>Ga0265337_1000250_pt1 | contig 29184 bp, 25 predicted proteins | sample 42122metaG_FD_192441 | JGI IMG/M metagenome (GOLD analysis project Ga0265337, IMG submission 192441) | Rhizosphere microbial communities from Carex aquatilis grown in University of Washington, Seatle, WA, United States - 4-21-22 metaG | ecosystem: Host-associated > Plants > Roots > Rhizosphere >... | reverse complement strand
AAACGCGACCCCGACGCCGTGGTGCTGGCGCTCGCCGCCGACCACATCATCCTCGATGTGCCGCAGTTCCGCGCCACCTGCCTGGCCGGCCGCGAGGCCGCCGACGCCGGGCGTATCGTCACCTTCGGCATCAAACCGACCGAGCCGAAGACCAGCTACGGCTACATCCTGCCGGGCGCAGCCATCGGCAAGAACGGCGTGCACGCCGTCAAGAGCTTCGTTGAGAAGCCGGACGCCGCCACCGCCGCCCGCTACGTGCGCGACGGTTATCTGTGGAATTCCGGCAATTTTCTATTCCGCGCCGACGTGCTGCTGTCCGAATTGGCCAGGCTCGAGCCGGCAATGACCGAGGCAATCGAGGCCGCGGTAGCGCAAGCCTCCACCGACCTCGGCTTCCTGCGCTTGCAGCCGGAGGCTTTCGCGCGCGCGCCGCTCAAGTCGATCGATTACGCTGTGATGGAAAAGACCGACCGCGCCGCGGTGGTGGCAGGCGACTTCCGATGGTCGGACATCGGCAGCTGGGACGCGCTGTTCGACATCACGACACCTGACGCGGCGGGCAATGTCGTGCACGGGCCGGTGGTGACCATGGATGTCAGCGGCTGCGTCGTGCATTCGGACGGCCGGCTCACCGCCGTGGTCGGCGTCAAGGATCTGGTGATCGTGAGCACGTCCGACGCGGTAATGGTCATCCCGCGTGCCCGCTCGCAAGAGGTGCGCGAGCTGGTGGCGAAGCTGAAGGCAGCCAAGCGCCCCGAGGCAACCGACCACAAGCGCGTGCACCGGCCATGGGGCTACTACGAGTCGATCGACATGGGCGAGCGCTTCCAGGTCAAGCGTATCGTCGTGATCCCCGGCGGCGTGCTGTCGCTGCAGAAGCACCGCCACCGCGCCGAGCACTGGGTGGTGGTGCGCGGCACCGCCGAGGTCACCATCGGCGACACGATTCAGGCCGTGCACGAAAACCAGTCGGTCTACATCCCGATCGGCAGCGTCCACCGCATGGCCAACAAGGGAAAAATCCCGCTCGAGTTGATCGAGGTGCAGACCGGCAGCTATCTCGGCGAGGACGACATCGAGCGCATCGAGGACATTTACAAACGCAGTTGATGCCGGCGCTTGAGTATTTATCGACTAATTCAAGCAGCCGTGACGACCGGCTTGGTCGCGGCTTTGTTGAATTGCTCGAACGCATCCAGTGCGTGATTGGCGTACATGACCGACGGGCCCGCACCCATGTAAACGGCCATGCCGAGCGTCTCTATTACTTCATCGCGAGATGCGCCTTGCTCCAACGCTGCCTTGACATGAAAGCCAATGCAGTCGTCGCACCGTGTCGCTACCGCAATGCCGAGAGCGACCAACTCTTTGGTCTTGCAGTCGAGCGCCTTGGGAGCGAGAGCCGCTTGCGCGAGACCGGAAAACGCCTTCATGACTTCGGGCGCGCCGCTTCGCAAAGTTCGCAATTGAGCATTCAGTTCTTTCGTGTGCTCCGGCCAATTCTTCATCCGCCGATCTCCATTGTAATGCGCTTCGCACAATTTCATATTCGCCAATCTATATATAATGACTTGGCTCTGCGCGATTTTGATTGAGATCAAATCAATCACGAATATCGCGTCGGATACGCCGCAGTTGCCTTACAAAATCTTCCGCTGCAGCAGCGCCTCGACGACTTCATTGGCGAGCCGATCCGCGTCCTTGCTCCCGGCCAAAAGATGCAGCTCGGGATTTTCCGGCACTTCGTAGGGCTGATCCACGCCAGTGAAATTCTTGATCTCGCCGGCCAGCGCGCGCCGATACAAGCCCTTAGGATCGCGCGCGATGCATTGCTCGATCGGCGTGTCGACAAAGACTTCGATAAATTCGTTACTGTCGAGCTGTTCCCGCACCATGCGTCGCTCGGCCCGAAACGGCGAGATAAACGAGCAAAGCACGATGAGGCCGGCGTCGGTCATCAGCTTGGCTACCTCGCCGATACGACGGATGTTCTCGACCCGGTCGGGCTCGGTAAAGCCGAGGTCCCGGTTCAAGCCGTGCCGCACATTGTCGCCGTCGAGCAGGACGGTGTGAACACCACGTGCGTGCAGCGTGGCTTCCACAATATTCGCGATGGTCGACTTTCCGGCACCCGGCAGGCCGGTAAACCACAGCACCGCCGCCCGGTGATGCATGAGGTTCGATCGCTCGGCCTTGCTCACCGTCTGTTTCTGATGGTGGATATTGGTGGCCCGCCGCAAGGCGAAATCGATCATGCCGGCGGCGACGGTTTCATTGGTATATCGATCGATCAGGATGAAGGCGCCGGTGTCGCGGTTGTCCGCGTAGGCATCGAACGCGACCGCGCGGGCGACGGACAGATTGCACACGCCGATTTCGTTCAGCGCAAGCGTCTTGGCGGCAAGCTTCGACAGCGTAGTAACGTCGATTTGATGCTTGAGCTCGGTCACGGTCGCCGCGATCATGCAGCTATTGATTTTCATGAAATACGAACGTCCCGGGAACAGATGCTCGTTCGACATCCAGACCAGGTGGGCGACGAACTGGTCGGCGACCTGCGGGCGATCGCGCAACGCGGCAAACATGTCGCCGCGCGCAACGTCGATTTCATCGGCGAGCATGACGGTGACCGAATCCCGCGCCTGCGCGGCTTCGAGATCGCCGCCGGCGCCGATTATCCGCTTGATCCTGGTGGTTTGCCCGGACGGCAGAATGGCGATTTCGTCGCCGGGCTTGGCGCTGCCGCTCACGATCGTGCCGGCAAAGCCGCGGAAATCGGAATTGGGCCGATTGACCCATTGCACCGGCATGCGGAACGGCTTGCCGGCGCGCTCATCCTCGACGTCGACCGTTTCGAGATAGTCGAGCAGATGCGGCCCGGAATACCAGGGCGTGCGCTCGCTGCGCGATGAGACATTGTCGCCGTAGCGCGCCGACACCGGGATCGCCCTGATGTCTTTGAAGCCAAGCGCGCCGGCAAAGCGACTAAAGCTCGACGCGATCTGCTCGAACACTGTGCGATCGAACCCGACGAGATCGATCTTGTTCACCGCAAGAACAACGTGGCGAATGCCCAGCAGGCTCGCAATGATCGCGTGGCGGTGGGTCTGGCTCAGCAGACCCTTGCGCACATCCACCAGCAGAACCGCGAGGTCGGCATTGGACGCTCCCGTCGCCATGTTGCGGGTATATTGCTCGTGGCCCGGCGTGTCGGCGACGACGAAAGCGCGCCGCGGCGAGACGAAATAGCGATAGGCGACGTCGATGGTGATGCCCTGCTCGCGCTCGGCTTCCAGGCCGTCGAGTAGCAGAGCGAAATCGACGTCCGCTCCGGTGCTGCCGTGTTTTTTCGAATCGCGCTCGAGCGCGGCCAGATGATCGTCGAAGATGAGGTTCTGTTCGTAGAGCAAGCGGCCGATCAAGGTGGACTTGCCGTCGTCGACCGAGCCGCAAGTGAGAAATCGCAAGGCCGGTCGCGCGTCGGCGCTGTCGCGGCGCGCGGGGCGATCAATCGTTAATGGCGCGGGACCGCTCATCAGAAATATCCCTCGCGCTTTTTCTTCTCCATCGAGCCAGCCTCGTCGTGGTCGATGACGCGGCCCTGCCGTTCCGAGCTGGTCGAACCACGCATTTCCGCGATGATCGCGTCCAGCGTCTCGGCGCTCGATTGGATCGCGCCGGTCAACGGATAACAACCCAGCGTGCGGAAGCGAACCTGCATCATCCGCGGCTTCTCCCCGGGCGCGAGCGGCAGGCGATCATCATCGACCATGATCAGCGTGCCGTCGCGCTGCACGACCGGACGCTGCTTGGCGAAATACAAAGGCACAACCGGAATGTTCTCGGCCCTGATGTATTCCCACACGTCGAGTTCGGTCCAATTGGACAACGGAAACACCCGCATGGATTCGCCCGCCTTGATACGGGTATTGAACAATTGCCACAGCTCGGGCCGCTGATTGCGCGGGTCCCAGCCATGGCTGGCGGAGCGGTGCGAGAAAATGCGCTCCTTGGCGCGGCTCTTTTCCTCATCGCGCCGCGCCCCGCCGAAAGCGGCGTCGAAGCGCCACTTGTCCAAGGCCTGGCGCAGGCCTTCCGTTTTCATCACTTGGGTGTGGATCGCCGAGCCCGAGGATACCGGCGAAATACCCCGAGCAAGTCCTTCCTCGTTGACGTGTACGAGCATGTCCATGCCCAAACGGCGGGCGGTTTCGTCGCGAAATGTGATCATCTTGCGGAATTTCCAGGTCGTATCGACGTGCAGCAGCGGGAATGGCGGCTTGCCCGGATGAAACGCCTTTTGCGCGACGTGCAGCAGCGCGCTCGAATCCTTGCCCATCGAATAGAGCATCACGGGATTGCGGAATTCGCTGACGACCTCGCGCATAATATAGATCGCCTCGGCCTCGAGCCGACGCAGACGAATATTCTGGTGACGCCATTCCATCTGATGAATCCGAGCCCTTTGCCCGGTAGTGCTACTTCATTTCGAACGTTTTCGGGAGCAACTGATATTTCAATTTTGCAAGCAATACAGGAAAAATAGCCTCTAAACCCTCACGACACTAGTGCGCGGCGCGCGGCGTCGATGATGCGGTCCTGCGTCGGGGCGTCGAGATAGGCATGCATGGGCAGGCTGATGACTTCGGCGGCCAGCCGATCGCTCACCGCCACGCCGCCCTCGCCCACCGGGTAGTGCTTGTAGGCCTGCTGCCGGTGCAGCGGGATCGGGTAATAGATCGCCGTGGGAATGCCCTCGGCCTTGAGCGCGGCCGCCAGTTTGTCGCGCCGGCCGCCGGCGACGCGAATGGTGTATTGCGCCCACACCGAGGTCGAACCCGCCGGCACCGTCGGCGTTATCGCGATGCCGGCAAGCCCCTCGCTGTAACGGCGGGCCACGCGGTCGCGGGCTTCGATCTCGTCCGGAAATATTTTCAGCTTTTCGATCAGGATCGCGGCCTGGATGGTATCGAGCCGGGAAGCAAGCCCAATGCGAATATTGTCGTATCGATCGCTACCCTGGCCGTGCATGCGCAGGCTGCGCAAGACATCGGCCATCTCGTCGTCGTCGGTGATCACTGCGCCACCGTCACCGTAACAGCCGAGCGGCTTAGCCGGAAAAAAACTAGTCGCAGTGGCGTGGCCGAAGGTGCCGAGCCTGCGGTTATTGAATGTCGCACCGAAGGCCTGCGCCGCATCGTCCAGGATGAACAGGTTCGCTTTTTCAGCAGCGGCCGCCACCGCAGTATGGTTGGCCGCCAATCCGAACAGATCGACCGGGATGACCGCCTTCGGCGTGAGCCCTGCACTTTTTGCCGTCGCAATAGCGCCCGCGATTCTGTTCGCGTCGATATTGAACGTGGCGGCGTCAACATCGACGAAAACCGGCGTAGCGCCCACCAGCGCCGCCACTTCGGCGGTCGCGCAAAATGTGAATGACGGACAAATCACCGCGTCGCCCGGCCCGATGCCCCTTGCCCGCAGTGCCAGCACCAGCGCGTCGGTGCCGCTCGCACAGGTCACCGCATGGCGCACGCCGCAGAATTTCGCCAACTCGGCCTCGAACGCCCGCACCTCCGGGCCGAGGATGAACTGGCAGTGGCCGAGCACGCGCGCCACCGCGGCATGGATGGCGCCGCCGAGCCGGCGGCGTTGCGCGGCCACGTCGATGAACGGAATCATGGGCGGGTTGGGTCGCTGATTCATACTAATTCCAAGCAATGGCGCCGGTCAGCCGGCAACCACGCGCGGCGCCTGTCGCTGTGACGACGTCACGGCCACCGGGCGAGCGGCAAGACAGCGGATGGCGATTTCGAGGCTGGCCACACCTTCCTCGCCGGTCACCGCTGCCGGCGACCCGGACCGCACGGCGCGCAGGAAAGCCAGCAGCTCGGAGCGCAATGGCTCGGCATGCCCGACCGAGAGATGACGCATGGAATAGCTGCCATCCGGCTGGAAACCGAAGCATTCGGTCACCTGGCGCGTGAGCAGATCGGCCATGATGTATTTGCCGCGTGTGGCGACGATGACCGTGCGCGCCTTGAACGGCGTCAACCAGTTGGTGTTGATATGCGCGAGCACGCCCGACGCCGTGCGGAACTGCAGCAGCGCGATATCCTCGCGCTCGGCGACCGCGCTGGAAAGCTGCGGCTGCACTTCGATGATTTCGGAATCGGTGAACCAGCGGATCAGATCGATATCGTGCACGGCCAGATCGATGACCACGCCGACATTCGACATGCGGGGCGGAAACGGTCCGACCCGGGTGATGGCGATCGAGAGAATATCCTCGTTGCGCAGCGCGTCCTTGATCGCTTCGACCGCCGGATTGAAGCGCTCGACGTGACCGACCATCAACGTGAGGCCGGCCCGGCGCGCCGCGGCGATGATGTCCCGCCCTTCCTCGACCGAGGAGGCAATCGGCTTTTCCACCATGACGTGGACGCCGCGCGCGATGCAGGCGAGCGCGATTTCGTGATGCAAATGGGTCGGCGCCGCGATGGTGACGGCATCGACCTTGAGATCGAGCAGTTCATTGACGTTGGTGACGGCGGTGCAGCCGAGGGTGCGGGCGACGAATTCGGCCTGCTTGCGGTCGGGATCGGCAACGCCGACGAGTTCGGCCCCCGGCAGCCCCGTGAGCACCCGGGCATGGTTGCTGCCCATCACGCCGACGCCGATCACGCCGATACGCAACGAAGGCCCCGCATCCAGTTTTACCGCTTGCATCATGTTCTGACGGATTTCCCCTGGCCCTGACCCTCAGCCAAGTCTTCCCCTAGCACGCTCAGCGGCGGCTGGCGACCACCCCGGGAAAACGCCGTGAACACGTTTTGATTCAAAGCGTTACAGCAATGTAACGGCCTAAAATCCGGGTGCGGCGAACGCCTGCGCTTAAATCATTCGGCGGCGCGTGAGGCGGGAACCGAAAGCCGCAAGCCGGCGGCAAGCGCGTCTTCGCGGAATGATTTCACCGCCCCGAGCGAGAGCTCCGCCGCGGACTTGGTGCCGAGACCGGGGAGCTTTTTCAACACGTCCGCCGGTGCGGTGATGATGTGGCAGCCCATGGCGTCGGCTTCCACGACGTTGAACACCTCGCGCGTGGAAGCCCAGATGATCTCGATATTGCGCGTCTTGCGCGCCCGGGCAACCGCGTCCTGCATGATGGGCCGATAGTCGATGCCGAGATCCGCCAGGCGGCCGGCGAATACCGACACGCAGGCCGGCGCGCCGCCATCGAGCGCTTCAACCGCGCGGGCGACCTGCTCGGGCGCGAAAATTGCGGTCATGTTGACCTTGATGCCGTCGCGCGACAACGAGCGCACCACGTCGAACAGCGGCTCGTTGCGCGTGGTGGTCACCGGAAGCTTGACATAGACGTTCTTGCCCCAGGTTGTGATGACGCGGGCCTGCGCGACCATTTCCGGAATATCGTCGGAGAACACCTCGAACGAGATATGGCGGTCGGGCACGGCAGCGACGAGATCGCGGGCATAATGCTCGTAGTCGCTTACCCCGGCTTTCTTGAGCAGCGAGGGATTGGTGGTGAACCCGGCAATCCAGGCCTGCTTGGCCATCTCGACGATTTGCGCCTTGTCGGCGCCGTCGGTGAACAGCTTGACTTTGAGATCGGACAGTTTCGGCATGCCTATCGCCTTTACGGGCCCCCGCCCGAAGTTGCATTCATCCCCATTCTCATAGCGGCACAATCAAGCTATGAGCAATGAAATTCCCGGATTTTCCCCACAACCGTCTCACGCATCATCGATTTACGCCAGCAAGACGACCCGCACAAATACTCGTTGATTTTCCCGCAGGACCCCGGATCGATGCGAAACTTGCTCACTTTTGCGCTGAAAGCGGCCATCTCGTGTATTTTGCTGTATTTCGCCTTCGCGCACGTGAACTTTGATCTGGTCGGCCGGCAGCTCAACCATTTTCGGTACATCTGGCTGGCGGCGGCCGTTTTGATCATGATCGCGCAGATCTCGTTGGGTGCCCTGCGGTGGCAGAAGATTGTCCGTCATTGCAACACGCCGGATGAGCCACCATTCACGATCGCCAACGCGTTCCGCTACCTCTTCATTGCAGCTTTTTTTAATCAAACGCTGCCCTCGACGGTCGGCGGCGACGCGGTTCGCATATGGCTGCTGGGGCGCGACAATGGCGGCTGGAAGAGCGCGACCTATTCCGTGCTCATCGATCGCATGGTCGGCGTGCTGGTTTTGGCGATCCTGGTGATCTTTTGTCTGCCGTGGTCGTTCGCGCTTATTAGCGATATTGCCGGCCGCGTTGCATTGCTGATCGTCGGGTTCGGCAGCATCGGCGCCTGCATCATATTCTTGACGCTGGGATTTGTGCGTTGGCGATGGCTGGATCGCTGGTGGCTGACGCGTCAGCTCGTAGCGGCTGCCTCGAATGCGCGTGCCGTGTCTGGCTCGGCATCAAGCATGGCGCATATTCTTGCGTATTCGCTGATCATTCATTTGATTTCGGTGACCGCGGCCTGGTGCCTGGCGAAAGCGGTGGCCGCACCGCTTGAGTGGAGCCAGGCCCTGCTTCTGGTGCTTCCGGTCTTGCTGATCTCAACCGTCCCGCTGTCCATCGCCGGCTGGGGCACGCGTGAAACCGCAATGGTTCTGGCATTCGGCTATGCGGGACTGCCAGAGAGCGACGGTTTGATTGTGTCGGTGTTGTTCGGGATCGCCCAATTCACCGCCGGCCTCCTGGGTGGCGCCATTTGGATTCTGGACCGCGGCAAACGCCGCTTGGCAGCCGCGGAACGGAGTCAGACTAAGAGCGCTCCTTAAGCTAGCACGCATCTCCGATGTATTGCCGTTTTCAACCGGCCTGATGGTACTGCTTGTACCAGGCGATGAACCGCGCGATCCCCTCGGCGATCGGCGTCGACGGCTTGAAACCCACATCGCGCATGAGGTCGTCGACATCGGCGAAGGTGGCCGGAACGTCGCCGGGCTGCATCGGCAGCAGCTCACGAATGGCCTTTTTTCCGATCGACTGTTCCAAGATTTTCACAACCTCAAGAACATCGACCGGGCTGTTGTTGCCGATATTGTAAATGCGCCATGGCGCCGAACTGCGCGACGGATCGGGCGCGTCTGCCGACCAATCGGGATCGCCCCGGGCGGGCTGATCGATCAGCCGCACCACCGCCTGCACGACGTCATCGATAAAGGTGAAATCGCGCCGCATGTTCCCGTTGTTAAACAGCTTGATCGGCTTGCCGGCGCTAATCGCGGCGGCGAAGATCCACATCGCCATATCGGGCCGTCCCCATGGACCGTAGACGGTGAAAAAGCGCAGGCCCGTGGTCGGCAGATTGAACAAGTGCGAATAGGAATGCGCCATCAGCTCGTTCGCCTTTTTCGAGGCGCCGTAAAGACTGAGCGGATGATCGACGTTATCGGACGTGCGGAACGGCATCCGGGTGTTGGCGCCGTAGACCGACGATGACGATGCATAGACGAGATGGCGGCACTCATGGTGGCGGCAGCCTTCCAGGATATTGAGGAACCCGTCGAGATTTGCGCTCGCATAGGCATGCGGGTCGACCAGCGAATGCCGGACGCCCGCTTGGGCGGCGAGATGGATAACGAACGGAAAGCGATGCTCGGCGAACAGCGCCGCGGTGGCGGCACGGTCCGCCAGATCCAGCCGCACGAACTCGAAATTCTTGGCGCCCGCGAGCTCATGGAGCCGCGCTTGCTTAAGCTTCGGGTCGTAGTAAGGCGAGAGATTGTCAACGCCGATGACGTCGCGGCCGGCCTCCACCAGACGGCGCGCGACGTGAAAACCGATGAAGCCGGCGGCGCCGGTGACCAGAACGGGATTTACAGTTGCCACGGAACGATGCCTTCTGGCTTTAGCTTACCGCCGAGCCTGGATTTCACGCCAATAACAGCAAGATTGTTGCAAGGCGCCTGAGCAGGTAATGAATATCCGGAATGACGGGTCAGGATCAAATGGGAACCTCGCAACTTGGCACAATCCTGACCCTGGCGCGAGCGCTGGAAAGCGCCTGCCCTTTCGTCTCGCGCATTGAAATAGCTTTATCGCGGCGGCATAGGCTGTCCATCTGATGGCGCAAAAGATTCTCTATCTCGTTTCCGAAGACTGGTATTTCGTATCGCATCGCCTGCCGATGGCGCGGGCCGCGCTAGGCGCGGGCTTTGAAGTCCATGTCGCGACCAGGATCGCCGGCCACGCGGCCGCGATCGAGCGCGAGGGATTCGTCCTGCATCCGCTCGGCTGGCGTCGCGGCAGCCTCGATCCACGGCACTTGCTATCGGCGGTGCGCGAGGTCCGTCGTTTGTATCGGCGGGTGCGGCCCGATCTTGTCCACCACGTCGCTCTGATGCCTGCCGTTATCGGATCGCTGGCCGCGCTCGGGCTGCCGATCGTCTGCCTCAATGCCATGGCGGGTCTCGGCTATGCCTTCACCACGCGCACGCCCAAGGCCTTGCTGCTGCGCGCACTGATCGAGCCGATGCTGCGCCGGCTGTTCGGCCGCGCGCGCGCCTTCGTCCTGGTGCAGAACCCGGACGACCGCGCCGCGATCCAGTCGCTTGGCGTAAGCGGCGGCAAGATCACGCTCATCGCCGGATCGGGCGTCGACATTGATGCGCTCACCCCCTTGCCGGAGCCGCCGCCGCCGGTGGCCGCCGGTTTCGTCGGCCGACTGCTCACCGACAAAGGCTTGCCGACGCTGGTCGAGGCCCATGCGTTGCTTGCGCGCCGCGGCCGGCCGGTCGCGCTCCTGATCGCCGGAGAGCCTGATCCTGCCAACCCCGCCTCGATTCCGCAGGCAACCATCGCCGAGTGGAAGCGACGTCCGGGGCTGACCTTGCTCGGCCAAATCGACGACATCGGCGCATTCTGGGCGCGGGCGCATATCGCTGTGCTGCCGTCATTGCGCGAAGGCCTGCCGTTGAGCCTGCTGGAAGCCGCCGCCTGCGCCCGGCCGATCGTCGCCACAGACGTTCCGGGCTGCCGCGAGATCGCGCGCAACGACGTCAATGCCTTGCTGGTGCCGCCAAACGACGCCGCCGCGCTTGCCGACGCCATTGACCGGCTCGCCGGCGATGCCGAATTGCGCCGCCGTTTCGGCGCAGCCGGTCGCCGCATCGTGGAAGACGAATTTTCGCATTTGCGCATCGGGCAGGAGATCGTCGCGCTCTATCGTCGCCTGCTATCGCAGGGTCCGGGCACCGGCTCACTATTGCAGCCACCGGGATCTCCCGGATAAACAGGGGCCCAACCAGCGAAGGAAACCCCCCGTGGCGCATGCGCGTAAGATCGCCGTCATCGGCCTCGGCTATGTCGGCTTGCCGGTGGCAGTCGGATTTGCGCGGACAGGCGCAAGCGTCATCGGCTTCGATATCGATGCCGGGCGCATCGCCGATATCTCGGCGGGCAATGACCGCACCCACGAGGTCGCGACCGAAGAGTTGCGTGCAGTGCAAGCCCGCTGGACTACCGATCCGGACGACCTGCGCGCGGCGGATTTTTTTATCGTCACCGTCCCGACGCCGATCGACGAACATTTTCGCCCCGATCTGAGTATGTTGCTGAAAGCCTCCGAATTGGTCGGCCGAGCGCTCAAGCGAGGCGACATCGTGGTCTACGAGTCCACGGTCTATCCCGGCGCCACGGAAGAAGACTGCATGCCCATGCTCGAACGCGCCTCCGGGCTTGTCGGCGGGCGCGATTTCACCCTTGGCTATTCGCCCGAGCGCATCAATCCCGGCGACCGGCAACATCGCTTCGAGACCATCGCCAAGGTGGTGGCCGGCCAGGACGCCCGCACGCTCGACATCGTCGCGGCGGTCTACGGCTCGGCGGTGCGAGCGGAGATCCACAAGGCACCTTCGATCAAGGTGGCGGAAGCCGCCAAGGTCATCGAGAACACCCAGCGCGATCTCAATATCGCGTTCATGAATGAATTGTCCGAGCTGTTCCACGTGCTCGACATCGATACCGCCGACGTGCTCGCCGCGGCGCGCACGAAATGGAATTTCCTTCCCTTCACGCCCGGGCTGGTCGGCGGCCACTGCATTGGCGTCGACCCTTACTATCTGACCCACCGCGCGGAGAAAGCCGGTTTCGATCCAAAGATCATTCTTGCCGGCCGGCGCGTCAACGATGCGGTTGGAAAGAAAGTCGCGCGCGAATGTCTGCGCCTTATCAAAGACGGCGGCCGGCGGCCCGAGCGCGTGACCGTTCTCGGCCTCACCTTCAAGGAAGACGTGCCGGATATCCGCAATTCGAAAGTCGTCGATATCGTGCGCGAATTGTCCGCGTCCGGCATCGCCGTGCAAGTGCACGATCCGATGGCCGATCCTGCCCATGCGCGTCGCGAATACGGCATCGAGCTGGTAAAGCTCGAGGCCTTGCAGCCCGCCGATGCGGTGGTGCTGGCGGTCGCGCATGATGCCTATAAGGCCGGCTGGCCGCTGATCGTGCCCCTGCTACGCGACGGCAAGGGCGTCGTCCTCGACGTCAAGGCGTGCCTCGATCGCAGCCGCGTTCCGGCCGGTATCGCGCTGTGGCGGCTGTGACATGACGACCATCGGCGGGCTTGCGCTCGTGTTCGCGGCCTCCACGCTGGTCAGCGTGGTTTTGATCTGGCTGTTGCAGCCATTGCTCAAGCGCCATGCGCTCGCGCATCCCAATGCCCGCTCGTCGCACAGAATCCCGACGCCGCAGGGCGGCGGAATTGCGGTGATATCGGCGACGGTTGGCGTCGTCGTCGCATGTTTTCTGTTTGGCGTGCCCGGCCTCGGCGGACAGACCTTTTGGCTCGTGTTGGCAGCCACGGTTTTCATCGCCCTTGTGGGTGCAATCGATGACGTTCGTCCGATCGCAGTGATGCCGCGGCTGATTTTGCAAGCTGTCGGGGTGGCGATTGTTTTGGCCGCGCTGCCAGTCGATCTGCGTGTCGTGCCGTCGCTTCCCGATTGGCTCGAACGCGCGCTGCTGGGCCTCGCTATCCTCTGGCTCGTCAATCTGACGAATTTCATGGACGGCATCGACTGGATGACGGTCGCCGAAGTGGTGCCGCTCAGTTCCGGCCTCGTCCTTTTTGGCCTCATGGGTGCGCTTCCGCGCGACGCCACGATCGTGGCGCTTGCGCTATGCGGCGCAATGATCGGCTTCGCGCCCGTCAATCGTCCAGTCGCCCGTCTGTTCCTCGGCGATGTGGGCAGCCTGCCGATCGGGTTGTTGCTCGGCTGGCTGCTTGTTGTGCTTGCCGGAGCCGGGCATGTCGCGGCAGCGCTGCTGCTGCCGCTCTATTATCTCGCCGATGCGACTATCACGCTGCTGCGCCGGCTGGCGCATGGCGAACCGGTCTTGCAGGCGCATCGTAGTCACTTCTATCAGCGAGCATTGGACCGCGGTTTCAGCGTCTATCAGATCGTCGGCCGCGTAGTCGTGCTGAACATCGCGTTGATCGGGCTCGCCGTCACGACCTTGCTCACACCGTCATATCTTTTGCACATAGCCGCGCTGATCGCCGGCTGCGGTCTGGTTGCCTTGCTGCTTTACCGTTTTGCGGCCGCCAAGGCCTGATCGGCGGCGGCGATCACCTGCCCCGGCGACAGTTCATCGAGGCATTGGCTGTAGCTGTTGAGCCGCCGCTCGCAGCCTTCAAGCTGACACGGCGTGCAGGGCAGCGCGTTCTGGACCAGCCAGACATTGCCGCGCCGTTGGATGGTTCCCGTTGCCGCCCAGATCTCATCCAGGCCGCCAACCGGCCATGGGCCCCAAAGCCGCGGGTCGGTCGGCCCAAAAAGCGCGACGGTCGGGCAGCCGGAAGCGGCGGCAAGATGGGTGACCGACGTGTCGGGGCCGATATAGACGCTCGCCTTCGACAGCAGCCCGGCGAGTTGCGGCCAAGCGAGTTGGCCGTCGCGCCGCGTGACGGGAGCGCCGTTCCACACCGCGTCGAGATAGCGCCGCTCGGCCTCGGCCGGCCCGCCGGTCGCGATTACCGCAAGCCCGCGCGCGGCAAGCGCGCTTGCAATCTCGCGCCAACCGGTTTCGGTCCATTGCTTGTAACGAAACATCGGCGCCGCATGGATCACCGCATAGGGACCGGCCGGCCGCTCAGCCGCCTCGGTGGCGTGCGGACAAACCAGCTCCGGCACGCGCGCAATGCCCAGCGCATCGGCAAGCCGCAGGATCTGCTCGACCCGATGCACGCCATCCGCCTGGGCCACGCTGCGATGGAGCAGCGCGCGTTTCAGGAGGCCGCCGAATTCGGTTTGCGCCGGACCGGCGCGAATCTTGCCGGCAACCCATGCGAAAAACGTCGGCCGATCGCCCGTTTGCGTGGACACGACGAGGTCATAGGCCCGCCACTGCCGCGCGGCGAGCGCGAGGCTTTGCGCGACGCTCGGCCGTGGCGGCATGACCACCACGCCGTTGAGATCGGGATTGCCGTCGATGATGCCGGCGGTATCGGCGAATACCAACGCGTCGATGGTGGCATCCGGCCACGCGTACCGCAGGCTGCGGATCAGCGGCGTGGTCAGCAGCACGTCGCCAATTCGGCGCAGCGCGATGATCAGGATGCGCGGGCGCTCCGGCAGTTCGATGCGCTTGATCGCAGTCATAATCGCAGTCTTGGCGCGGCGCCGGCCGATCTCTCCGCCGCGCGTTTTTTCAGCGCCATACCGCCAGCGACGCCAACGCCCAGCACATAAACCCAGCCCTGCCCGAAATCGAACAGATGCGAATTGAACAGCGAGCCGACGATATTCTGCACGACGATGACGAGCCCGATCCATTCCACCATTCCGCTGCCGCGGAACAGCAGCAGATGTGCGATCCACATCGCCCACAGGACGAACGCGCCGACGAGCCCAAGTTGGATGGCAACCGCAAATGTTTGATTATGCGGATTGTTGCTCGGCGAGGCGGCCGAGCCAATTTTCCCAATGGCGGCTTGCCCGAACAATACGCCCATGGATCCCGTGCCGTGGCCGATAACTGGAGCCTGCCGAATGAAGGCGAGCGATTTCTTATAGAACTCGACGCGTTCGCCGGACGACGTGACAGCATGGTGTTCTTTATATTGCTGATAGTCAGTCCAAAGCTGAATCGTGCGGTCGCGCAAATAAGGCGACGACAGCCAGCCCGCCACCCCCACCACGATCACGCAGGCGAACAGAACCGTCATCCCTTTCCCGCTCAGCTTCTTGGCGGCGAACAAAACGAGCAGCACCGGAATGACGACAAGCGCCGTGCGTCCTGTGGCGACGTAAAACATATTAGCCAGCATGCCCAGCATCACCGCCACCAGGCCGGCGAGCCACCACCAGCGCCGGCGCTCGACGCATTCGGACATCATAAACTGGAGGCCGAAAATGCAGGTGACGAACTCGCCGCTTTGGGTAGCCGCGTTCTTCACTAGTACAAAGTCAAGCTTCATCGGAATGAACGAAAACCCAGGAACGAATTGTACGACCGTCGACGCCACCAGAAGTACGGTGCAGGAGATGACATATGTGGCGAATACCCACCATCCGCGCTCCGAGCGGTGGAACTGCACGAGCAGTAGCGGGATCACCAGCAGCTTGAAGAACGACCCAACCCCGCCCCATCGCTCCGCCAACGACACGTCGGCCCAGGTCATGCCGAGAACGCCGAGCGCAACCAGCAACACCGGCAAACCGCCCGCCGGCGTCGCAAGTTCGCGCCGGACTTCGACCCAATTCAGCGTCGGAATAAGGGCGAGCAGCAGAAGCACCAGCAGAATGCCGGTCGCCGAAGTCGACCAAGGCAGCGACACCGCGACGGCGACGGCGAGGCCGTCGGCAATTTTGGCAAGCCGTGCGCGGTCAAGACGTGACGCGATCGAAAGCGTAGACATCGTTCACCTTGCCAAAGCAGGCGAAGTAGCGGACCGTATCGCGGACAGACCGCGCCGCGCGCGGATATTATCGCTGGCGATGATATCGGAAAGCTTGCGCTCGTTCGCCGCCAACTGGTCGCGGCCGGCGTGCGGATGCCACAGATGCAGCACGCCGGTCGCGAACACGCCGTCCTTGCGCCGCACGCCGGCATGCAGCAGGCGCACGATGATGTCGGAATCCTCCTTGCCCCAGCCGCTGTAGTCGGCATCGAAACCGTCGACCCGGTCGAGATCGGAGCGCCAGACGGCGAGATTGCAAGAGCGCGCGCCATGCCAAGCCTGCTGCCGAAGCCGGCGCAGCGGTCCGAGCGGCAAATGCAAGAGTGCGGACATGCGATTAACTCTGCCGCGTAGGCGCTGCGCCAGCCAACGACCAAAGCTCCAGCTTTCCGGCATGAGCCCCTCGCGCAAAACTCGCGCCGTCAGTTCGGATGACAGCAGAATGCGGTTGCCGGTAACGAAGCAGCCCGGTTCGGCCAAGCGGCGATGCGTGCCGACAAAATCCGGCCGCACGATGCAGTCGCCGTCGAGGAAGATGCAGTAGGCGCCGCGCGACGTCAGAATCGCACGGTTACGGATTTCCGCCGCGCGGAACCCACGATCCTCGTGCCAGACGTGGTCGAGGCAGCGGCCGACCTTCCCCTTCCAAGCATCGATCACCGCGGCGGTGGCCGCAGTCGAACCGTCGTCGGCCACGACAACCTCGAAAACCCGGTCGGTTTGGTGCCCAAGCGAGCGCAGCACCGCTTCGAGCGCATCCTCGCGGTTATAGGTGGTGACGATGACGGAAATCAGCTCGGCCACTGGCGTCCTCTGGATTGTCAGGCTTTAGCCGATGTCGCGCACCGCGACAAACCCCTAGGGCGTGCCCGCTCCCCAATGTTAACTTGCCACCGTTCTTAGTCCCGCAACAGGCGTCGATCGGACCATGCAGAAGATATCAGCCTATATCCTGACTTATAACGAGGCGGAAAAAATCGCGGCAGCCGTTTCCAGCGTGCTGTGGGCCGACGAGGTGATCGTGGTCGATTCGTTCAGCGTCGACCGCACCGCCGAGATCGCCACCTCGCTGGGCGCGCGCGTGGTGGAAGTGCCGTTCAACGGCTTCGGCGAATTGCGCAACCGCGCCATCGAGGCCTGCAAATACGACTGGGTCTTCAGCCTGGACGCCGACGAGCGCTGCACCGAAGCGGTACGCGACGAAATTCTCGGCCTGCTCGCCGGCTCGGCCCCGCACGATGTCTACCGGGTGCCGCGGCGCAGCTACATGATGGGCCGCTGGATTCGCGGCTCCGGCTGGTATCCGAACTTCCGCCAGCCGCAGCTCTTTCGCAAAGGCAGTATGCGCTACACACTCGAGCCGGTGCACGAGGGCTACGAAATCCTGAACGGCAAGCCGGCCGGCACGCTGACCAACGAAATCTGGCAATTCCCCTTCCGCAATCTGGAAGAGGTCATCAAGAAGATGAACCGCTACTCCACGCTCGGCGCGCCCAAGCTCGCGGGCAAACGCGTCTCGATGGCGGGCGCGTTCGGCCACGGCCTGTGGTCGTTCCTCAAGCACTACATCTTCAAGCTCGGATTCATCGACGGCTGGGTCGGCTTCGTCATCGCGTTGGGCAATTTCGAAGGCACGTTCTACCGCTACGCCAAGCGCTACGAAGAAACGCAAGACTGGCTGCCGCCGGCGAGCCAGCCGGTCAAGCGGAAGCCTAATTAGCGTTTCTTGGGCGCGCGCGAGCGCTCCACCATGGCGCTGGTCGAGTGGCCGGGCACGATGTCGATCAGGATCACTTGACCGCCCAGCTTCTCGACGATGGCGTGACCGACCACGTCCTCACGCTTGTAGTCGCTGCCCTTGACCAGCACCGTCGGCTTCACGCGCGCGATCAGTTTTTCCGGGGTATCCTCGTCGAACACGACGACCAGATCGACCGCCTCAAGCGCGGCCAGCAGCTCGGCGCGCGACTGCACGGGCTGCACCGGACGGCCCTCGCCTTTCAGCCGCGTGACTGAGGCGTCGCCGTTCAAGCCCACCACCAAGCGGTCGCAGGCCGCGCGCGCGCCTGCCAGCAATTTGACATGCCCGGGATGCAGCAGATCGAAACAGCCATTGGTGAAGCCGACCCGCAAGCCCTGCCGCCGCCATTCGGCGATGTGCTCGTCGAGCAGCGCCCAGTCGAACACGATTTTCTCCTCGGGCGCGAGGGTGGCCGCCGGCAGGATGCGCGAGCGCAATTCCGCAACGGAGAGCGTCGCGGTGCCGCGCTTGCCGACCACGACCGCAGCCGCGGCATTGGCCGCGCGCATGGCGGATTCGAAATCGGCCCGCATCGCGAGCATGGCGGATAGTACCGCCACCACAGTGTCGCCGGCGCCGGAGACGTCGCGCACGCGCACCGGATAGGCCGGAACGTGAATAGGCGCGCCCTCGCCCACCAGCGTCATGCCGGCTTCGCTCCGCGTCACCAGAACCGCTTTCGTGCCCAGCTTGCGGCCAAGCTCGGCCGCGGCCGCCGCGACCTGATCGTCGGTCTGTGCCGGTGAGTGGGTTGCATCGGCGAGTTCCTGCCGGTTCGGCGTGATCAGCGTGGCGCCCTTGTAGATGCCGTAGTCGCGGCCTTTCGGATCCACCACCACCGGCTTGCCGGCTTTGTTGGCGGCATCGATGACGGCGCGAATGACGCGCGGGGTGAGCGCGCCCTTGGCGTAATCGGACAGTACCACCGCGCCTGCTTTGGGCATCGCCTTGATCGCTTGGCCGATCAGCGCGTCTTCGCTTTTGGAATCCACGGGCGAAGCAGGCTCCCAATCGGCGCGCAGCAAGTGAGCCGAATGATGTTCGGACACAAAGCGCACCTTGCGGGTGGTGCGACGCCCGGCATCGGTCACCAGGTGCGCGTCGATCCGCGGTATTTTCGCCAGCGCTTTTTTTAATTCGCCCCCGGCATCGTCATCGCCGATGACGCCAACGAAAATACAGCGCGTGCCGAGCGCGACCAGATTGCGCGCCACATTGCCGCCGCCGCCGATCATCGATTCGGTGCGCTTGACCGCGATGATCGGGGTCGGCGCTTCCGGCGAGATGCGCGTGACCTCGCCATAGACGAATTCATCCAGCATCAGATCGCCGATGCAGAGCACGGTCTGCTCGGCCAGCGCGGAAAGATGCTTGTCGAAGTCAAACATGGCGCTAACGGTATCTATCTTCGCGGTCGAGATAGCCGGTGACGTAGTGGCCGACGGCTGCCTCGAGCGGGGTGAAGCCGGCGTTATAGCCGGCGCGGCGCAAATTCTCGACACTTCCTTGCGTGAAATACTGGTATTGGCCGCGGATCGCGTCCGGCATCTCGATATATTCGATATTGGCCGGCCGGCCGAGCGCCTTGAACATGGCGCCGATCATGTCGCGGAAGCTTTCGGCTTTGCCGGTGCCGACATTGAAAATGCCGCTGACCGACGTGGCGTCGAGCAGCCAACGCAACACCGATATGGCGTCGTCCACATAGATGAAGTCGCGCCGCTGGTCACCGTCTGCGATGCCGTCGCGATGCGATTTGAACAGCCGCACCGGCTTGCCGGCTTTGGCCTGATCGAACACCTTGGCGAGTACGCTTGCCATGTGACCTTTGTGGTATTCGTTCGGACCGTAGACATTGAAGAACTTCAAGCCCACCCAATGCGGCGGCAGCTGTTCTTTTTTGACGAAGCGACCGACCACGGCGAGATCGAACAAATGTTTGCTCCAGCCGTAGAGATTCATCGGGCGCAGCTTGCGCAACGCTTCCAGCGACCAGTCGTCGTCGAAGCCTTGGCTGCCGTCGCCGTAGGTCGCCGCCGAAGAGGCATAGATGAACGGCGTGCGGGTGGCCGTGCACCAGTCGAGCAGGCGCAGCGACAGGCGGAAATTGTTCTCCATCACCAGGTCGCCGTCGGTGGCGGTGGTGTCGGAAATGGCGCCCATGTGGATGACGGCCTCGAGCTTGCGACCGTCGAGCCAGGCCATCAATTCGGCCGGTGGCACGAGGTCGGCCACCTGGCGCTTGGCCAGATTGCGCCATTTGGCGTCGTCCTGGCCGAGCAGGTCGTTGACCACGATATCGCTCGCGCCCGCCTCGTTGAGGCTGGCCACCACGTTCGATCCGATGAAACCGGCCCCGCCGGTGACCAAAAACATGCCCAATCCTTCGTCCCAGCAAAGCTTTGCCCCAGTCCGTGGACCGGCGCAATGTTAGGGCGTATTTCCCCGTAAATGGCTCAGGATACGGTAAAAATTGCGGCTGGACAGTTCGGCCTACCGCAGGCTAACGCCTGTCCTTCAAGGCTGGAACGCATGCCGGATGGACGGGCGGCCGCTAAATAATGACGTCTAATTCAACCCCCGCAGCCAGTCCGATCCTGATCGTCCCCTATGTATGGATCGGTGACTTCGTGCGCTGCCATTCGGTGGTGAAGCTGCTGCACGCACAGGCGCCGAAGCGGCCGGTCGATATCGTGTCGAGCACGCTATGCGCGCCGCTTGCCGACTACATGCCGGGCGTGCGCCGGGCGATCGTCGCCGACCTGCCGCGGCGGCGGCTGGGCTTGGCGCAACAGCGCGAACTCGCCGCCAAGCTGCGCGCGACCGATTACGCGCAGGCGCTGGTGATGTCGCGCAAGTGGAAGGCGGCGCTGGCGCCGTTCATGGCCGGCATTGCGCTGCGCACCGGCTTTGCCGGCGAGGCGCGCTTCGGTCTGCTCAACGACGTGCGGTGGGGCGAACGCAAGCTGCCGCGCATGATCGACCAGATGGGCGCATTGGCTTTGCCGAAGGACGCGGCGTTGCCGAATGAATGGCCGCTGCCCGAGTTGAAGGTGCCGGCGGACGAGGTCGCGCGCTGGCGCGAGCGGCGCGGGCTCGCGGGCGAGACAAGGCCGATCGTCACGCTGTCGCCCGGCGCAGTCGGCGAAGGCAAGGCCTGGCCGGCCGGGCACTACGGCGCATTGGCGCGCGCGCTCGTGAACGACGGCGCGACGGTCTGGGTGCTGGGCGGGCCGAACGAGACGCTGCTCGCCAAAGAGATCGCCGCGGCCGGCGGCGCCAACATGCGCGATCTCACCGGCAACGATCTGCGCGACGCGATCCTGGCGCTCGCCGCTGCCGACGCCGCCGTCACCAACGATTCCGGACTAATGCATGTATCCGCGGCGATCGGCACGCCGACGGTCGCGATCTTCGGCCCGACCAGCCCGTGGCACTGGAAGCCGCTCAATCCAATCGCCGCCGTCCTCGAACCGCCCGGCGACGAAGCGGCGGCCAAGCGCGCACGCACCGAGGGCAACGACGCGGTGCGCCACCGAAGCACCGCCGATGTCGCGGTCGAGACCGTGCTGGCGAGCGTGCGCGAGGTGCTGCGGAAAGGCCGTTAATTCCTGCATGGCCGCGGCATTAACTTTTGGCCCTCCTCAAGCCTGACGGGCGGCCCGTTCCGTGCTATCAAATCCGCCGTCAATAAAGGATTGCGACCCCCGCATGGCCAGACTTAAAGCCGCCGATATCAGCAGCACCCGCGCGCAGGCGGCGATCGATTCCGCTTTGCGCACGCTCGACGCGGAAGGCGGCGGCATCGATGCGCTCGCTACCGCGCTGCGCGACGGCCTGGGCGCGAGCTTCGCCGCGGCGGTCGACCTGATCCGCGCCGCGCAAGGCCGGGTGATCGTGACTGGCATGGGCAAATCCGGCCATGTCGGGCGCAAGATCGCCTCCACTTTCGCCTCCACCGGCACGCCGGCGCTGTTCGTGCATCCGGGCGAAGCCAGTCATGGCGACCTCGGCATGATCGCAAACAATGATGTCATCGTTGCGCTGTCATGGTCGGGCGAGACGGCGGAGCTGAAAAATCTCACCGATTACTCGCGCCGTTTCCGCATCGGATTGATCGCAATGACCGCCAATGCCGACTCGACGCTGGCGACAACCGCGGACGTGGTGCTCGCTTTGCCGCAGGCGCGCGAGGCCTGCCCGCATAATCTGGCGCCGACCACCTCCTCACTGATGCAGCTGGCGCTCGGCGACGCACTAGCGATCGCGCTGCTGGAAAGCCGCGGCTTCACCGCGGTAGATTTCGGCTTGCTGCATCCGGGCGGCAAGCTCGGCGCGCTGCTCAAAGTGGTGCGCGAGCTCATGCATACGGGTGAGTCCGTGCCGCTGGCGCCGCTCGGCGCGCGCATGTCCGACGCCATCCTCGTGATGTCCGCCAAAGGCTTAGGCTGCGTCGGCATCATCGATGCCCGCGGCCTGCTGGTCGGCATCATCACCGACGGCGACCTGCGCCGCCATATGCGCAACAATCTTCTTGATGCGCGTGTCGACGACGTGATGACGCGCGCGCCGAAAACAGTGCGGCCCGATCAGCTCATCAGCGAGACGCTGGAAATCCTCAATTCAACCAAAGTGACCGCGCTGTTCGCGGTCGAGGCCGGTAAGCCGGTCGGCGTTATTCACATCCACGATCTGTTGCGCGCCGGCGCGGCGTAAGCGTGCTTAGCGCGCGATGCGCGCGATCGCCTCTGCGACAGCCTCAACCGAAGGCGCCTCGCCTTGCGCACCGAGCACGGCGAGCGGTCCGCTGCCGACCGGACCGGTTAGTCCGGGCTTGCTGCCGGCAAAAATCGCGACCAGCGGAACGCCGAGCGCGGCCGCAAGATGCAGCAGCCCGGTATCGACCCCGACCACGAATTGCGCCCCCGCAATGAGGCGGGCGACCATATCGAGCGGCGCCCGTTCGGGAACGCGCGCGCGCGGCAGCGCGGCGGCGATGCGTTCGCTACGCGCGCGCTCCGCATCCGTACCCCACGGTAGCACCAGATCGATGCCTTGACCTGCGAGCGCGTGGCCGAGCGCGATCCAATTCGCCTCCGGCCATTGCTTTCCCGGCCGCGCCGTGGCGTGCAGCAGCACGGCATAGCGCTCCGTTGGCGCTCCGAAGCGCGCGCGCTCGAGCCCGAAATCCGGAGCGCCCTGCGGCGTAAACCCAAGCGCCAGGCCGCTGAGGATGCGGTTGCGCTCCACCGCATGGAGGTCGCGGCTGATGTTGTGGCGGACGTCATAGAACATCGCGGCCAGCGGTTCGCGGATGCTTGCGGCGTCGTAGCCGTGACGCCGCCCGTGCGCGAGGCGGGCGATGACGGCGGAACGCAGCAGGCCCTGGCTATCCACGATCTCGTCGTAGCGCGGCGCCCGGATGGCGCGCAGGCTGCCGGTAATCTCGCCGAGCGTTGCCGGCGAAAGAAGCGATTTTCGCCAGCGCCGCCATGCCACCGGAACAACCTCGCCGACCGCTGGATGTAGGCGGACCAGCGGCGCAAAGGCCTCCTCCACCAGCCAGGTGAATCTCGCTTCGGGGCGGGCTTTGCGCGCCTCGGTCAACGCCGGCATGTGATGAATCACATCCCCGAGCGACGAGGTCTTGATGAAGAGAATACTGGCCATAGTGCCTCTGTCGGCGTCATATACCGAGCATTAAGCATGACCGCCATAACCATGACCGCTTGCCGTACGGCCTAAGCGCTCTTTCACGGTCGGCCGGTAAGACGGCGCAAGCATTCGAGGGGCATGGGTCATGACGATCCTGGTCACGGGCGGGGCCGGCTATATCGGCAGCCACATGGTGCACGAGCTAGTCGACGCCGGCGAGCCGGTGGTCGTGCTCGACAACCTGTCGACCGGATTTCGCTTTCTCGTGCCCGGCAAGGTCCCGTTCGTCGCCGGCTCGACCGGCGACCGCGATCTGGTGGCGCAGACGCTTGCCCGCCATGGCGTGACTGCCATCATCCATTTCGCCGCCTCGATCGTGGTGCCGGATTCGGTGCGCGATCCGCTCGGCTATTACAGCAACAACACCATGAATACCTGCGCCCTGCTCGACGTCGCCATCAAGGCCGGCGTGCAGCAGTTCATCTTTTCATCGACCGCCGCCGTCTACGGAAATGCCGAGCAGGTGCCGATGCGCGAGGACGCGCCCACGGCGCCGATCTCGCCTTACGGCAGCTCGAAGCTGATGTCGGAGATCATGCTGCACGATGCCGGCGCCGCCCATGGGCTGCGCTTCGTGGTGTTGCGCTACTTCAACGTCGCCGGCGCCGATCCGAAGCTGCGCACCGGGCAATCGAGCCCGGCAGCGACCCATCTGATCAAGGTCGCCTGCGAAGCGGCGCTCGGCAAGCGGTCCAAGATCGACGTGTTCGGCACCGACTATCCGACGCCGGACGGCACCTGCATCCGCGACTACATCCATGTCAGCGATCTCGCGCGCGCGCATTCGGCGGCGCTGGCCTATCTGCGCCGCGGCGGCGCCAGCGCGACATTCAATTGCGGCTACGGGCACGGGGCTTCGGTGTTCGAGGTGATCGACTCGGTGCGGCGCGCAAGCCAGCGCGATTTTCCGGTCGAGATCGCCGGGCGGCGCGCGGGCGATCCGCCCGCGCTGGTGGCCGACGTCGCGCGCATCCGTTCGACGCTCGATTGGCGCCCGCAGTTCGAGGACCTCGATACCATTGTCGCCCATGCGCTCGCCTGGGAGCGGCGGCTGCCGGGCCGGCGTGAAAAAGCCCCGGCCTGACCGCTCGGCAAATTCGAGCGTGAGATTCCGCATTTTAACCGGTTTTTGTCTTGAAAATTCCGCTGTCAGCAGGCAAGGAAACGTCTGCTCCAGCCAGCATTTGACTGTGCCATAATCAGACCCCGACAGAGGGCGGATGAACGACCACACTTTGACATCGGCCGACGACGAGCGTTACCGCCCCTCCGCCCTGATCCGGCGATTGCTGGCCGAACAAGGCTTTGTGCATTGGCGCAAGTACGCCGTCGCGTTCACTTTGATGGCGATCTCCGCCGGCTGCACGGCGCTCAGCGCCTATCTGATCGGCGACGTCATCAACCAGGCCTATGTCAATCACAACCTCGCCGGCATCTTTATTCTCGGCGGCATCACCGCCGCGCTGTTCACCGTCAAAGGGCTCGCCACTTACGGGCACAGCGTGTTGCTCTCGCAAATCGGCAACCGCATCGTCGCCAATAATCAGAGAAACGTATTCGGCAAGCTGCTCAATGAAGGGATCGGCTTCTTCTCCGACCGGCACTCGACCGAATTCATCGCGCGGCTGAGCGCGGGCGCCGCGGCGGCGACCCAGGTCATCAACCTGCTGATCACCTCGCTCGGACGCGACCTGTTGTCGCTGATCGGGCTGCTGACGGTGATGGTGGTGCAGGACCCGTTTATGTCGTTCATCAGCCTGGTGGTGGCGCCGCCGGCGTTTTTGGTGCTGCGCAAACTGGTTCGCCGCATCTACGGCATCGCGCGCAGCCAGTTCCAAGGCGGCACCCGCATCCTCGAAACGCTGCAGGAAACGCTGCAAGGCATCCGCATCGTCAAGGCGTTCACGCTCGAAGACATCATGCGCGAGCGCTTCGATCGCAACGTCGCGGCGGTCGAGCACGAGGCCAACAAGATGGCGCGCGTCTCCAATCGCGCCAGCCCGTTGATGGAAACGCTCGGCGGCTGCGCGATCGCGATCGCCATCACCTATGGTGGCTATCGCGTGATCGAGACCGGGGCAACGCCCGGGCAGTTCTTTTCCTTCATCGCCGCATTCCTGCTGGCCTATGAGCCGGCCAAGCGGCTGGCTCGCCTCAACATCGAGCTCAACAGCGGGCTGGTCGGCGTGCGCATCCTGTTCGAGGTGCTCGACTCACCGCCGAGCGAGGCAGCCGACGACGACAAGCCGGCGCTGCAGATCAAGACGCCGCGGCTGGAATTCGACGACGTTCATTTCGCCTATCGCAGCGACGAAGCGGTGCTGCGCGGCGTATCCTTCGTGGCGGAACCGGGCAAGTTGACCGCGCTGGTCGGCCCTTCCGGCAGCGGCAAAACAACGATCATCAATTTGATCCTGCGCTTCTATGACGCCGAACGCGGCAGAATCGTCATCGACGGGCAGGACATCCGCCAAGTGGCGCGCCGCTCATTGCGCCAGCACCTCGCCTATGTCGGGCAGGACGTGTTCCTGTTCCGCGGCACGATCCGCGACAACATCGCATTCGGCAAGCCGGGCGCCAGCGAGGACGAGATCGTAGCGGCCGCCAAGGGCGCCTATGCGCACGATTTCATTCTCTCTTTCCCGCGCGGCTACGACACGCCGGTCGGCGAACACGGCATGCAACTGTCGGGCGGTCAGCGCCAGCGGGTCGCCATCGCGCGCGCGTTGATCAAGAACGCGCCGATCATCCTGCTCGACGAAGCCACCGCCGCGCTCGATTCGGAATCCGAACTGCAGGTGCGCGAGGCCATGGAGCATCTCTGCCAGGGCCGCACCACGGTGGCGATCGCGCACCGGCTGCACACGGTGTCGCACGCCGACCGCATCTTTGTGATCGAAGACGGCCAGGTGGTTGAATCCGGCCGGCACGAGGACCTGCTGCGCAAAAGCGGCCGCTATGCCTCGTTCTACCGGCTCCAGCTCAAGGAGCAGGAAAGGCACACGCCGGCCGAAGCGGCGGCGCAATAGGCCCGCCACAGGGCCGCTTTTTCCGCCTTGTTCCAATCGAAATAATGCGATACCGGATTGGCCCGCCGGCTAACGCATCCTCCACCACATTCCAAGAGGTAAATTCCTCATGAGCGCGGACTACGTCATTTCTCCGCCGCCACAGCCGACCATCGCGGTCGCCGGCAGCAAAAAAGTCTTTCCGGTTCGCCGCATCTGGTGCGTCGGGCGCAATTACATCGAACACATCCGCGAAATGGGGCAGGACGAGCGTGCGCCGCCGTTCTTCTTCGCCAAGCCGGCCGACGCCATCGTGGCGGACGGCGGCACGGTGCCCTATCCGTCGCTGACCAAGGACATGCATCACGAGGTCGAGCTGGTGGTGGCGCTCAAGAGCGGTGGCCGCAACATCCCGGTCGGCAAAGCCAATGACTGCATTTACGGCTACGCAGTCGGCATCGACCTCACCCGCCGCGACTTGCAGTTCGCCTCGCGCGAGATCAAGCGGCCGTGGGAAGTTGGCAAGGCGTTCGACCATTCGGCGCCCTGCGGGCCGCTCAAGCCGGCAGCTGAGAGCGGCCATCCGGCCAAAGGCAAGATTACGCTCAAGGTCAACGGCAAGGTACGCCAGGACGGCGATCTCAACCAGATGATCTGGAACGTGCCGGAGACGATCTCCAAGCTCTCGGAAATGGTCGCGCTCGAAGCCGGCGACATCATCATGACCGGCACGCCATCGGGCGTCGCCGCCACCGTCGCCGGCGACAAGATCGAGTGCGAGGTCGAGGGCGTCGGCAAGCTGACAGTGACCATCGGGCCGCCGCTGAAGTAGATCTAAAGCCCCAGGTACGCCTGCCGCACACGGTCGTCGACCAGGAGCGCCGCGCCGCTGCCCGACAGCGTGATGCGGCCGTTTTCCAGCACATAGGCGTGGCTCGCGAGCTTGAGCGAGACCGCCACGTTCTGCTCCACCAGCACGCAGGTGAGGCCCTCGCGATTGAGGTCGCGCACGCATCGCAGCACGCTTTGCACGATCGTTGGCGCGAGACCGAGCGACGGCTCGTCGAACATCACCAGATCCGGCGCGCCCATCAGGCAGCGCCCGATGGCGAGCATCTGCTGCTCGCCGCCCGACAGCGTGCCGGCGAGCTGATGGCTGCGCTCGGCCAAGGCCGGGAACAGCGTGTAGACGCGTTCGAGATTGCGCTCGCGCGAGGCGCGCGCGCGCGGCAGCATGGCGCCCATGGCCAGATTTTCGGCAATCGACAGCGAGGGGAATACTTGGCGGCCTTCGGCGACCTGGCCGATGCCGAGATCGCAGACCTTATGGCTCGGCCAGCCGGCGATATCGGTGCCGCGATATAGAACGCGCCCGCGCGCTGGCCGGTGCATGCCGGCGATGGTACGGATCAGCGAGGTCTTGCCGGCGCCGTTGGCCCCGACAATGGCGACAATCGCGCCCTCCTCGATCTCGAGCGAAACGCCGTCGAGCGCCTGGGCGTCGCCGTAATACACGTCGAGGTTCTCGATCGTGAGCATCACTAAACCGCCTCCACGCCGAGATAGGAGTCAATCACGGCGCGATCGCGCATCACCTGTTCCGGCAGCCCTTCCGCGATCGCCGCGCCGTGGTGCAGCACCAGAATGCGCGAGGCGAGCGCCATCACCGCGCGCATCACGTGCTCGATCAGCAAAATGGTGAGGCCGGTTTCGCGATTGAGTTCGCGCAGGATCGCGACGATCCGGTCCATCTCCGTCGGCCGCAATCCAGCCATCACCTCGTCGAGCAACAGCAATTTTGGATCGCTGGCGAGCGCGCGCGCCACCTCCAGCCGCTTGCGGTCGGGCAAGGTCAAGGACGACGCGCGCTGGCCGCGCTCGTCGTAGAGATCGAGCCGGCGCAGCACCTCGTGCGCGTGTACGCGCGCCGCGTCCACACGCTTGCGATGCAGCAGTGCGCCGACGATGACATTGTCCTCGACGCTGAGCGCCGGAAATGGCCGCACGATCTGGAAGGTGCGGCCGATGCCGCGCCGGCAGATGCGGTCGGGCGGCAGGCCGTCGATACGCTCGCCGGCGAAGGTGATGGTCCCGGTGTCGGCCGGAAATACGCCGGCGATCATATTGAACAGCGTGGTCTTGCCGGCGCCGTTCGGACCGATGACCGCAAAAATGCCGCCCTCGGGCACTTCGAAACTGACCCGGTCGACCGCGACCAGACCGCGGAACCGCTTGCTCACGCCACTGACCGACAAGAGCGCACTCATTTGTTTCGCTCCGCTAGGCCGATGCGCTTGCAGACCCAGGGCCACACGCCGTCCGGCAGCGTGGTGATCACCAGCAGCAGGCAGATACCGTAAAACACCTGCTTGGCGCCGGGCAGATCGATCCCGGCGGCTGCCAGCGCGGCGGTGAGCGTTTCCGCCAGGCCGGTGAGCACGACGGCGCCGAGAATGGGTCCGAACAGCGTGCCGATGCCGCCGACGATCGGTCCGAGGATGATCTCGATCGAGCGCGAGATGTGAAACACCTGCTCGGGAAACAGGTTGTTGTAATAGAAGGCATAGATCACGCCGGCAAACGACGTCATGGCGGCCGAAATCACCACCGCGATCATCTTGTAGTGGAAGACGTCGATGCCGGTCGAGCGCGCCGCCTCCTCGTCCTCGCGGATCGCCCGCCAGAAATAGCCGATGCGGCTTTGCAGCAAGGCGCGGCAGAAA
>Ga0265337_1000249_pt1 | contig 29303 bp, 22 predicted proteins | sample 42122metaG_FD_192441 | JGI IMG/M metagenome (GOLD analysis project Ga0265337, IMG submission 192441) | Rhizosphere microbial communities from Carex aquatilis grown in University of Washington, Seatle, WA, United States - 4-21-22 metaG | ecosystem: Host-associated > Plants > Roots > Rhizosphere >... | reverse complement strand
AAATCCTGGAACCGCCGGAAAAAGATGTCGAAAAACGCCGTTACGCCGTTCACGCTCGTAAATACCAGCCAGTCGTAGGAATTGAGTTCCAATAACGCATCCACGATGGCGTCGGTTTCCTTCGGTCGCGTGATTTTGATGGTTGGCACCTCCAGTACATCGGCGCCGAGTTCCATCAGCCGATGCGCGAAACTGCCCGCCTGTTCCGAGCGGCGCGTGACCACGACGCGCTGGCCAAACAGCGGACGGTGTTCAAACCAGTTCAGTTTTCGGCGCAATTTCACCACGTCGCCGATAATGGTGATTGCCGGGGGCGAAATCTTTTTTTCCGCCGCCAGTTTCGCAATGGTGACGAGCGCGCCGGAAACGGATTTCTGCCGGCCGAGCGTGCCCCACTGGATGATGGCCACCGGCGTTTCCGGCACCATGCCGCGCGCGATGAGCGATTTCGTCCAATCGTCCAGATTGTCCGTGCCCATCAGCACGACCTTGGTGCCGGGGATCCGGGCGATTTGTTCGTAGTGCAAGGCCGTGGCGGCGTCCGCCGAATCGCTGTGGCCGGTGAAGACCGTGAAGCTCGAGCAATGGTCGCGGTGGGTGAGGGGAATGCCGGCATAGTTCGGCACGGCCACCACGGACGAAACGCCCGGCACGACTTCAAAGGGTATTTTGGCCGCCGCGAGCGCCTCGGCCTCTTCGCCGCCGCGGCCGAAAATGTAGGGGTCACCGCCCTTGAGCCGCACCACGCATTTGCCTTCACGGGCTTTGGCGATGAGCAAGGCGGTGATTTCCTCCTGGGGCATGGACATGTTTTTGCCGCGGGCGATGAGTTCGGCGGTTTGCGGCGCCAGCCGGAGCAGATCGGGATTCACGAGCGCGTCGTAAAGCACCATGTCCGCGCGCCGGAGCAGTTCCGCGCCGCGCAACGTGAGCAACCCCGCGTCACCCGGCCCGGCGCCGACCAGATAAACAGTGCCTTTGGATTTCACCCGCATACTTTATTCGAGTGGCGGAGTTAATCAATGAAAGAGGGCGAAAGCTTTGCCGCGCCATTCCCGGATTCGCGGACGCACCGGTCCTTGAGGGCGTGGAATGGACCGCGGGTACCCCACCCGCAGCGGCCTCGATTGCCGAACCGGCGCATGAAATGCCAAAGGTTTTTGAGTGGACGAGCGCGCTGCGGCTGAGACAGCCGCGCTCCGTTTCGAGTTCGCCGCTTTGGGTAACACGTCCGCAGGTTGCGTTTGAAGGTTGTAAGACGCGGACTTTGCGCTTTGAACTGGCGTGCCGGCTGCTTATAAATGGCGCGTGCCTCAACCGGGTCAGCCTGCCATCAATGCCACCACGCGCTGTTGCGCGGTCTATGGTTTTCCCATCCGTCACTCCGCGTCGCCGGCCATGCACAACGCCGCGTTTGCCGCGCTCGGCCTGAACTGGCGCTATCTCGCGTTTGAAGTCCATCCCGACAACCTGCGCGCCGCCATTGCGGGCGCCAAAGCGATGCAATTCGCCGGCCTGAACCTCACCGTGCCGCATAAATTGCTCGCCATGGAGATGGTGGATGCGCTGGATGAATCCGCCAAAGCCTGGGGTGCGGTCAACACCATCCTTTTCAAACCCGTGGCGGCCGGCGGGGAAATTCGCGCGATCGGATTCAACACGGATGCCGAGGCAATTGTCACCGCCCTGCGCGAGGATCTGAAGATGGACCTGCGCGGCGCGAAGGTTTTGCTCCTCGGCGCGGGCGGGGCAGGGCGGACGGCGGCGCTCAAGCTCGCTTCGGAAAACGTGGCGGAACTGTTCCTCGTCAACCGCACTTTGGACAAGGCCGAAGCGATGGCGGGTGAAATCAAAAAACAATTCCCGTCCGTGCGGGTGACGACCGGCCATCCGCCGACCGCGGTTGACCTGGTGCTGAACGCAACGTCGCTCGGATTGAAACCCGGCGACCCGTCGCCGCTGGATGAAAAACAATTTTCCGTGCGGCAGACCCGCGCCGTTTATGACATGATCTACCACCCGGCGGAAACGGCGCTGCTTAAGGCGGCCAAAGCCGCCGGATGCAAAACGGCAAACGGCCTCGGCATGTTGTTGTACCAGGGCGCGAAGGCCTTTGAAATCTGGACGGGCAAACCCGCGCCGCTGGATGTGATGCGGCGGGCGCTGGAAGCGGAAGTTTATCAGTCCACAGTCCGCAGTTCACAGTCCACCGTTGGGAGTCAACAGTCCACGGTCCGTAGTCCCAAGTCTTGAGTTTATCACGTGCAATTGCATTTGAATGATCGCCTTTTCTTGACTGTGGACTTAAGACTATGGACTGTGGACTGAAAAACATGGGTAAAATCCAGAAATTCGAAGACATCCTCGCATGGCAAAAGGCGCGGGAACTAACCAGAGGAGTTTATGCGCACTCCAAGACCGGCGCGTTTGCAAAAGATTTTGGATTGAAGGACCAAATTCAGCGCGCCTCGGTTTCGATCATGGGAAATGTCGCGGAAGGATATGACCGGGGCGGAGACAAAGAATTCATTCAGTTTCTTTCAGTTTCAAAAGGCTCCTGCGCGGAAGTAAAATCACACCTTTACGTTGCTTTGGACCAGCAATACATCAATCCCACGCAGTTCAACCAGCTTTACAACTCGGCGGACGAAGTGAGCCGGTTGCTTGCCGGGTTTATGGCTTACCTGAAACAATCTGATTTGCGCGGCAGAAAATTCAAATGATACATTTAGCCTACAGTTTGCAGTCCACAGTCCACGGTCTGACGAGTGGGCTTCTGTCGGCCTCTGGAATTTTGTTTTCGGCTGTGGACTCTGGACGCGCGACTATGGACTGGTCCCTCCTGCCCTTCCATTTCTGGTCGTCATGCTTTTTCGTGCTTGGCTGCATCACCGGCAGTTTTTTAAACGTGTGCATCCACCGGCTGCCGCTGGACATGAGCATCATCACGCCACGGTCCCATTGTCCGCATTGCAAGTATTCCATCCCCTGGTATTTGAATCTTCCGCTGATCACCTGGCTGGCATTGCGGGGACGCTGTAAAAACTGCGGCGCGCCCATTTCGGCGCGTTATTTTGCCGTTGAACTGCTCACTGGCGTCGCGTTTCTGGGCTGCTGGCTGGCCTTCGGCAACGTCGGCCATCCGCTGGAGTCCATGCCGCGGGCTTTGGTTTACGCGGGTTTTCTTGCGGGATTGATTGTGGCCACTTTCATTGACATTGAACACCTGATCATTCCGGACGAAATCACGCTTGGCGGCATGGTCGTGGGTTTTATCGTGTCATTTTTTCTTCCCGCGTTGCACGGGGCCGTCGCCATGCGCCTGGGATTGCTGCGGGGCATTATCGGCGCGGCGGTGGGCGCCGGGGTGGTTTATGCGGTCCTGCGGCTGGGCAAATGGCTGTTTGGGCGACAGCGTGTGAAACTGCCGGTGGAAACGAAAATTGTTTTCGATGAAACGGCGGTGCATCTGCCTGACAAGGAAATCCCCTACGAAGACCTGTTTTACCGGAAGTCGGACATGATTGTGCTGCATGCGCATACGGTGGAACTGGTGGACCGCAGTTACAAGGATGTGCGGGTGCGGCTGTCACCATCAACCCTGGAAATCGGCGAGGAAAAGCTGAATCCCGATGACGTGCCCTGCATGGAGGCGGTGAGCGGGGAGATCGTGCTGCCGCGCGAGGCGATGGGGTTGGGCGACGTGAAATTCATGGGGGCCATCGGCGCGTTCATCGGCTGGCAGGGGGTGTTTTTCACACTGACGATCAGTTCCTTGATCGGGGCGGTCTTCGGGGCCGGCATGGTGGCGCTGAAGAAAAAAGAATGGTCGGGGCGGCTTTATTTCGGGCCGTTCATCGCCCTGGCGGCGGTGATATGGATTTTTGCCGGGCGGGACCTGGTGGCCTGGTATCAACATCTCACCCTGTCCCTGATGATGTTGTTGTTCCCGCAATGAAGATCCCCGGTCAAAGAATCATATTTCCACGGCGGGATCCACAAATCAACTTATTGGAATTGCAGGTAAGCCCGGCAACCGTCGGACCTTGTCCCGTTGGTGCTGCTTTCCGTCAGGAAAATGCGACCCGGCTCCACTTTGCCCGTTTCCTGAATATAGGTGCGGACGGCTTTGGCGCGGTCGGAGGCGAGCGCGGCGAAGTCGTTGTCTGTGATGGGAATGCTGGCCAGCAGCAGTATCTCCTTCGGGTCGGACGTGGCGGCTGGAGCGTAGCCGGAAGCGGTGGCGGCTTTGGACGATTTTGAAGTACCGGTGGCCGGCGAACCTTTCATCAAATAGGTCGCGCCCTTTTCCGCTTCAGCTGACAAAGGTCTGATTTGGGCAACGATGGCCGAGAGGTTGGTGTTGGCGGCCAGGAAGGCGGCGTTGATGACTCCCTTGCCCACTGCTTCGCCGTAAAGTTTTTTCACCCAGGCGGTGCGTTGTTCCGGCGTCAACGTGAGCTGGCCGGGTGTGGTGGCGGCGCGTTCAGATTTGCGCAGCGACTTCCATTGCCGGGTGCGGATTTCTTTATCCAGATTGGCGTAACGCAAATTCCCGCGATCGGCCTCGGGATCAACACTGCCAGCAATCTCCAGTTGCAGGCCGGGTCGCTCGTAAAGCGCCTGCACCAGGGCATCCAGCTTCTTTTCATTGGCGAGCGACAATACCGTGCTGCCCGGCGCGAAGTCCTGGTAGCTGAGTTCCTCGCCGCCGCCGCCAAACATCGCGCCCAGCAGTGAGAAGGGCGACGTGGCAACCTTTTCAAGAATGTTCAGGAGGGTGCGGGCGACGACCTTGCCGATCCGGAATTGAGGATCGTCCAGGCTGCCTTCGACCGGCACATCGAGCAGGATCTGGCCGTTCCGATCCTTGAGGATGGCGATGGCCAGGCGAACGGGCAGATGCGTCGCGTCCGGACTCGCCACCTTTTGCCCGAATGTGAACCGGTCCAGGGTGATGACGTTCTTCGATTCCAATTTCTGCCCGACCAGATTATAGGCCAGGTCCAGGTTCAACTTTCCCTCGGCTAGGCGATATCCGGCGTACTTTCCTGCATACGGGCTGGTGGGCGTCAAATCCACGTTTTTGAAGGTGATTTTCAACTCGTTGGTCGCGGTCCCGCTGAAGGGATTGATGTGGCCGGCGATGTCAACCGGCCCGACCCCGTCCACAAGGGCATGCAAATTTACATCCGCGTGCCGCGGTTCCGTGGATGAAAGCCCGGCGATGCTGCCGCTGAACTGCTGGATGGCCATGTTCACATTCGGAGAGAACGTCCGGTCGGTGAAGTTGGCGGAGGCATTGGAGAATACAATGCTGCCGATGGAAATCTGCGGCAGCGGCAACGTGGGCGCCGCATTGGTTGCAGGGGAAGAGGTGTTGGCAACGGTCACGGCCTTGGTTTCGTTGGTGGTTGCCGGTGTGTTGGTGTCCGCCAGCGCATTGCTTCCCGCCGGCTGCAAGGTGGTGAGCAAATTGATGGCATGATTGGTTTCGATGACGACGGACGCGGCCACGTTGTTCAGGGCGATTTCCTTGATGGCCACGGCAGGTGGGTTCAGGCTGGCATCAATGCCGGAGACGCGGACGGAATCCCACTTCAACAAATCATCGCCCGCGGTGCCATCCACGGCATGAAATCCATCGAGCCAGGTGTCGCCCTGGAATGAAATCTCCGGCAATTGACCGGCGGGAGTGTGGAGCTGGACACGGCCGCGGAGACCAAACTCGCTGCCGGGAATGAAGAGGTTCAGCTTGGGTTCGAGATATGGGTCCAACGGGCCAAAATCGAGCCGGTCCAGATCGATCTGAATGTCGGCGGTCGGGGGCGAGAACGAAGCGGCCACCTCGGTTTTAAAGGTGCCATTGGCGTTCCAACGGAGGGACAAATCGACGGTGAGATTGGTGCCGGGAAGGTTGGAAATATTTTTGACGCTTAAGGTGACATCATTGAGGTCCAACCGGGCCGGGCGGGAATTGGCCAGGTCTTCGAGGCTGAAGGCGCAATGGGTGAATTCCACGTCGTGGACGGTGCCGATCCAGAGATTGGTGCTGTTGCGGAGCAAGGCGGCGGCATTGGTGATGGAACCGAGCAATTCCGGAATGCCCGCCGATGCGTTGGTGGCGGTTTCGGCGGATGGGGGAGGCGTGGCCACGACCAAATTGGTTGAATCATTCCGCTTGCGGAGCAAAAAGAATCTGCCGCCGTCGGCGGACACGGAGCCGATTTCCGCCTGCCGGGCCACGGCATCGATGTTCACCCCCGTCACGGCGAAACGGGAAAGTTCGATCATGTTGGTCTGGCTGTCCGGTTCCGCGAGCTTGAAATCCCGCAACGTGAAGCTGGTGTTGGTCACGGTCATGACGCGGTTGCTGGCGCTGAGTTCCAGCCGGTAATTCACATCCACGCCCACGAGGCCTTCGCGGATTTCAAAGGGCACCCGGTCCTGATACAGCGGGGCGTATTTGTTCAACGGGAAATTCTCGAGGGTGAATTCACCCCACGAACGCAACGGGTCGAGGTAGAAAAATCCGTTCCAGGAAATTTTTTCGCCGGCATCGGTTGTGCCGGTGAAGCTGTGGGGATTTTTGTTGTCCGGACTGGTTTCGAAATGATCGAGCGTGAAATTCAACGGGCCGACCAGCCGTTTGAAGGGCTGGCGATGGGTCAGGTCGGTGACCGACGCCGTGGCGTTGGTGATCAACAGCCGGCCGATGTACAGGGCGACGGGCCTGGCCGGTGTTTTGGGCGGCGGCGCGGGTGCGTTCGTCGGGGCGAATTTTGTGATGAGATCGGAAAAATTGAACGTGCCATCCGGGTTCATCTGCGCGCGGGCAAAAGGCCCGGTCACGCTGATTCGCTTGAAAACCCAGGGATGGCCCAGGAACGACGAGAGCTGGACATTCACATAAACCTCGTCCCAGGAAACAAACGGCTCGCCGTCGTGGTCCTTGATGAGCAGGCCGCGAACGGCCACCGAGAACGCGAAAGGATTGAGTTTCACCTTCTGGATGGAAACTTCGCGCTCGAGTTGTTTGGACAATTGTTTGACCGCCACGGAGCGGATGATGGGCGGCAGGATGAAGAAACCGACCATGCCGTAGGTGAACAACACCCAGAAAATCCAGCGCGCCAGTTTGCGCCGGCGCGGCGAAAGAGAATCCCAGGCGCGAAATTTTATCTTGTTACCCAAGCGGCCAAGAATTAGCGCATGTTGCCTCGTGCCGTCAATCTTTTCGGTGTCGTCCAGATTTGGAATCGTTGTTCCGGACCCGGTGCAGCCGCCTCGGTGGCGAGGCGGAGGATATTTTGAACCTGGCCGTCCGCCTCCTTACGTCGGCGGCTGCGCGACACGATCAGATCGCGAAGTCGGTGTATTCGGGCTTCACGGGTTCGGTGGGTGGGAACAGCATGCCGGCGGCGACAGTGGCGTTGGTGCCCTGTTCGATCAATATGAACGAGCCGGTCAATCGGTTGGTGCTGTAGCCGTCATAGACGATCGGTTTGGCGGTTTTCAGGCGGATGATGCCGACGTCGTTTACCTCCAGGGCGGCCGGCGCGTTTTCCGGCTCAAAGGTGGCCATGTTGATGCGGCTTTCCAGTTGCGTCACCACCGCCTGCACGGTTTGCGTGGTGTGCTTGAGAAAATATTTTTTGCCCGGCATCAATTTTCGCTGGTGCATCCAGCAGACGTGCGCCTGCAATTCCGCGCCGCGCCCCGGCAAATTGTCCAGGCCCACAATCATGTCGCCCCGGCTGATGTCGATGTCGTGTTCGAGGCAGAGCGTCACCGATTGCGGGCAGAAGGCCTCGGCCAGCGGGCCATCATAGGTCCAGATGTCCTTCACCGTCGTTTTGATGCCGATGGGCAGCACGACGACCTGCTGGCCTTTGTGGACGATGCCGCTGGCGATCTGGCCGCTCAGGCCGCGAAAATCGTGCAACTTTGGATCGGTGGGATCGTTCGGGCGGTTGACCCATTGCACCGGAAACCGCAGCGCGTTGAGGTTCCAATCACTGGCGATGTGGACGACCTCAAGGTGTGCCAGCAGGGTCGGGCCTTCAAACCACGGCGTGTGTTTCGAGGCGTCCACGACGTTGTCGCCGTTGAGCGCGCTGATCGGGATGAATTTTACGTCGCGAAACACGTCGAGTTTCGGCAGAAAATCTTCGAATTCATCGCGGATTTCCCAATACCGGTCCTCGCTCCAATCCACCAGGTCCATTTTGTTGATGGCAATGATGAGGTGCGGGATGCCCAGCAACGCGGCGATGTAGGTGTGGCGGCGGCTTTGCTCGATCACGCCCTGCCGCGCGTCCACGAGCACGATGGCCAGGTTCGCGGTCGAGGCGCCGGTGACCATGTTGCGGGTGTATTGCACGTGCCCCGGCGTGTCGGCGACGATGAACTTCCGCTTGGGGGTGGCGAAGTAACGGTACGCGACGTCAATCGTGATGCCCTGCTCGCGCTCGGCGCGGAGGCCGTCGGTGAGGTTGGCCAGGTTGATCTGGCCGCCGCCGGTGATGTCGGCGGAGCGTTCGAGCGCCTCGAGCTGGTCCTCCATCAAATTTTTGGAATCGTACAGCAACCGGCCGATGAGCGTGGACTTGCCATCGTCCACCGAGCCGCAGGTGTTGAGTCGCAGGATTTCGATTGGATGTTGGGTGTGGGGCATGGGGAAAATTCAACCAAGGATGGACACGGATGGACACGGATGAGAACAAACAAAAACGGATTCATGGATTGGTGGATTGATGGATTGGAAAACGACGAAGCAATTGGGGTTCGATAATCCAACCATCCAGCCATCCAGCCATCCAGTCTTTGAAAATCTGTATTTGTCTGGGTTCATCGGTGGTTAAAAATATCCGGCTTTTTTCCGGTCCTCCATCGCCGCCTCGGACGATTTGTCGTCGGCGCGGGAACCGCGTTCGGTCACCCGGGCGGCGGCGATTTCGGCTATGATGTCGTCCACGGAGTCGGCCGGCGATTCAACCATGCCGGTGCTGATGATGTCGCCGATCGTGCGGACCCGGACGACCAGTTCCTGCACCTGCTCCTTTTCCTTGGGCGGCAGCAAATCAGTGACCGGGAGCCACTGGCCTCGACGGCGAACGCAGGTGCGTTTGTGGCTGAAGTAAATGACCGGGACCTCGAGTTTTTCGCGCTTGATGTATTCCCACACGTCCATCTCCGTCCAGTTGGACAGTGGAAAGACGCGCATATTTTCCCCGGGATTGACGCGGGCATTATACAGATTCCAGATTTCCGGGCGTTGATTTTTTACGTCCCACTGGCCGAACGAGTCACGCGGGCTGAAGAACCGTTCCTTTGCCCGGGCCTTCTCCTCGTCCCGCCGCCCGCCGCCGATGTTGCAGTCGAATTGGAATTCCTCGACGGCGGCCAGCAGGGTGGGAATCTGGAGCTGGTTGCGGCTGATTTCACCCGGCGTGGGCACGGCGATGCCCTTGGCAATGGCGTCCTCAACCTTGCGGATGATCAGTTTGGCGCCCACTTCCCTGGCGCGCCGGTCGCGGAATTCATTCAACTCGGGAAAGTGATGGCCGGTGTCAATATTGAGAAACGGCATCGGAATGTCCGACGGGCGGAAGGCTTTTTCCGCCAGGCGCACCAGGCAGATCGAATCCTTGCCGCCGGTAAACATCAGGCACGGCCGTTCAAATTCCGCCGCGACCTCACGCATGATGTGAATCGCCTCGGTTTCCAGATACTGCAAATGGTCGAGATGGTACGAACTCATTTCAATTGAAGATGCCGGAAATTCCCGGCGCTGTCCGTCAAATTCCGCCGCCCGCTGAAACCACCGCCTGACCGCCCCAGGTCGCATGCAGGCCGCACTCGCGTTTTTCATCGGCTTTTGCCGGATCAAAGTAATCCCACTCGTTCGGCAAATCGTGTTGTTTGAGATAGGCCTCCAGGTCGGCATCGGTCAAGTGGAAAACCGGACTGACCTTGAGGGCACCGAAATTCTTGTCCTCGGAAACGATGTCGAGTCCGGCGCGATTCGGGTTTTGCACCTTGCGCAAGGCGGTGAGCCAGACGGCCGGCGCCAGTTCCTTCATGCCGCGCTGAAACGGTTCGAGTTTCATCACGGTGCTGAACGCCTTGATGCGCGCCTCGTTTTCGGGCGTCGGTTCGGGGGCGCCGCCGCGGGTGGCTTCATAATGCGCGGCGGTCATTTTGGGAACAAACGGCTTAAGGTTCAACTGCAGCCGCTTTTGCAGCGCCTCGGCATGTTTGTAGGTTGCCGGCCGGTTGTAGCCGTGGTCCACCCACAACACCGGAATGTCCGGCTGCGCCTGGACGCAGAGATGCAGGATCACCGCTTCGTACGGGCGAAAATTGGTGGAAACGATGGCGCGACCGCCGGCTTGGGCAATCGCCCAACGAACAATTTCGAGCGGTGACTGGTTTCGCAACTCCGTGTTGGCTTTGGAAATTTGGTCAGGGATCATTTTGTTTTCAACAACAGAGTCGCAAAGACACAAAGTTCTTCGCGTCTTCGTGTCTTTGTTGTTTTAATTCGTCCGTTCCTTTAAAAACACGCGGTCGCACCAGTCGCCAAAACGTTCGCCGGCGTTGCGTTCCCCGGCGAAGCGCGTGAGGACCGGGCGAAGTTCCTTTTCAATGTCCTCGTCCTTGATCACGTCCTTCCAGATCCGGTTGAGGCGCGTGCCGGCGGTGTCGCCGCCGAGCCACACCTGGTAGCGTCCCGGCGCCTTGCCCACAAACGCGATCTCGGCCATGTACGGCCGCGAGCAGCCGTTCGGGCAGCCGGTCGAGCGGATGATGATTTCCTGGCCCGCCAGCCCGATCTCGCCGCAAAGTTTTTCAATGCGATCAATCAAACCGGGCAACATGCGCTCCGATTCGGCGAGGGCGAGCCCGCAGGTGGGCAGGGCCGGGCAGGCCATGGCCGCGGCGTGCAGCACGCTGGCCTGGTTTTCGGTCTTCACCCCGTGCTGCGCGAGCAGCGAGTTGATGCCGGCTTTGTCGGCTTCGGCCACATTCGCCAGGATGATGTTTTGATTCGCGGACAGACGAAATTCGAGACCCGGGAACTTTTCCGCCACCTGGCGCAACGCGGTTTTCAATGTGCGGCCTTCCACGTCCTTGATGCGGCCGGTCTCGACAAACAACGTGAGAAACGAGCTTCCGTCCACCGCCTTGCGCCAGTCGTAAAGGTCGGCGGTGGTGGTGAACCGGTAAGGCTTCGCGGGCGCGAGCATGAGGCCGGCGCGTTTTTCAATTTCTGCCCGGGTCCAATCCGCGCCGCGTTCGGCCACCACGTATTTGAGCCGCGCGTGCTTGCGGTCGGTGCGGTCGCCGTAATCGCGATGAATCGTCAATATAGCCTTCGCCACGTCCACGAGTTTGTCCGGCGTCAGGAAACCGATGACATCCGCGACGCGCGGATAGGTTTGTTCATTGCCGTGAGTCCGGCCCATTCCGCCGCCGACCGCGAGGTTGTAGCCGACCAGCCTGTCGTTCTCGACGATGGCAATGAAACCGAGGCAGTTGGTGAACACGTCGAGGTCGTTGACCGGTGGAATGACAAACGCCACCTTGAATTTGCGCGGCAGGTAGGTCTTGCCGTAAAGCGGGTCCGCAAAATCCTTGTTCGCCGGCTCATCGAGCTTGAGCTGGTTCCCGTCAATCCAGATGGAATGATACGCCCGGGTTTGCGGACGCAAGGCATCGGCCACGCGGACGCAATCCTGGTAAACCTGTTCACGCGCCTTCGTATAAGCAGGGGTGGGCGGAGCGAGCACGTTGCGGTTCACGTCACCGCACGCGGCGAGCGTGGAGAGCAGCGACTGGTTGATGCCCTGGATCACCGCGCGCAGGCCGGATTTCAATATGCCGTGAAACTGGATGCTCTGGCGCGTGGTGATGCGGAGCGTGTTATTGCCATAGGTCGAGGCGAGCAGGTCGAACACCCGCCATTGCCGGGTGGTCATCACACCGCCGGGGATGCGGCCGCGGACCATCATGATGTATTTCTTGCCGGCCTTGCGCAGGTCACGGTCATCCTGCTGGTAGGAGCCATGGAACTTGAGGAACTGGTTGTCGTCCTCGGAAAAATGGTCGGCGCCCGCGTCGTTCAACGTCGCCGCAATCGTGCCCGCGAGCGTCGGGATCGCGGCCTTGATATCCTCGTTGTGCGTCAATTTGACGGGAGTTTCAGTGTTATTCATAACCGAACGAACATGATAACAGGAACTGCTGCCCTGTTCAAGTGCAGCTTGTGAATGATTGTTTCGTGTGGGCGAGGCGCTCCCGGGAGGCAAATCAATGATGGCGGTGTGCCACCGGTCAGCCATTTCAGGCTGTTGGCCCGAACCGTTGCAGCAACATTGTCGTGCCGAACAGCAGCAAAAACGTGATGCTCAGCCAGGGCCAATGTGAACACCAAGGCGCCACGGCCAGCCAGTCCACGAAAATTATCCCCGCCAGCAGGCCCGACACCGTATGCCCCACGTTGACCCGGGCGGCTTGAAAAATCGTCCGCACGCAGCGGGCCGTCCACAAAACGAGCACCAGCGACAGCCACATGGCCGGCACCCGAAGTTCCGCCGGATTCATGATCAGGCCCAGCACGACTGGAGCCAGCAACAAGGCCAGCGGCCAGTAAGGGATCCGCTCACGGGAACTTTCGTGCTGCGCCAGGGAACCCAGCCCGGCCACATACACCGCCAGCGCCACGCCACACCAGATTGGCCCGCCGTTGACGCCCGTTGCCCCCACGGATCCGGCAATGACATAAACCCAGAAGCGGCACACGCCCATCAACCAGGGTGACGCGGTGAGGACCTTGTGCGTTGCATCGTAAATGATGATGCACAGCAGCAGCACCACGGTCAGCAGCCCCGTCGTCTTGCCCGCTGCGATCAGGCACAAGGCGCCCAGACCGAGCCATCCCAGCCCCCAGCGCCAGACAGACGGCAATGAAATCGCCCCTGAGGGGATGGGCCGTTCCGCGCGCCGCTGGCGGTCGAAATCCGCGTCGAACGCGTCATTCAAAAACATTCCGCCGGTGAACAGTGCGCTCACGCCAAAAAAAAGCAGCGGCAGTTTTGCCAGATTTCCATGGCCGCCCAGCCACCAGCCCGCCAGGCAATTCGACCAGACGGTGGGCAAATGCGACACGCGGCTCAGGGCCAGCAACGCGCGCAGTTGGCGGACAGCGGTTTGATTCATCGCGCAAAGCAAATCAGAAAAGGCCCCGGCTGGCCAGCCTGCCGTCGCTGCGCAAGCTGGTTGGGGATGACAAAACCAATCATTTCAATGGGTTTGGGCGAAATCGACGGGGAAATCCGGCGCGGATCCAGCTAAATTCCGGGAGACGTAAACCAGTTCGGCCCTTCGAATCGCCCGGCATTGAAGGTGGCGCCAAATCGCGATTAGGCAAGACGCAAACCGGCGTTGACATGCCGGGTGCAAAAGATTAAAGTGCGAAAAATAGCAAATAGCCATGTTGACTCGAATTTGTCTGATTGTGGCCATCGCTGCGGCTTTGTTCGTCGGCGGGTGGAATATTGTCAAAGTGCGGGAAAAGGTCACCACGCTGGTTTCGCAGCGGGATGATGAACGCAATCAGAAGCAGGCCGCCAAGGCCGATGCGTCCAAAACGCATGCCGAATTGTCGAAGACTCAGGATACGCTCAAGCAGACCCAGACGGAATTGACCGATGCAAATGCCGAGCGCGAAAAGGCAGTTGAAACCGCCGCTGTCCAGGTCAAGAAAGCTACCGAATTGGCCGACAAACTCGCCAAGACCGCTGCGGACCGCGATGACGCGCAGACCAAGCTGGCCGCTTATGCAGCTACGGGCGTTCCCGCCGAACGAGTTGGCCAACTTACCCGTCAGGTAAAGGACATGCAAGTGGCGCTCGAAATTGCTGGTGAAGAGAAAATGGTTTTGGTGCACACCGTGACTCGATTGACAAATCAACTTGAAAGGGTTTTGGGAAATACGGAATACGTCGTTAAACTGCGTCCCGACCTCCGGGGCCGGATTGTGGTGGTGGACCCCAAATGGGATTTTGTCGTACTTAACATTGGCGAAAACCAGGGGGTGATTGAGGAGGGCGAATTGTTGGTCAGCCGCGAAGGCAAACTGGTTGCCAAAGTCATCGTTCGCAGCGTGGAAAAGAACCGTTGCATTGCCAACATCCTGCCGGGCTGGAAACTGGGCGAGGTCATAGAAGGCGATGAGGTCACGCCGGCCCATCCGGCTTCCTGACGTGAAACCCAGGGTTGCCAGGTGGTTCTTGTTCCTCTTGCTGGGGGTCGTGCTTGTGAGTGTCAGCGGTTGCGCAACCAATGAACCGGAAAACAATTCGGTCCGGCCATGGAACACGCCGCAAGGCTGGGAAGGCGGCATGCCCATGATGAACCAGCAACACGAGTAATCGGCCGTCCTTCAATCCGCAATTTCTACGCTCCGTGTCGGGGTCAAAATAAAATCCACGAGCATGTCCGACGGTCCGGCCGGAACGTTGTTCACCACCTGTTCGTCAAAGGCAATTCCACATTTCACGCCGCCGATGCCGGCGAGCAACCGGTCGTAATATCCCCGGCCGCGGCCCAGCCGGTGCCCTTGCAGATCAAACGCAACCCCGGGCACAAGAATCAAATCGAGCCGGCTTAACGGGATTTCCGCACACGAATCCGCCGGTTCGCGGATGCCGAATTGTCCGGGCACAATGTCACTCCGCAAATTTTGCACCCGGCCGGCGGCATAACTTTGGCTGGCCGGATCGAAGCGGGGCAGGGTGGCAATTTTCCCGGCGGCCAGCGTCCCCGCCAGCAGCGGCCACAAATCCGGCTCATCCGGCAGCGGGGCAAAGAACAAAACCGGCCCGGCGTTTTTCCAGATGGCCTGCACCTGCAGCCGGTCGCCCAGTTGGGCGGACAGCGTGGCGTGTGCGGCCGGGGAAATTTTTTGCAACAAGTTGCGAATTTGTTTTCGCATCGTGGCCTTGGCCGTTTGAATGTCAGTTTGCATTTTCCGGAAGTAAAATAATAACCACGGATGGACACGGATGGACACGGATTAAATCAAACGTGGAACGACGGTAAATAGCTCTCCCTCGCCCCGCGAGGAACGAGCGGGGAGAGGGCCGGGGTGAGGGGCGGCTGATCAAAACGGCCTCCTTACCCCGGCCCTCTCCTCCTTTTGGGGAGGAGAGGGAGAAGGCAACGCAGTCGCCCGTTTTTTTGATGTTTCTCAATTTCAATTTATTCAACCATGATTGATCGGCAGGACGGGCAGCCTGCTCGCGTTTCATCGGAGTACTCTGCCCGCCGCCGGTCCGAATGCAAACCCCGGCGCGCACGGAGTGACGCGCCCCAACTTCAAATAAGCCGCCCCATCCGTGTTCATCCGTGGTTTAGGACTTTGTTTTTTTGGTTTTGATAAATTCCGCACGCCATTTCTCAACCCGTTCCTTGATTTTCTTTTCCACGCCCTGCTCGGTCGGTTCGTAATAGCGCTTGTCCACCCCGAGATAATCCTGGGCAACAAAATGATCCGGATGATCGTGGGCGTATGCGTAGCCCTGACCGTGCCCCAGCCGTTCGGCGCCCTTATAATGCGCGTCCTTCAAATGTTCCGGCACCGGCAGGGTGCGGCCGGACTTTACGTCTTCCAGCGCGGCATCAATGGCCTTGTATGCGCTGTTGCTCTTGTTCGCGGTGGCAATGTAAATGGTTGCTTCCGCCAGCGGGATCCGCGCCTCCGGCCAGCCGACAAATTCCGCCGCCGACAACGCCGCATTCGCCAGCACCAATGCCATCGGATCGGCCAGCCCCACGTCTTCCGCCGCGCAAATCACAATCCGCCGGGCGATGAAGCGCGGATCTTCCCCGGCGTGAATCATCTTCGCCAGCCAGTAAAGCGCGGCGTCAGGGTCGCTGCCGCGCATGGATTTGATGAAGGCGGAAATCGTGTCGTAATGCGCATCCTCGTCGTCGTACACCACGGCTTTTTTCTGGATGCTTTGCTCGGCGGCAACCAGGTCAATGTGGACGACGCCGTTGGGCTGCGGCGAGGTGGTGAGCGCGGCGATTTCCAGGGCGTTCAGGGCCTTGCGCGCGTCACCATCGGCGATTTTGGCGAGGTGGCGCAAGGCATTTTCGTCCGCCTGGGCTTTCAGGTAGCCGAGTCCGCGTTCGGCGTCGGCCAGGGCGCGTTGCAATAGTGACCAAAGCTCTTCTTCCGTCAGCGGGCGCAGTTCAAAGATCTGCGATCGTGACACGAGCGGCGAATTGACGAAGAAGAACGGATTGTGCGTCGTCGCGCCGATGAGCCGGACGACACCGCTTTCGACGTCCGGCAGCAGAATGTCCTGTTGCGCCTTGTTGAACCGGTGGATTTCATCAATGAACAGGATGGTCGGCTGGCCGGTGTTTTCGAGACGATTGGCGGCGGCGGCGAGCACGCGGCGCATGTCGGCCACATTGGATTCGACGCCGCTGAGCCGCTCGAACTTGCTTTTGGTCTGCCGGGCGATGATTTGCGCGAGCGAGGTCTTGCCGGTGCCGGGTGGGCCGAAGAAAATCAATGACTGGATGCGGTCGGCCTCGATGGCGCGGCGGAGCAACTGGCCGGGACCGATGATGTGCGTCTGCCCGGCGAATTCGTCCAGGCTGCGTGGCCGCATGCGCGCGGCGAGCGGCTGGTGACGGCCCGAGGTTGTTTCCTTTGGGCCGGCGCGTGACGTTTCCGGAGCGGAAAAAAGCAATTCATCGCCTGCCATGCAAAAACCCTAGCAGATGGCCGACGGCTTGCCCAAGCCAAATCAATCCGGCCGGACGCGCAGCGGCCCGCAGGCGGATTTGCACAACCCGATGAAGGTCTCCTCCGCGAGGTTCAGCCGCTTGCCGCGCCAGTGGAGGATGCCCCAGCGGCGCTGCAATTTGCGCCGGCCGAGCGGCAGCGCGACCAGCGAGCCCTCCTCGATTTCCTTTTGCGCAATCCACGGCGCCAGGATGCTCACGCCGATGCCCAGCTTCACCAGTTCCTTCGTCGCCTCCATGCTGCCCAACTCGATCACGGTGTTCAGCACCATCTGCTCGTGGCGGAAATAATCCTCTATGAGCCGGAAGGTGATGCTGTGTTTGTTGTAAAGAATGTAGTTCTGGCGAGGGATTTCCGGACGTTCCACGCGCCCGGCCTTCGCCCATGGATGCAGCGCGGCCACGATGAAATGCAATTCATCCGTGAACAGCGGATGGAACTCCAGTTGCGGCTCGTTGCTGGCGAGGGAGAGCGCCAGGTCAATCCGCTGGTTCAGGAGCGACGTGAGGAGTTCGGGCGTGTCGCCCGGTTCGATGGTGATGGCATGTTCGGGGAAGCTTTCCTTGAACTCGCGCAACACCGGCGGAATGATGTGCTGGCACGCCGTCGTGCTCGCGCCCAGGCGCAGCCGGCCGCGTCCCCACTTGCCGAGGCGCCCCAGCGTTTCGCGCGCGGTTTCCATTTCCTGCAATATTTTTTTTGCGTGAAGCAAAAGCTGTTCGCCCGCCTGGGTGAGCACGACCTTTTTGCCCAGCCTGTCCAAAAGGCGACACCCGATATCGCCTTCCAGGGCCTTCATGGAGTGGCTGATGCCCGATTGGGTGAGGTGCAGCTCGCGCGCGGCCTGCGTGAAGCTCCCTGTGCGGGCGAGCGCGCAGAACGCGCGAACCTGCCGGCTGTCGAGGGGTGCGCTCATGTATGAATCCGGCTCATCGTTTCCATTGAAATTACGAGTAGCAATCATTGCGCCAGATCCGGTGCATGGCATTGGGAGCGCTTAAACCTCATGCGACGGCGAAAAACCGTCACGGATGTACAATAAGCTGCAAACAACCAAGGCCAAAGTGACGCAAAAGAAGTTGCGTGTCGGTTTTGTGCCGTTGACGGACTGCGCACCGCTCGTGATGGCGCATGAACTCGGTCTGTTCCGCAAATTCGGCCTGGACGTGGTGTTGAGCCGCGAGCTCGGTTGGGCGACCATCCGCGACAAGGTCATTCACGGCGAATTGGAAGCGGCGCATGCCGTCGCCGGCATGCCAGTGGCGGCCACGCTCGGACTCGGTTCGATTCCCTGCGATTGTCTGACGGCGCTCGTGCTGAACCTGCACGGCAATGCCGTCACGCTTTCCAATGAATTATGGCGGCGCGGCGTGCGCGATGGCGCGACCTTGCGCGAAGAGATCACTCGTTGTCGCCGCGAGAAGATTTTCACCTTCGGCGTTGTTTATCCGTTTTCCTCGCACAATTTTTTGTTGCGCGACTGGCTGTCGGCGGTGGGCATCCATCCCGATCGCGACGTGCGCCTTGTGGTGGTGCCGCCGCCGCAAATGGCGGCAAACCTCAAGGCCGGGAACCTCGACGGTTTTTGCGTGGGAGAACCCTGGAACTCGGTGGCGGTGCAATCGCGGGCCGGCTGGTGCGTGGCCGCGAGCGCGGAACTCGCGCCGGGTCATCCCGAAAAAGTGCTGATGGTGCGCCGCGACTTTGCGGAGAAGCAGGCCGGACCGCATTGCGCACTGATCGCCGCGCTGCTTGAAGCCTGCGAATTTTGCGACGCCCCGGACCACCGCGAACAGATCATCGCCACGCTGGCGCAACCGGGTTACGTGAATGTTCCCGCCACGGCGTTACGACGCGGGTTCAGCGCGGAATTTGACTTCGGCCACGGCGAAGTGCGGCACATCCCGAACTTCAACGTCTTTCACCGGCACCACGCCAATGAACCTTCCGCGGACAAGGCGGCGTGGGTGTTGCAACGGTTGCGCACCAGCGGATTGGGCGCGGATTCCCCGGCGCTCAATGCCGCGCTGGGCCGCCGCGTTTTCCGCGCCGACATTTTCGACCAGGCGCTGAGCCTCCGCAATTCCACCAACAATATCAACCATGAAAAACAAACCCGATCCGAGAACAACCTCGTCCCGGCCTGATCTCAACCGCCGCCAATTCCTCGGCCAGGCGGTCAAGGGCATCACCCTCACCGCGCTGTTTGCCGGCCTGCCCCGGACCTGGGTGGGCAGTGTTTATGCCGATGACTCGCCCGAAACCACCGCGATGAAATTCGGCATGATTGCGCTGACCGATTGCTCGCCGATAGTCATCGCGCACGAAAAAGGACTGTTCAAGAAATACGGCATCAATTCCGTGGTGAGCAAGGGCGCGAACTGGGCCGCCATCCGCGACAATCTAAGCAGCGGCGACATCCAGGCCACGCACATGCTCATCGGCATGCCCATCGCCTCGACGATGGGGCTGGCTGGTTCGCCAAAAAAACCGATGATCATCCCGTGGCTGCTCAATCGCAACGGCCAGGCCATTTCGTTGAAAACGGAATGGAAAGGCAAGGTGGCGGATGACCCGAAGGCGCTGAAATCCTTTGTCAAACAGGCGCAGAATCTGGGCGAGCCGCTGACCTTCGCCATGACCTTTCCGCCGGGCACGCACGGCATGTGGATGCGCTATTACCTTGGGGCCGGCGGCATCAACCCGGACAAGGACATCAGCCTCATCGTCGTGCCGCCCGCCCAAATGGTTTCCAACATGAAAATCGGCAAGATGGACGGCTTCTGCGTCGGCGAACCCTGGGGTGCGCGCGCCATCGCCGACGGCATCGGCTACACGTCCGTTTCCACGCAGGACATCTGGAAGGATCATCCGGAGAAAGTCTGCGCGTTTCTTGCAGAATTTGCCGACAAAAATCCGCGGACCGTCAAGGCCGTGCTGAAGGCGCTGAACGAGGCGAGCGTGTGGCTCGACGACCTGAACAACCGGCCCGAACAATGCGAAATCGTTTCGCGCGCGACCTACATCAACTGCGACGCCAAAACCATTCTGGGCCGGTTGCAGGGGCATTACGATTACGGCGACGGTCGCAAGAAGGAGGACCCGAATTACATGATTTTCAGCAGCCGCAACTGCAATTATCCGCAGCCGAAGTATTGCAAATGGTTCCTCTCCCAATACCGCCGCTGGGGACTCGTCAAAGGTGCGCCGGATTATGAAGGCATCGCGAAACAGGTCATGCGCACTGACATCTACGAGGAGGCAATGAAGGAAATCGGTTACGCGCATGGCGGTCTGAACAATGACAACGAAACCTTGTTTGATGGCGTGGCGTTCGACCCGGCGGGCGATCTGGAGGCTTATGCAAAAAGTTTTGCCGTAAACAACGTGAAAGGCTGAACCGGATGCCTCACGCAAAGTCCGCCAGGTCCGCAAAGGTTTTCAAGGGAGAATCTGTTTTTCTTTTGCGTCCTTCGCGTCGTTGGCGTGAAGCAAACCATTTATGAAAACATTCAAATTCGACTGGCTGGTCCTGCCGCTCATCGGCATTGCGGCGGTTTTGCTGTTGTGGCAGGTTTCCGCCGCCACCTGGGCGAAGGAACTGCCGTCACCGCTGAAAACGTGGGAGACCAGCAAGCTTTACATTCTTGAACCCTTCGCCAAACGCGGGGAAATGGACCAGGGCATCCTACGATTCACGTGGTATTCGCTCACACTCGTCGCCAAAGGTTATCTGCTGGCCCTGCTGATCGGCACGCCGATTGGTTTCCTGTTGGGGCTTTCCCCCACTTTCACCAGGATTTTTGATCCCATCATCCAGGTGTTGCGGCCGGTGTCGCCGCTGGCGTGGCTGCCGCTGGGGCTGGTTTTGTTCCTCGGCGCCGGTAAACAGGCGTCCGAACTCGGCGCGTTGTTCACCATTGCCATCTGCTCGATGTGGCCGACGGTGCTGAACACCGCGGTCGGCGTGCGCGCCATTCCGCAGGATTATCTGAACGTCGCGAAGGTTTTGAAACTGTCGCGCACGAAAACGCTCTTCAAGGTGCTGATTCCGGCGGCGTTGCCCTACATGTTTACCGGTTTCCGGTTGAGCCTGGGTATTGCGTGGCTCGTGATTGTCGCGGCGGAAATGCTCACCGGCCGGCCTGGCGTCGGCGGCTTCCTCTGGCAGGAATACAACAGTCTCATCTACGAACACATCATCCTTTGCATCATCACGATTGGTGTGGTCGGCTTCATCCTCGACCGTTTGATGAGCCTGGTGGAACGCCGTTTCAAAACGGCATGACAACCTCACGCAAAGATCGCAAAGGACGCAAAAAAAGCCGAAAGCTTGGCGATGAATCTGCCGTGACTTTCCTCGGGCAGACCGTTCACGACTCTCTCAATGCCATGTTTCAAATGAACTTCGCCAAAGTTGATCAACAGGCCGAGCTTGTGCCCGCTCAATCGCAATTGCGTCAGTACCTGTTTCCCGTGAAGGGGCGCCAGTTTTTCCACGGACTTCAACTCCACGATCACCTTCGCTTCAACCAGCAGGTCGGCGCGAAAACCTTCGTCGAAGGTAAGTTCGTCGTAGCGAATCGGGATGGGCACCTGCCGTTCGACGCGCAATCCTTGTTTGCGGAGTTCATGCGCGAGAATGATTTCGTAGACCAATTCGAACAATCCCGGCCCGGTGCGTGTATGAACCTTGAAAGCCGCATCAAGGATGATTTTGGAGAGTTGGTTTTCGTTCAGAGGGGTGGGTTGAATGTTTTGCATAGAATTTCAGCCTGCGCCGGAACTGGAAAATTTTCAAGAGTGAGCTCACGCAAAGGCCGCAAGGGTTCTGAACCTGATGGGACATCCGATTTCACCCGTAAAAACCCTTTGCGCCCTTCGCGCCCTTTGCGTGAGACATAAAAACATGGCCTTTTTGGAACTCAATAACGTAAGCAAGTCGTTCGGTGGCAGCCCGGTGCTCAAGAACATCAACTTGAGTATCGCCAAGGGCGAGTTCGTCGCCATCGTCGGCTATTCCGGCGCGGGCAAGACGACGCTCATCTCGATGATCGCGGGTTTGCTCCAGCCGGATGCCGGCAGCCTGAAATTGAACGATCTCGAAATCACCGGACCGGGACCCGATCGCGGCGTGGTCTTCCAGAATTACTCATTGCTGCCGTGGCTGACGGTATTTGAAAACATCCTGCTCGCGGTGGAAGCGGTAAATCCAAACTGGACGGTGGAGAAACGAAAGGCGCACGTCGAAAAATACATCGCCATGGTGAACCTCACGCCGGCGCGCGACAAAAAGCCGGGTGAACTTTCCGGCGGCATGCGGCAGCGCGTGAGTGTTGCCCGCGCCCTGGCGATGGACCCGCAAATCCTGCTGCTCGACGAACCTTTGAGTGCGCTCGATGCGCTGACGCGCGCCACGTTGCAGGACGAGATTTCCCGCATCTGGCAGCAGGATCGCAAGACCGTCGTGATGATCACCAATGACCCGGACGAGGGGATTTTGCTGGCCGACCGGATCATTCCGTTGAGCGCCGGGCCGGGCGCGACGCTGGGCCCATCAATACCGATAGACATTCCCCGTCCGCGTGACCGCAAGGCGATTAATCACGACCCGCGTTTCAAGCAAGTCCGCCGTGAAATCATTGAATTCCTGCTCAACTCCAAGGGCGGGCAGCACACGACGGTCACCCGGAAATTGATATTGCCGGACATTGAACCGGAGGATCTGGAGATTCCGCGTGCCGCGCTCGGCGGTCGTAAGAAACCGGTCCGTCGCAGTGAAATCAAAAAGGAAACCGTCGAGGTGGACGCATGAGCGACTACCTGGTCATTGACAATCTCACGAAGATTTACCCGACCCTGAAAGGACCGGCGGTCATCGTCAAGGATTTCAACCTGCACATCAAAAAGGGCGAGTTTGTGTGCCTCATCGGCCATTCGGGCTGTGGCAAGTCCACCGTGCTTTCCATGGTGGCCGGATTAAGCGAAATCACCGGGGGAGGCATCATTCTCGCCGGCAAGGAACTCACCGGGCCCGGCCCGGATCGCGGCATCGTTTTTCAGTCGCCCTGTCTGCTGCCGTGGCTGACGGCGTTCGAAAACGTGATGCTGGGTGTGGACCAGGTTTTTTACACCGCCAGCAAGGAGGAGCGGCGGCAGATCGCGGAGTATTATTTGAGCGTGGTCGGGTTGGCGGAGGCAATGCACCGGAAACCCGCCGAACTTTCCCAGGGCATGCGACAGCGGGTCGGCATCGCGCGGGCCTTTGCGCTCTCGCCGAAGATGCTGCTGCTGGACGAGCCGTTCGGAATGCTGGATTCGCTCACGCGGATGGAATTGCAGCAGGTGCTCATCGAATTGTGGCGCCGGGACAAAAAAACCGCGTTCATGGTGACGCATGACGTGGACGAGGCGCTGTTCCTTGCCGACCGGATTGTGTGCATGACCAATGGCCCGGCTGCCGAGGTGGGCGACATCCTGGAGGTGCATTTCCCGCGGCCGCGCGTGCGCAAGGACGTGTTGGAGCATTCGGACTATTATCGGTTGCGCGAGCGCCTCATCACATTTTTGGAAGAGCACGCGCATAAAAAACCATCCGCAATCAAAAGCGGGCTGCCCTCGCAGCCTCCGCCATCCCCATCGCCGCCGGTTCCGAATGGTTTCGCCCATCCCCGGGCGGTCAAAGTTTTTTCGAATCATGATTAACCCAATCAACCCGAATACCTCCATCCAGAAAATCAAATCCATGAAATCAAATCTGAAGACCCTCTCGGCCGGGGCACTTGTGCTGGCCGCCCTGAACCAGGTTCAGGCGCAATACGCGCCGCCGCCGCCGCCCACGCCGTTCGCGGGATTCCTTAACGAATACCTGCGCAAAAACGATCCCTACATGAGCCAATGGGACTTCGGCGGCAACCTGCGGCTGCGTTACGAGGACAAGCAGGGTTTCGCAATTCCCGGCCTTGCCGGTTCGCTTGATTTCCGCGATCACGGCGCGGACGTGAACAATTATTATGCGCTTCTCCGGATTCGTTTCCACGCGGGCTATACGGACAAATGGTGGAATGCCTATGCCGAAGGCCAGAGCAGCGTGGCCGACAATGACCAGCGGTTTGCCTATGCCAATGCGCCCGCTGTTCCGGGCACCGCCGCCAAAAGAGGCTATGGCCACGAGTCGGACACGGTTGATCTCCACCAGGGCTATGTCATGATTGGCAACCACAAGGAATTTCCGCTTTCACTCAAGGTCGGTCGGCAGGAAATGATCTACGGCGAAGAACGGCTCATCGGCGCGTTCGGATGGAACAACATCGGGCGCGCGTTCGATGCCGCGAAACTGCGCTGGCAGAACGCATGGTTCGGTGCGGATTTTTTCACCAGCCACCCGGTGATCCCCGAAGACGGGGTGTTTGACGTGGACAATGACCATGACTGGTTTTCCGGTGTTTATGCCACCAGCACAAAAATTCCGGCGACAATCCTGGACGTTTATTTTCTTTCCCGCAATGCCTCGCCCCAGGCCATCAACGATGTGCCCAATCCACAATTTCCGCAGCCCAGCGCACGTGACATTTATACCATCGGCGGCCGGCTCAAGTCCAAGCCGGGTGAATTGGGCAGTTGGGATTACTCGCTGGAGGGCGCTTATCAATTTGGCAATTACAGCGACCTGCGCCTGCCGGCCGGCACTCCCCGCCTCACCCAGGATGCTTACATGTTTGTTGCGCAGGGCGGCTACACGTTCACCGACTGGTGGGCCACGCCGCGCCTCGGAGCGGAATTTTCTTATTCCTCCGGCGACAGCAATCCAAACGACGGCACTCACGGAACGTTCGACAACCTGTTCCCGACGAACCACAAGTTTTACGGCTACATGGATTTCATCTCGCTGCAAAACATCCAGGACGTGCGCAGCATTTTCCAGCTCAAGCCCACCACGCGCCTGAGCGTGGCGATTGAGGGTCATGGCTTCTGGCTCGCGAACACTCACGACAATTTTTACAACGTTGGTGGCGCACCGCGCGGCGGCATCGCTGCCACGCCCACCGGCAACGGTTATGGCATCAATCCCGGTTACAGCGATTTTGTGGGCACGGAGCTTGACGTCATTGCCGGTTACGCCGTGACTCGATTCGCCCAACTGGAGGCCGGTTACGGCCATTTCTTTACCGGCGATTATATCCGGCAGTCGCTTGGCAATCCGGCCTTCGGGTCGAAGGACGCGAACTATGTTTACCTTCAAGCCACCATCAATTTCTGAGCCCATTTGAAGCCTAGCATCTCCATTCCTGAAAACGCGCCGTTCAATCCCGAACAACGGCTCTGGTTGAACGGCTACGTGGCCGGCCTGCTCGCCGGCAAAGGCTATGTGCGGACGGACGGAACTGCGACGGTCGAGGGAACTTCCGCCACGGCGACCGTGCCGCTGTTGATCCTGTTTGGCAGCCAGACCGGCACGGCGGAACAATTGGCGCGCAACCTCGCCAAGGAGGCGAAGATCCGCGGCTGCAATTCCCGCGTCATGGACGCCGCGACGTGTGCGACCATTGATTGGAGCAAGGAAACCAACCTGCTCGTGGTCACCAGCACCTACGGCGATGGCGACATGCCTGATAATGCTCAAGCCTTCTGGGAGTGGCTGCAAACCGATGCCGCCCGCGCGCTGGTGCACCTGAATTTTTCCGTGCTCGCGCTGGGCGACACCCACTACGAGCATTTTTGCGGCGCGGGCAAAAAAATTGACGCCCGGCTCGAACAGATCGGTGCCAAACGCATCCATCCTCTCGCCGAATGTGACCTGGATTACGAGGCCAAGGCTAAGAACTGGAAGGACGCAGCCCTGACCGCGCTCAACCCGGTTCGGGGCGCCGCGCCGCAACTCAATACGACGGCGGCACCGGACCCGACGCCGGATACGGACGAGACATTTTCCCGGGCCAATCCGTTTCCCGCGCGCCTGCTGGCCAATCGCCGTCTTACCGGCGAGGGATCCGAAAAGGAAACGCGGCACTTTGAAATTGCACTCGAAGGTTCCGGGTTGAATTACGAAGCCGGCGACGCCCTCGGTGTTTATCCGGCAAATTGTCCGGCGCTGGTGGAAGACCTGTTGCGCGCACTGGGCTGCGACGGGGAGGAAACCGTGACGGCTTTCGGCGGCGAACTTCCCCTGCGCAAGGCGCTCGCCAATTCCTATGAAGTCACCCGGCCGGCGCCGGAGTTTCTGCAACACATGGCCGGGCGGAATCCTGCGTTGCGCGAACTGCTCGCCCCGGAACGCCAGGATGCTTTGCGGAAATGGCTTCGGGGCCGCGAAATCATTGATCTGTTGCTTGAAACGCCGGCGGCAAAATTTTCACCGGCGGAATTTGTGGCGTTGCTAAAAAAACTTGCGCCGCGGTCCTACTCGATTTCCTCCAGCCCCAAGGCACATGCCGGGCAGGTGCACCTCACGGTGAACATCGTGCGCCACGAATCCCATGGCCGTGCCCGCAAGGGCGTTTGTTCCACCTTTCTCGCCGACCGCGTCAACGACCAGGCGCACGTGCCGGTTTTTGTGCAATCGTCCCCCAACTTCCGTCTGCCGGCGGACGGCAACCTCCCGGTCATCATGGCCGGCCCCGGCACCGGCGTCGCGCCGTTTCGTTCGTTCCTCCACGAACGGCGCGCCGTCGCCGCCCGGGGACGCAACTGGCTTTTCTTTGGCGAACAGCGCGCCGCCGTGGACTTTTATTATCGCGACGAGCTTGAGAAAATGCTCGCCGACGGTCATCTCACGAAACTTTCCACCGCCTTTTCGCGCGACCACGCGGAGAAGATCTACGTGCAACACCGGATGCTTGAACACGCCGCCGAATTGTGGGCCTGGTTGCAGGAAGGCGCCCATTTTTATGTGTGCGGCGACGCCTCGCGCATGGCGAACGACGTGGACATGGCGTTGCATCGAATCATCGAAGTTGCCGGCGGCAAAACGGCGGACGACACGAAGGCTTACGTGTTGAATTTGAAAGCCGACCGGCGCTATCAACGGGATGTTTATTGACCAAATAGCTCCAATGAAAAGAAAACATTCAACATTCAACATTCAACACCGAACATCGAACGTTTTACCGGCGCGCGTCATTGGATGTTGGATGTTGAGTGTTGGGCGTTGGATGTTCCCATTTCCACGCTCATGATTCCCGTCCAACACATCAACGGCGAGCCGCTCAGTGATGAGCAGCGGCGGTATCTGGACGGCTTTTTTGCCGGCTTGGCGGCCCAGGGCATGAGATTCTCCGACGTCGAGGCCGCGCCGCTGCCGGAGCAAAAGGTTTCACTCGACGACCTGATTTTCGAGGAGCGCTTGAAGCGCGAATTGCACCCGCTCGATGCCTATCCGCAACTGCTGGAAAACGCCGCGATCAACAAGGCGCCGGACAAAGAGGACATTTTCCGGTTCAAATGGAACGGCCTGTTTTTTCTCACGCCCAACAAGGAGGCGTTCATGGCGCGGTTGCGGATTCCCGGCGGCCTGCTGAAAACCTTTCAACTCCGTGAACTGGCGAACATTGCGATGGAACTGACGAGCGGCTACGTCCAGATCACCACCCGCGCCAATCTCCAGATGCGCCTCATCCAACCCAAGGACGCTCCGGAAGTTCTGCGGCGCATCCAGTCCGTCGGCCTGCACACCCGGGGCGCGGGCGCGGACAACATCCGCAATCTCACGGCCAACCCGACGGCGGGCATTGACCCCCACGAACTCATTGACGTGATGCCGCTCTGCCAGGAGCTCGCGCAAATCATCATCAACGACCGCTCATTTTACGATCTGCCGCGCAAGTTCAACATCGCCTATGACGGCGGCGGGCTCATTGGCACGGTCGAGGACACCAACGACATCGGCGCGAAGGCGGTTCGCGTCGGAGCGCCGAGCACCGGCTCGGCACGAAACGAAAAGCACACGCAACGGGCCGAGCCGGTGCTCGGCGCTCCAGATTCGCTGCCGCCCGGCATTTATTTCCGCCTCGCGCTGGGTGGCGCGACCGGTCACCAGGCGTTTGCGCGCGATCTCGGGGTTTTGGTGAAATCTGTCGAGCTGAACAAGGTCGTTGTGGCGCTGGTCCGCGTTTATATCGCCAACGGCAATCGCGGTGACCGCAAAAAGGCGCGACTCAAGCATCTCTTGGAAACGTGGTCGCTGGAAAAATATCTGGCCGAGACGGAGAAAATCCTCGGTTATCAATTGCGCCGTGTTCCGCTTGAATTTGTGGCTGCGAATGTGAATTCGCGGCAAAAACCGCTTTGCGCTCACGAGCCCAGCCACACTCACCTCGGGGTTTATCCGCAGAAACAACCCGGTTTGAATTACATCGGCGTGGCCATGCCGGTCGGCCAGATCACGCCCAAACAGATGTTGCGCGCGGCGGAAATCGCCGACCTTTACGGCTCGGGCGAAATCCGCCTGACCGTCTGGCAGAATTTCATCATCCCGAACGTGCCGGATGCCTACGTTGACACGGTGAAAAAGGCGCTTCGGCGGATTGGTTTTGACACGCAGCAATCGCTCCTGCGGGGCGGCTTGATTGCCTGCACGGGCAATTCCTTTTGCAAATTTGCCCAGGCGAATACGAAGGGCCACGCGCTCGCGCTGGCCGATTACCTGGACAAGAAATTCACCCTCGATCAGCCGATCAACATCCATCTCACCGGCTGCCCAAACTCCTGCGCGCAACATTACATGGGCGATATCGGGCTGCTCGGCACCAAGGTGAAGGGCGCCGAAGGCTATCATGTGTTTATCGGCGGCGGCTTCGGGGCGAACCAGGCGGTCGGGCGGCAGGTTTTTGCCGGCCTTACGTTTGAGGATTTGAAACCGACGCTGGAAAAGATGCTCGCGGGTTATCTGCGCCATCGGGAACCGGGCGAGACCTTCCAAAAATTCACGCAACGCCACGATCTCAACACGCTGCAGGCGATCTTCACCAATGACGAGTGAAGTTCTCAACCCTTTTGCTGTTTGACAAACGAGGAGAGGATTCGAGAATTTAAGGAGCGATTTCCATGTCAAAATCCGCCACGCAAAACGTCCGCACCGTTTGTCCCTACTGCGGTGTCGGCTGTGGCATGATTTTGCGCGTCGAGAACAACCGCGTCACCAAGGTCACCGGCGACCAGGAGCATCCCGCCAACTTCGGACGGCTTTGTTCCAAGGGACTTTATTGCGCGGAGCCGTTGAGCTCCCCGGACCGGCTGGCCTTTGCCTGGTTGCGTGAATCGCGGGATTCCGGCCTGAAACAAATCCCGCTCACGGCCGCGCTGGAACAGGCCGCCGGTCGCCTGCGGGAAATCATCGCCCGGCATGGTCTGGATGCGGTGGCGCTTTATGTTTCAGGGCAGCTGTCCATGGAGGCGCAATATCTCGCGGGAAAATTATGCAAAGGCTTTCTGGGCACGAACAACATCGATTCCAATTCTCGGCTCTGCATGTCGAGTG
>Ga0265337_1000248_pt1 | contig 29355 bp, 24 predicted proteins | sample 42122metaG_FD_192441 | JGI IMG/M metagenome (GOLD analysis project Ga0265337, IMG submission 192441) | Rhizosphere microbial communities from Carex aquatilis grown in University of Washington, Seatle, WA, United States - 4-21-22 metaG | ecosystem: Host-associated > Plants > Roots > Rhizosphere >... | reverse complement strand
ATACCGCGTCCCGGTGCTTCGCCGGCCCCCGTGGCCTGTCTCTAGAGCCGGTGGACGAAGGACTCCAGGATCGAGTCGTCCGCGCCCTCTTCCGGCAGGACCGCCCAGGCGATCAGGTAGATGAGGATGCCAATACCGTAGAAGACCGTCAGGACACCGAACCCGAGCCGGACCAGGTTCACGTCGACCTTGAAGTACGCGGCAAGCCCAGCGCAGACCCCGGCGGCCATCCGGCCGTTCCGGAGCCTGAGCAGCCGTTTGCCCTCGCTCCCGTTGTTCTCAGTCATGTGACCGATCATGCCCAGTCGAGTAGTGTCTTGTCATCAGGTAATCCCCCGATCCCTACCCTGACCCCACGGCGAGTCGCCCGCCTCGTATATCCTCGCCCCCTGTGCTTAGGTACGCTTCGGTCTGAGTGCCCGCGCCGTCGGTGGTGCTGTGTGGCGTGGGGACACTTCGGGGTGCTAGCTCAATGGCAGAGCAGCGGACTTTTAATCCGTTGGTTCAGGGTTCGACCCCCTGGCGCCCCACGTAGCAGCGGCACGGCTCGGTCCGTCGCCGTACCGACGTCGTACCGACGTCGTCGGGGTCTTCCCATCCCACCATTCGATCATTCGCTCGTCAGCGCTGCCTTGGGCAAGCAGGATAAAAGAAACAGAAGTTTCTAGTGATACTGAATTGACGATAGGAAAGCCTTGATTCAAATGGAGCGGATCTTACGGTAGTTCGTGCATCGGCCTCGCAGTACTGAAGATCAGCTGGCACAGGATGCTTTAGCTTACGAGGTGACTCACGGGCGTAATCTCGGACTTGCGAGTCGATTTCCTCTGGTGCCCGGTTGGCCTTCCAGCCCGCTTGCGCCGGCCATTCGCGATTGGGATCACGTTTGCCGAGGGAGTCAGCATGGTGGATGTGCTCATTATCGCAGCGTTGCCAATGGAGTTCGACGCCGTGAAGACGGCAGGTACGGCGATGGTGCCAGGCTCAGTTGGCGTAGCACGCTGGGAGCCGCGCAATGCGGGTGGGATGGCGCCGTACCTTCTGGGGGAATTCGTTGGCCCGCATGATGTGACGCTGTCGGTGGCACTCGCACGCTCGGTGCACATGGGCAGCCGAACGGTATCGCCGGTGACGTCGAGTCTAGTAGGTGCGCTGCGGCCGCGCTGTCTGGCGATGAGCGGAGTGTGCGCCGGTAATCCGGCCCGGACCGCGCTCGGCGACGTCATCGTCCCATCCCTGGTGTATGCGTTCGAGGAGGGAAAGTTCACGCCGACCGGCTCCAGGGGCCGACACCGTCAGATCCCAGTCGATGAGCGGATCGTCCGAGCGGCGCAGGATCTCTCCACAGCCGATCTTCCCAGCTTCAGGGTCCCAACGGCTGAAGACGCCAAGCTGTGGTACCTCGAACAACTCCTTGCGGGCCGCGAACCGAGGAACCATCCCGCCCGTGATCGCTACTTTGCGCCCGGCGAATGGAAATCCTCGCTCGCGATGTACGAGAAGGAGGGTCTAATCACACGCCACGGTGCCCAGGCGAAATTGACCGACGACGGCCGGGTGTATATCGAGCACGTCCTCTACGACGACGTTGACGGGCCTGACACGTTGCCATTCAAGGTGGTTGTCGGGCCGATGGCAACCGTCAACGCGGTCATGGAACGACCTGAGACCTGGGACGAGCTCAGCGGCATGGGCGTCCATGACGTCACCGGCCTGGAGATGGAGGCGGCGGCGATCGCCACTGTCGCGGAGACGGAACAAGTGCCGTTCTTCGTCGTCGCCAAGGGCGTGATGGATCACGCGATTAACAAGGAAGACCGCTACAAGAGGTTCGCCGCGGAGGCGGCGGCCGAGGTACTCTTCGCGCTCCTCCTCCAGGTCGCCGAGACGATCAAGAGGTCAACGGGCGATGGCACGCGGGCCGCCGAACCGGACTGGCGAACCCAGCTAGGCCGACGAGGGCTGCGCATCTGGACAAGCAAGCAGTTTCACGCTGGCCTGAGGCTGACGGACCCCGCAGTCCCGCCGCCACCATTTCGACAGCACGAGTTCATCAATGTAACGACTCTAGAGGCGGGGCGGCTGCCGAATCTGGCGCTCGAGTTCGACGGCGTCGGACGAGCATTCGACGGCTGGGTTCGTGGCGAGCGTCGGAAACGCGGCGCGGACGGGTTCCGGGTTCTCTGGCTCGTAAACGAGGAAGGCCCCCACCGAAGCAAGGCGCTGCTTGCAGCGCTATCGCGAGCCCAGAACGCGGGGCGGGTGGTCTACGACGCAGGCCGCGACCTGGAACTCGGCGCTGAGGCCATCAGGGAGCTTGGCCTCGCCGAATTGCCGACCGCCCCGGCGCTTATCGCGGTCGACCTGCCGGGGCACCAGCCGAGTGCGGGATGGATCGCGTTGCTGCATGCGCTTGACGCGTTGCGCCGATATGAGAATCCAGATGAGCGGCTTACCACGCCCAGCTCCGACCCTGTGGTACTTGCCATCGCCGGTACCGCAGCGCAGGAGCAACTCGCGTACGGCATCTTGCAGTCGGCCATCGAGATAGATCCCATCGACGTCAGGGGCAACCCGCGGCCTCGGCCATACAGCTTCGCGCGCGCCGAGAGCTTGGCGAGCCCGTCCGTGCCCGCCGCCCACATTTTCAACCGCGGGCTGCCAGAGACAGCGCCGCAACTGTTCGGTCGCGGGGATGAGGTGAAAAAGCTCAGGGACGCCTGGCTCAACCCTGGGGTCCGCGTGATGACCGTGGTCGCCGCAGGCGGGGTGGGGAAATCAGCCCTCGTTAACCATTGGCTGCGCGACCTGCGAGACCGCGACTACTTGGGCGCTCAGCGGATCCTCGCATGGTCGTTCTACAGCCAGGGGACAAAGGAGAACCTGGTCGCGGCGGACGTGTTCGTCAGGTTCGCGCTCGACTGGCTGGGTGACAATGAGCCGCTGCCGACAAACCCAGCAGCGCAGGGTGCCAGGCTAGCCGCACTGATCAGGCGCCATCGGATGCTTCTTGTCCTGGACGGACTTGAACCGCTGCAATATCCGGAGACGGCGCCCGACGTGGGCGGCACTCTGACGGACAGTTCGATCGCCACCCTCCTCAGAGAGCTTGCCGCCCCAGGCTGGGAGGGACTTTGCCTCATCACGACCCGAGTGCCCGTTGCGGGCATCACCGCGCCGGGCAGCGACGTGGCCGCCATAGATCAGCTCGACCTGCGCAACCTCGACATCCGCTCAGGCGTCAGCCTGCTTGAGTCGTTGATCGGCCCGCAGCAGAACAGCGAGGAGGCAGAGAAGGCCGTCGCGGCGGTGCACGGTCACGCGCTCGCGGTCAACTTGCTTGGCCGCTACCTGCGAGATGCATACGGAGGGAGGCTAAGCGGGCGTTTCGGAATCGAACGCCTCAGTACCGCGGTCGCCGACGGCGGCCACGCCCAGCGGATCATGGAACTGTACGACGAGTGGCTGCGCCAGTACGACCGCCTCGGTGAGCTAGCGATCCTCGACGTCATTGGACTCTTCGACCGGCCGGCACCGTTTCCTGCGATCGCCGCCGTACTGGCCGACACCAATCTGGACCGGGTGATGCCGGGGTTGTCCGAGTTCGACGGCCCCGAGTGGCAGCGGTGCGTCGCCGACCTACGGCGGATGGGCCTGCTCGCGGGCGAGACCGCAGGCATGCCCGGTACCCTCGATGCTCACCCGCTCGTCAGGGAACACTTCCGCGACCGGCTGCAGCGCCTGTCTCCAGCCTTGTGGGAAGCGGGCAACCTGTCGCTGTACAGGTATTACCAGCAGCGTGCCCCGGAACTGCCGGCGAATGCGGCCGACATGAACCTGCTCTACGCCGCCGTGAACCATGGCTGCGCCATCGGCCGTCACCAGGAGGTCTACGACGAGGTCCTCGTCCCCCGCATCTGGCGAGGCGCACGCGAAAGCTATTCCACTCGGATTCTCGGCATGACCGGCTCGGAAATCGTCGCATTGTCTAACTACTTCGTGCTCCCGGCATGGATAAGACTCCGGGAAATAAAACTAGTCCGGCAGGCCCGTGTGCTGGTGATGTCGAGCGCCGCTCTGCGCTTGCGGCAGCTCGGAAGGCCCGACGACGCCCTGGCCAGCTGCCGGACTCTGTCCGACTTGCTCACCGATAAAGCCGCAGATGCGGAGCCCATAGAGGTAGCGGACGCGGCGTACGCCTCCTCGCTCTACTGCGAGTTGCTGATCATCGCAGGATTGCTCGAAACCCCTAGAGGGGGTGAGCACGGGGCCCGAGATGCCGCAGAAACGGCCATCGCGTTTGCCGACCAGTGTCCAGACGCCTACTTCAAGATGTACTCCCGGTCCTGTCTTGCCGAGGTGGAGTTCATGACCGGCGACTTCGAGGCTGCACGGGAACAGTTCGCCGAGGCAGCGGCGATCGCGGTGGCGGAGAAATCCAATATGCCGTTTCTCTACTCGCAGAACTTGTACCGCTACGGCTACTTCGCCATCGAGACCGGGGACGCCGCCACCCTGCTGGCCGACGCGGAACGCGACCCCCAGTGGGGCCTGGCCTCCAGGCCGTCGCAACTGTCATACGCTATCCGGCTTCTCGTGCTCAGCGCGGCGCGGCGGGCGATGGCTGAAGCAGGCGCACCAGCCGACCTCACGCAGGCGGCAACCGAGACGGACGACGCGATCGTCATCTTCCGCGGAGTCGGCTACACCGACTACACGGTGCGCGGCCTGCTTGAACGAGCCCACCTGCGCCAGGTTCGCGCGCGACCCGAAGACTACGCGGGCGCCCTCGACGACCTCGACGAAGCTGAGGCTGAGACGACCCGGAGCCACATGACCCTGCTCACCGCAGACGTGCACCTGCAGAGAGTCGCCTGCCATCTCTCGGTCTGGCCGACCCAACCCGCCGGCTGGCGGGCGGACATGGTCAGCCAAGTAGTGGTCAGCCTGAACGAAGCATCCGACCTGGTCCGATCTCTGGGATACAGGCGACGGAACGGCTTGCTTAGGCGCCTGCGGGCGCAGTGCCGCGAGTACGGCATCATCGTCAACTGACCTGAACGTGCGGGTAGGCAGCGGCCCAGCGCAGTATGTCAGCCACGCCACGGGTCGCGGTCAGCGGCGATACGTAGTCGACGATGGCCTTGACCTCTGGCACAGCGTTCGCAGGACACGCCGACAGTCCGGCCGCGCGGAGCATCGGGAGGTCGTTCCAGGAGTCGCCAATCGCCAGCACGTCAGCCCATTCCGAGCCGACCCGATCGAGGAGTGCACGAATGCCGTACATCTTGTCGACGCCTGCAGGGGTTACGTCCACCGAGGCGATCGACCGGTTGACCTCCACCCCGGACGGCAGCCGCGCAGTGACAAGGGCATACAGGTCATCGACGGTGTAACCGGGCTCCGGGTACACCGTGTAACAGGCCACCTTGCCAAGCTCCTCGCGGTACGCGCCGACGGGTAGCAGCGCACGGATCGCATCGCCGTCCACCCGGCCAGCGATCGCCTCATAGCGGTCTTCACACGGTGTGTAGAAGACGCCGCCGCCCTCACACACGCACGGGGTCACCGAAGCAGTCAGGTCGAGCACTTGGACCATAGCCTCCACGTACGGGACGGCCCGCCCAGTGCAGATCGTGAACGCTCCAGGAAAGTCTGCGATGCCAGCAGCCAGGTCCTGCAACGCAGGCAGGTCGAACCGCTGACCTTTCGCGTCTACTATGCAACCCTCGTTGTCACAGCAAACCAGCATGACTGCTCCTACCGGGGCGGTGCCGACACCACACTGCGCGGATGCACATCAGGCTTGGTCAGGTCGTAGGGGCCGTCAGCCATCCCGAATATCTGCACCGGGACCGTGCCGTCATTGCGGATGGCATGGGACATCCCCTCGGGCACCACTACGAGAACCGCGCCGGGACCAGTGAACTCACGTTGCCTGGCCGGCGTATCGGCGCCTTCGTCCCAGTGCAGCGACCACCGGTCGGTCGCCATGATAACCAGCACCTCACGCCGTAGGGCGTGATAGTGGTTTCCGCGTACTGCACCCGGCTCAATCATGGCAGCGTGCATATCCATCACGGGAAACGGCCCCGCGAACAACTCTGCTGGCACGCCGAAGCTGCTGCCGCGCGCGTCACCCGAGTCCTTCAGATCGACTACGGAGAAGGTGCCGTCGGCCACCTCGCGACCCTCTCACAAATCCCGGATCGACTCAACCCTAAGCTCGGGTCGGCCTCGTGGATGAAAAGGACCTCTCGGGACTTTGTCATGGCGATCCTCCTCTACCAGGTGTCTGCCGGGGAGTCCTCCTCGTCGAGCTCGTCGACCTGAGCGTCGGGGCTGAGCGGGAGTTTCACCTGGAAGTCCGCGCCACGGCCTGGCGCGGTGCGGACGGTGACCGTGCCGCCGTGCGCGGTCACGAGTCCGTGAACGATCGCGAGGCCCAGGCCGGAGCCGCCGGACGCCCGGTTCCGCGCCTGATCGGCCCGGTAGAAGCGCTCGAAGACGCGCTGGGCCTGTTCGGTCGTCATGCCCGGCCCGTCGTCCTCGACGTCCAGGACCACGGCTGGTACCGGCACCTCCGCGGATGCGCTGCCCTCCTGGCCGGTGACGAATCCGTGCGGTGGGATCAGCGTGCCCGAGGCGATCTTCACCCGGACAGGAGTGTCCGGCGGGGTGTGGGTCAGCGCGTTGTTCACCAGGTTCCCGATCACCTGCCGCAGCCTCGGCTCGTCGCCCTCCACGAGGAACGCGGCGCCCGGTGCGACCTCAAGGTCGACCGGCCGGCCAGGGGCCACGATCCGGGCGTCTTGTACCGCGTCCGCGGCGAGGGTGAGCATGTCGACTGGGCTCATGTCCAGCGGCCGCTGCTGGTCAATCCGCGCGAGCTGCAACAGGTCCTCGACGAGCAGCCCCATCCGGGATGCCTCTGACTCGAGCCTGTGCATGATCCGGTCGAGGTCCTGGGGAGACAGGCCGCCGAGGGAGTGGCCGTTGGCCGACGCGGAGGCGGCAGCGTTCGTTCTGGATAGCGGATCGTGATCTTCGATCATGCCGCCGCGCTGACGGTAGTACTCGGCGAAGCCGCGGATCGTGGTCAGCGGGGTGCGCAGCTCGTGGCTGGCGTCGGCGATGAACCGGCGCATCCGTTCCTCCGAGCGGTGCGCGTCCTGCTCGGACTCGTGCTGGGCGCGGAACGCCGCCTCGATCTGGCTGAGCATCGTGTTGAGCGAGCGGCCGAGGCGGCCGATCTCGGTGCGCGGGTCACGCTCGGGGATGCGGTGGTCCAGGTGCCCCTTGGCGATTTCGCCTGCGGTCATCTCGATGTCGTCGAGCGGGCGGAGGTTAGCCCGGACGACCGCGATGCCGACGACAGCGAGCACGATCACGATCGCGCTTCCCGCGATCAGTTCGAACGTGATCAGCCGCTGGATCTCGGTCCTGACCGGTCCCAGGTCGACGGCCAGGACCATGAAGACGGTCTGCTGTGCGTTCGTGGCGCTGTTGATTACGGGAACGGCTTGGGCTATTACCCGCCAGGTATCGGTGCCGGACTGCGCGGGCATCGTGGTCAGCACGGGATTGCCGGAACTTGCCCAGTTGCCAGCCGGCAGCTCGGGCAGGGACTGGGCCGGACGGGAACTTCCCATGCCGGGTGGAGGAGTTCCCGGGTTATTCGGCACGAGCTGGGTTCCCGGCTGCTGGAAGGCGAGTATCAGGCCGGACTCCACGGGGTACGGGAAGTCGAGCCTGACCGGGGTGCCAGGGGCGATGGCGTGGCCGAACACCCTCTGAAGCTGATCGTCGCGCTGCGTATACAGGTACTGCAGGACAACGACGCTGGTGATGCTGATCGCCGCAAGCGCCATGATGACCAGCGCCAGCATCGCCGTGATCAGCTTGGTGCGCAGCGGCGTCCGGCCTGACAGTTGTTTCAACGGCTCCCAAAGCCCGGTCATATGCAGATCATCGCTCGTATTACTGAACAAAACCTCAAGGAATAAGTCACACGTTGTCAGAGCGAACATACCGGGCTGGTCGGCGAGAGCGCCATCAATCTGTCTGGCGTACCGACAGATATGATAAGCTGTCGGTTGTAGCGACAGAATTGAGGGAGGCGCTCATGAAGGTCTACGGCATCACAGAGATCGCCCGCGCGCTAGACACTGACCCTGGCCTGGTCGGGAAGTGGCGCGAACGGCACAAGCTCCCAGCGCCTGACGCCGAGCTCGCTACCGGCCCGGTCTGGCTCGCGGACACGATCGAGCCGCTGCTGGCCGCGGGCGGCCCCGAGCCCAGGACCCCCGGCCAGCGACTGCGCAGGTTCAAAGTCACCGCCCGCATGACCGCGGGACCGTACCCGGCCCTGACGAACGATCGCCGGTCGTTTTTCCAGGCGGCAATCGCCGCCACCCACCAGCCTGGTTCCCTCGAGCCAGCCGTGCGGTGGGACATGCTGGACGAGGCGACCGTCACGATGGAATGCGAGGCCCATGAGCCGTCGGCCGCAGCGGAAACCATCCGGTCGGTCATCAGGAAGAACGCCGAACTGGTGGCGCACATCGGCGTCCGCGAAATCGAGATCATCAGCATCTCGCCGGCCACTGACTAACCGGAGACGGAGGCGGACACGTGACGCAAGCTGCTGCCTACCTGCTGCACCGGGGTGACGCGCGCGAGGCGTACGAGGGCTGGCCGACGCCGGTGACGATCATTAGCGACGGCGCCTATGGCGTCCGCGGGTTTCACGGGGACACGGTCGGAACAGAGAAGATCGCCGAGTGGTACCGGCCGCACATTGCGGCGTGGAGCCGGCTGGCCGGGCCCGCTACCACGCTGTGGTTCTGGAACACGGAGGTCGGCTGGGCGACCGTCCACCCGCTGCTGGTCCAGAGCGGGTGGGATTACGTGCAGGCGGTTACCTGGGACAAGGGGATCAGGCACGTGGCCGGCAACGTCAACGGCAAGTCCATCCGCCGGTTCCCCGTCGTCTCCGAGATCTGCGTCTTCTACCAGCGTCGCTTCGAGGTGACCGGGCCGGACGGGCCGATGCCCGTGCAGCGGTGGATGCGGCATGAGTGGCAGCGGGCCGCGCTGGCCCTGAACAAGGCCAACGAGGCGTGCGGCGTGGCCAACGCGGCGACCCGCAAGTACCTCACCGAAGACTGGCTGTGGTACTGGCCGCCTGGCGCGATGATGGAGCGCCTGGCCAGCTACGCGAACGAGCACGGCAGGAAGTCCGGCTGGCCCTACTACTCGCTCGATGGCCAGGTCGCCGTCACCGCCAAGGAGTGGGACGCGCTCCGGTACAAGTGGCGGCACGCCCACGGGCTGACGAACGTCTGGCGGCTGGCCCCGCTGCACGGCGTGGAGCGGGTCAAGGGCACCATGCGCCGCGCCGCGCCGCGCGTCTACAACCCGGGCAGCCTGTCGGCGGCGCACCTCAACCAGAAGCCGCTCGAGTTCATGCACCGGATACTCAACGCGGTCACCGATCCGGGTGACGTGGTCTGGGAGCCCTTCGGCGGCCTGGCCTCCGCCTCGGTCGCCGCCGTGCAAGCGGGCCGGTTCCCCTGCGTCGCCGAAGTCGACCCCGACTTCGCCGAGATCGCGGCGCAGCGCCTCGGCGACGCGGCGGCCGGATGAGATGTGGAAGCCGCCGAACGAGGGCCGAGTCCCACCGATCCGATCGGGAATCCTGAACATAAATCGGAAGAATGCCGCTTATGTGACCGAAATCACGCCTCTTCCGTGACGGGCGACACCCGTGCGTGAGATAGTAACGCTGCCTCGGCCGGCAGTGGCCGCCGGCTGACAAGTTCCAGCGACGCAAGGGGTCATGCAGTGAAGGGTTTCAGGGACTTCATCACCCGGGGCAACCTCATCGATCTGGCGGTCGCGGTCGTCATCGGCCTTGCGTTCACCGCGGTGGTGACGGCCTTCGTCGCCGACCTGATCACGCCGCTCATCGCCGCGATCGGCGGCAAGCCCGACTTCAGCAGCCTGACGTTCAGGATCAACCACAGCGCGTTCAAGTACGGATTGTTCTTCAACGCCGTGATCACGTTCCTGATCATCGCCGCGGTGGTCTACTTCCTGGTCGTCACGCCGATGGCTAAGGTCACCGCCCGCTTCGTCAAGAAGGCCGAGGCCACCACGCGCGACTGCCCCGAGTGCCTCAGCAGCATTCCGATCGCCGCGACGCGTTGCATGTACTGCACCACGGTGGTGGCCCCGGCCACGCCGCCGGTCATCCAGTAACCAGGCGGGCTTCGCGCGGCCAGGCGCAAACGAAACAGCTGCGGGAGGAAGCCTCTCGCAGCTGTTTTCTGTCCGCGCGGGTGCGTTGGGGGTCGCTCCGCCGAGACACGAGTCTGGGCTCGGGCCGGGGCCTGGCCGTCCCGAGCCCAGACGACTATGACAAGGGCCAGCCAACTGTCCGGCGCTTGCGATACTCAGTCTGGCACCGCTTCCTGGTAGGAAGCTGTGGCCAAGCTGTGAACCCGATAACTGGCTCGTAACGGCCAGGATGTCGGACTTGATGGCCGGCGTGACTGTTAGAACTGGTGCCGTCGGCTGCCCTGGAACCTGCCCCGTGACGGTCTCCCTGCTCCGCTCGGCGGCCTTACGGTCCCCCGCGCCGCGGTCCGGGATTGCCATTGCCAGCGCGGTCAGGTCGATGGCGCCGAGGTCCCCGCTGTCCCGCTCAAGGAACTCCGCGAGCCGCTCCGCCTCATCGGCGCTGAACCCGATGACCGCACGTGGCTGGCCCCATGGTTCCTTGAGCGCGTAACCCACGTACCCGACGACCGGCTGAGTCGGCGTTTCCCCCAGGCCTTGGAGCGCTCTCCAGCGCTCCCAGGCCGACTCCAGGCGCGCGGCCGCGCGTTGTGCACGGGCGACCAGCTCTGGATCACGCATCCCGGACCCCCCTAAGAAGTTATCTGCCGGCTTTTCAGCTCGGACTTGTCCCAGCGCGGCGAGTGCCGCCTGCGCCAGCGTCAAGACCCACCCCGTCAAGATCACTTGCGCGAACTGCCCTCGCCCGCTGGGACTGCCCCCAGAAAAACCCGCCGGACGAGATCCGTCGTGAGCACGGGCAACGGCGCGATCTCCCGCGCCGCCCTCCTTGGCCGTGCTCTTCAGGCGGGATGCTACTCGGAACGCTGCTGCGGGATGCCCGCGAGCAGTGCACGGACCTCGGTCTCCCGGTAACGCCGGTGCCCCCCGAGCGTGCGGATCGACGTTAGCTTCCCGGCCTTGGCCCACCGCGTGACCGTCTTCGGGTCCACACGGAACATCGTGGCGACCTCGGCTGGGGTCAGAAGCGGCTCGGCCTCTGGAGTGCGTGCAGACATTGGTGCGGCCTCTCCTCCTGGATCGGTGTAGCGATCCTCGTGTTGTTGTTGTGTGGCCTTGGTGCCCCGTAGGGTGCTTGTCGTTGATATCCCCATATGGCCCACGGGGTCCATCTTGCCATCACCAGGGGTGACTAGTCGACAACTATCTGCATAGTTTCTGTCTCTGGATGCGCCCCGTTGCCCCCGTTGGCGACTGTCACTGTCAGTGATTCTAGCGATACTTATCGTCGCATCGGGCCAGATTCGGAAAAACTGCCCCGCGCGTTGCGCTTCCTTGCAGCTCAGCACCACCCCCCAGGCGGAGAGCGGCAACGCGGCGGCTGTAGCCCCCTAGACACTGAGTGTAATCTACCATGGCTGAATCGTGATATACCCGCACACTTCTCTTTCTTGACCACGATCGTGCGACAGAGTCCCCTCGTCAACCCCGCAGGCGAACCTCTCGGGCCCGTATGCGCAGCGTCAGCTGAGGCCCGCACCGCCCACGGCGCCGGCAAAGCGTGGCCGGCACGTGGCCTTTCCATGGGCAGCGCGATGCGTGAGCGCACAGCGAGAGCTAATCGGCGTAGTCATCAGGGCCGCAAACCGGGTACGGTTATACGTGTACGGAAGTTGGCAGACGCCGAGGTCCCCGAGGGGGATCTACGGCGGTTCTGTGTGTGTCACGGATGTGCCGCATACGGGCCAGCGACAGAGGCATCGTGGGGCCGCACGGCTCCGGACGTTCGAGGGGGTCGAGCCAATGGGGCGCGGCCGAGCTAAGGCCAAGCAGGTTAAGGTTGCTCGCGAGCTCAAGTACAACGGCGGCGGCTTTGACCCTGACCGGCTGCGGCGAGAGCTGGGCGTCGGAACGGAAGCGCGGAGCGCCGACCACGACGACCCGTACGCCGACGAGTACGACGCCGACGAGGACTCTCTCGACGACGATGACGCCGGTGAGGACGACGACGAGGACGACTGGTCGCCATCACGCTAGCGCGTGATGCAGTGGCTGCTTTTCGTGCCTAGTTCGCGTTCGTTGCCCGTCGTCGCGTTACCGACTGCGCCGACGCGACGGTCCGTGGTCGCTGCTGGCATTGCCGTAACGGCGGCTAAGCGCTCGTCACCGGTTCGAGTACGCCTTTGCCGCGTTCACTCTCCGGCACCGGCACCGGATAATGCCCGTCGAAGCAGGCGCGGCACAGCGACCCGGGAGACTGCTCGGTGGCCGCGATGAGCCCGTCGAGTGAGACGTAGCCGAGCGTGTCCGCCCCGATCGCCGCGCGGATCTCCGCCACGGAACAGTGGCCGGCGAGCAGCTCGTCGCGGGTCGCGAAGTCGATACCGTAGAAGCACGGCCACTTCACGGGCGGCGACGCGATCCGCACGTGTACCTCGAGCGCGCCCGCCTCACGGAGCATCGCCACGATGGCCTGCTGGGTATTCCCGCGCACGATCGAGTCGTCGACGACCACGATCCTGCGCCCGGCGATCACGTCGCGCAGCGGGTTGAGCTTGAGCCTGATGCCCAGCTGCCTGATGGTCTGGCTCGGCTGGATGAAAGTCCGCCCTACGTAGGAGTTCTTCACCAGGCCCTGGCCGTAGGGGATGCCGCTCGCCTCGGCGTAACCGATCGCGGCCGGGGTCCCCGACTCGGGAACAGGGATGACGAGATCCGCCGACGCGGGATGCTCGGCCGCGAGCGTCCGCCCGATCTCGACCCGGGTCGCGTGCAGCCCGCGGCCGCCGATCGTGGTATCCGGCCTGGCCAGGTAAACGTACTCGAACAGGCACACCTTGGGCGCGGCTGCCGCGAACCGCCGCGAACGCACCCCTCGCTCGTCGAGGGAGATGAGCTCGCCGGGCTCGACCTCGCGAACGAAGGCGGCACCGACGATATCGAGCGCCGCGGTCTCGCTCGCCACCACCCAGCCGCCGGCCAGCCGCCCGATGACGAGCGGCCGGAAGCCCTGCGGGTCGCGCGCCGCGTACAGCGTGTTCTCGTCCATGAAGACCAGGGAGTAGGCGCCGCGCACCAGCGGCAGGATGCGGGCCGAGGCCTCCTCGACCCCGCCGTCCGCGGCGCCGCCGGCGATCAGCTCGGTCAGCACGTCGGTGTCGGAGGTCGCCTGAAGTCCCGCGAAACCGGACTCGGGCGGCAGCATCGCGGCCAGCTCGCGGGTGTTGGTCAGGTTGCCGTTGTGCCCCAGCGCGATCGACACGGCGGGCGTCGACCGGAACGTCGGCTGTGCGTTCGCCCACACCGGGGCGCCGGTTGTCGAGTAACGGCAGTGCGCGACGGCGATGTCCCCGCGCAGGGCGGTGAGGGACGGCTCGTCGAAGACCTGGGCGACCAGGCCCATCTCCTTGTGGACCACGATCCGCCTGCCGTCGCTTACCGCGATGCCCGCAGACTCCTGGCCGCGGTGCTGCAGCGCGTGCAGTCCGAAGTAAGCAAGCTTGGCGACATCTTCACCGGGAGACCAGACGCCAAAGACGCCACAGGCATCCCTCGGCGGGCGGTCATCGGGATCGAGATCGTGCGTAAGGCGCCCGTCTGGCTTAGCCACCACACCAGTCTATTTGGTCAGGTCAGCGGAAGATACGCCGCCAGATCAGAGCGCACTCCGCTCGCCAGGACCGCCCCGGTGCGCAGCGCCTCGTCCCAGCGAAGCCGCCCGGTAGCCAGCTTGAACCAGGTCAGCGGGTCGGTCTCCACCACGTTCGGCGGGGTTCCCCGGGTGTGGCGGGGGCCTGCCACCGCCTGCACCGCCGCCACTGGTACCACTCTGATTTCCACGGAACGGCCGGGGCGTACTCGCTCAAGCTCATGCAGCAGGAACCGCGCGGCCGACCGAAGCGCGGCCCGCTCAGGCTCGTCCCCGGCATCGAGCGCGGCGGCGACCACAGCGACGCTGGCTTCCCCGTCGGGATCTGGCTTACGCGCGGGCACTAGCCAAAGATAGCCGGGAGGGTCGCGGTCCAGGCGCTCTCGAGCTCCGGCAGGGAAATCGCAAAGGCGCCTTCGACCGTGAGGGTGTCACCGACGGCGACGCCGAGAACCGTGGCGGGGACGTCATGATCGGCGGAAAGGGCGGCGAACTCCTTCTCCCGGCCGGGAACGACCGAGACGAGCGCCCGGCCAGCGGACTCGCTGAACAGCGCGGTGAACCAGTCGCCTGGCAGCACCACCGCGCAGCCACGGCCGCCGTGCAGGCACGCCTCGGCCAGCGCGATCGCCAGGCCGCCGTCGGAAAGGTCATGCGCGCTGGCCAGCAGGCCAGCGGACGCGGCGGCGACGATCAGGGTGGCCAGCCTGCGTTCGGCATCAAGGTCAACGGCCGGCGGGCGGCCGCCGTGATGCCGGTGGGCGACCTCGGCCCACGCGGACCCGCCGAACTCGTCGCGGGTCGTGCCGAGCAGCACTACCTCGGCGCCCTCGACACCGAAGCCGGCGCCGAGCCGCTTCCTGACGTCGTCGTGCACGCCGAGCACGCCGATCACCGGGGTCGGGTGGATCGCGGTCGCGCCGGTCTGGTTGTACAGGCTGACGTTGCCGCCGGTGACCGGGATGCCGAGGGACTTGCACCCGTCCGCGAGGCCGCGGACCGCCTCCGCGAGCTGCCACATGACGGCCGGGTCTTCCGGCGAGCCGAAGTTGAGGCAGTTGGTCACCGCGATGGGAACGGCGCCGGTCATCGCGACGTTCCTGTACGCCTCGGCGAGCGCGAGCTTGGTCCCCTGGTACGGGTCGAGCGTGCAGTACCGGCCGTTGCCGTCGGTGGCCAGGGCGATGCCGAGGCCCGTCTCCTCGGCGACGCGGACCAGGCCGCCGTCTTCCGGCATCGCGAGCACCGTGTTGCCGCGCACCAGGCTGTCGTACTGCTGGGTGACCCAGCGCTTGTCGGCCAGCCCGGGCGAGCCGAGCAGGCTGAGCAGGGTGCCGCGGAGCGCCGGGCCGTCCGCCGGCCGGGCCAGCCGCTCGGGCCCGTCGGCCTGGAGCGCGTCGAGACCCTCGGGCCGGGCGAACGGCCGCTGGTAGACCGGGCCGTCGGCGGCGGTCCGCGGCGGGATCTCGACGACGGTGCCGCCGCGCCAGGTCATGGTGAGCAGGCCGTCCCCGGTGACCTCGCCGATCACCGTGGCCTCGACGTCCCACTTGCGGCAGATGGCCATGAACGCAGCCACGCGTTCCGGCTTGACCACGGCCATCATGCGTTCCTGCGACTCGCTCATCAGGATCTCGGCCGGAGTCAGGCTTGGGTCGCGCAGCGGTATGGCGTCCATGTCCACGAACATGCCGCCGTCACCGCCCGCGGACAGCTCCGTCGTGGCGCAGGCGACGCCAGCCGCGCCCAGGTCCTGTATGCCCTCGACCAGGTCCGCCGCGTACAGCTCAAGGCAGCACTCGACGAGCAGCTTCTCCATGAACGGGTCGCCCACCTGCACCGAGGGCCGCTTCGCCGACTTTCCGCCGTCATCGCCGAACGTTGCGCTGGCCAGCACGGAGGCGCCGCCGACACCGTCGGGGCCGGTCCGCGAGCCGAACAGGATGACCTTGTTACCCAGTCCGTGCGCGACCGCGGCCTTGAGGTCGTCGTGTCGCATGACCCCCACGCACAGCGCGTTGACCAGCGGGTTTCCGGCATAGCTCGGGTCGAAGGCGAGCTCTCCGCCGATGTTCGGCAGGCCGAGGCAGTTGCCGTAGAAGGAGATGCCGGAAACGACGCCGGGCAGGACCCGGGCCGTGTCATGGGCGTCGGCGGGGCCGAACCGCAGCGCGTCCATCACCGCGACCGGCCGGGCGCCCATCGCCAGGATGTCGCGCACGATCCCGCCGATACCGGTCGCCGCCCCCTGGTGCGGCTCGACGAACGACGGGTGGTTGTGGCTCTCGATCTTGAAGGTGACCGCGTAGCCCTGCCCGATGTCGACCACCCCGGCGTTCGCCCCGATGCCGGCCAGCAGGTACTGCGCCTGGTCAGCGTTGGGCGCGAGGTTGCGCAGGTGCACCTTGGACGACTTGTAGGAGCAGTGCTCGCTCCACATGACCGAGTAGAGCGCGAGCTCCGCGGCGGTCGGGCGGCGGCCGAGGATGTCGCGGACCTTCTGGTACTCATCAGTGGTGAGGCCGAGTTCCTTGTAGGGCTGCTGCGTATCCGGGGTCGCGGCGGCAACCTCGACGGTGTCCTCGCCGCTCACGCCCGCGCCCCCAGCCGGACCCGTCCGAGCGCGTGCACGACCGAAGTAAAGAAGCCGAGCCCGTCGGACGACGGCCCGGTCAGCGGGTCGATGGCGTGCTCCGGGTGCGGCATCAGGCCGAACACGTTGCCCTCGGCGTTGCAGATGCCCGCGATGTCGCGGGCGGAGCCGTTGGGCGCGCCGTCGGCGTACCTGACGACCACCCGGCCGGAGCGCTCCAGCTCGTCCAGGGTCGCCTCGTCGGCGACGAAGGCGCCCTCGCCGTTCTTGACCGGCACGGTGAGCAGCTCGGCGCCAGTGAAGCCCTCGGTCCACGGGGTTCGCACGTTACTCACGGTGAGCCGCACGTTGGCGTGGATGAACCGCAGGCCCGCGTTCCGCGTCAGCGCGCCGGGGAGCAGGTGCGCCTCGCAGAGGATCTGGAAGCCGTTGCAGATGCCGAGCACCGGCAGTCCGGCCCGCGCCGCGGGGACCAGCTCGGCCATCACCGGCGAGAACCTCGCGATGGCGCCGCAGCGCAGGTAGTCGCCGTAGGAGAAACCGCCGGGCAGGATCACCGCGTCGACGCCGCGAAGGTCGCGGTCCGCGTGCCAGAGCCGGGCCGGCTCGGCTCCCGCGTACCGCACGGCCCGGGCCGCATCGGTGTCGTCGAGTGATCCGGGGAACGTGACAACGCCTATCCGCACGCTGGAGAGCTTACCTGACCTGCCCTGACCAGCTGACTACGATCCGCGTCTCACGCGCTGCGGCGCAGCGGGCCCGCCCACTCAAGGCGCTTGTCGAGCACGACCCGGGTCCCCCGGCCCGGCGCGGTGCGCAGTTTCACGTCGTCGACGCACGCCCGCATGATCGCGAGCCCCCGCCCCGACTCCGCGAGGCCCGCGACGTCCCCCGCCCCGCGGTCAGCGGTAGCGCGGTCAGCGGTAGCGCGGTCAGCGGTAGCGCGGCGGACCCGGCCGAGCCGCGTCGGCCAGCCCTGGCCCGTTACCCCAGGGGCGTAGCCCCGGCCCACGTCCGTGACCTCGACACGGCAGCCGGCCCGGTCGACGGTCGCCGCCACCGAGTAGGCCGGCGCGGACTCCCCCGCGTGCAGCACGACGTTGGTGCACGCCTCGGTGGCCGCGAGCAGGATGTCATCGACTGATTCTTCATTGACGCCGATCTCCCGCAGCGTGTCACCGAGAACGCGGCGCATGACGGGAACGCTAACCAGTTCCCGTTCGAACACCAGACAGAATCGGACCTTAGGCCGAGTCATTCGCTCCGTTCTCACAACTTCGTGATTTCCCGCGACACGCCGCTGTAATCAAACTTGTCGATACGTGCCTGTCGGCTCAGTCCGTGGTATGGAGCGCGAATTCCTCGATCACCGGATTGGCGAGCAGTTCCCTGGCCAGTTCTTCGACGGCGGCGAGTGCCTGCCCGTCGGCCGGCCCGTCAAGCTCAAGCTCAAAACGCTTTCCCTGGCGCACGCCCGTCACCGCGCCGAAACCGAGCCGGTGTGACGCGCTGAGCACCGCCTCACCCTGCGGATCGTGGATCTCCGGCTTGAGCATGACATCGACGATCACTTTGGCCACGTGAGCTGTCCTCTCCGAGGGGAGCCCCCGTAACGCACCATGGAATCGGGTGCGCAACACGGGGCATATATCGTCTGGTGCGTGAACGTATTGTGCGCCCAGCCTCGCGGCTAACGCCCATGAAGCGTACAGTCGCGGGGCGTCCAACCTGGTCAGGCCGGCGATGGCGATCCCACCGTACGGCCACCACGAGAAGGAGTGGCACTTGACTGCCGAGACCATCCAACTCCTCACGCCAGAAGGCGAGCGGGTCGATCATCCCGAGTACCCACTCGACGGCGCGGATGTCCGGGGCATGTACCGCGACATGGTGCTCGTGCGGCGGATCGACAGTGAGGCGATCGCGCTGCAGCGCCAGGGCGAGCTCGGCCTGTGGGCGTCCCTGCTCGGCCAGGAGGCCGCGCAGATCGGTTCCGCCCGCGCCCTGTCACCCAAGGACATGGCCTTCCCCTCGTACCGCGAGCACGGCGTCGCCTGGTGCCGCGGCCTCGACCCGCTGCGGCTGCTCGAGATGTTCCGCGGCGTCACGCACGGCGCCTGGGACCCGGAGGAGCACAAGTTCCACCTCTACACGATCGTCATCGGCGACCAGACGCTGCACGCCACCGGGTACGCGATGGGTATACAGCGCGACGGCGGCGAGGACGAGGCGGTGATCGCGTACTTCGGCGACGGCGCGACCAGCCAGGGTGACGTCAGCGAGGCGTTCGCCTGGGCGTCGGTGTTCAACGCCCCGTTGGTCTTCTTCTGCCAGAACAACCAGTTCGCCATCTCCGCACCGCCGGAGCGGCAGAGCCGGGTGCCGATCTACCAGCGGGCGGCCGGCTTCGGGTTTCCGGGTATCCGGGTCGACGGCAACGACGTGCTCGCCTGCTACGCGGTGACCCGCCAAGCGCTGCGGGCCGTCCGCGAGGGCGAGGGGCCGGTGCTCATCGAGGCCTATACCTACCGCATGGGCGCGCACACCACCACCGACGACGCGACCAGGTACCGGCTCGCCAGCGAGCTTGAGGCCTGGCGGCTGCGGGACCCGATCGAGCGCGTGCGGTCCTACCTGGCCCGCACCGGCGAGGCGGACGGCGCCTTCTTCGAGCAGGTCGCGGCAGAGGCGGACGAGCTGGCCGTCAAGCTGCGCGCCGACTGCCTCGCGCTGCCCGACCCGCCGCCGCTCGCGCTGTTCGACCACGTGTACGCGGGGCACAACGCGGTACTCGACGCCGAGCGGGCCCAGTACGCGGCTTACCTGGCGGGGTTCGAGGAGAAGGGAGCCGGGCGGTGACGCGGATTACGCTCTCCCGCGCCCTGAACGAGGGACTACGGCGGGCCCTCGAGGCCGACGAGAAGGTAATGATCATGGGGGAGGACGTCGGCAGGCTCGGCGGCGTCTTCCGGGTGACCGACGGGCTGCAGAAGGACTTCGGCGAGCACCGCGTGGTGGACACCCCGCTGGCCGAGTCCGGCATCATCGGCACCGCGATCGGCCTCGCACTGCGCGGCTACCGGCCGGTCTGCGAGATCCAGTTCGACGGCTTCGTCTACCCGGCGACCGACCAGATCGTCAGCCAGCTCGCCAAGATGCGGTCCCGGTCCCGCGGGCGCGTGGCGCTGCCCGTCGTGATCCGCATTCCGTTCGGCGGCGGCATCGGGGCGGTCGAGCACCACAGTGAGTCGCCCGAGATCTTCTTCGCGCACACCGCGGGCCTCCGCGTGGTCGCCTGCGCCGATCCCGCGGACGCGTTCGCCATGATCCAGCTGGCCATCGCCGGAGATGACCCGGTGATCTTCTTCGAGCCCAAGCGGCGCTACTGGGACAAGGCCGAGGTCGACCTGACGGCGCCGCCGAGCGACGCGCTTCCCCTCGACAAGGCGCGCGTCGTGCAGCCGGGGGACGACGTCACCTTGCTGAGCTACGGGCCGCTGGTCCGTACGTGCCTGGAGGCGGCGATCGCGGCCCGCGAGGACGGCAAGTCCATCGAGGTGATCGACCTGCGGTCGCTGTCACCGCTTGACATGGAGACGATCACCGCGTCGGTCGCCCGCACCGGCCGCTGCGTCGTCACTCACGAGGCGCCCGTCTACGGAGGGCTCGGCGGTGAGATCGCCGCCCGGGTGACCGAGCAGTGCTTCTATCACCTGGAAGCTCCCGTGCTGCGGGTCGGCGGTTTCGCCGTGCCGTACCCGCCCGCGAGAACCGAAGACCATTACCTGCCCGACCTGGACCGCATCCTCGACGCGGTCGACCGGACGTTTACCTACTGACCTGGGGGAACCAGCGTGCGCAAGGAATTCAGGCTCCCCGACGTAGGGGAGGGCCTCACCGAGGCCGACATCGTGTCCTGGCACGTCAAGCCCGGTGACACCGTGACGATCAATCAGATCATCGTGGACATCGAGACGGCGAAGGCAGTCGTCGAGCTACCCAGCCCGTACGCGGGCACCGTCAGCGCCCTGCTGGTGGACGCGGGCCAGACGGTGGACGTGGGAACCCCGATCATCGCGGTTGAGGTCCCGGGTGCGGACGACGGGCCGACGGAGCAGGAACCCGCCAGGCAGGAGCCGGAAACAGCGGAGGACGCGCCGCAGGACACCCCGCCCGCACGCCAGCCGGTGCTCGTCGGCTACGGCGTCAAGCCGGGCTCGACCAGCCGCCGGCCGCGGAAGAAGCCGCCGACGCGGCCCGGCTCCTACCCGGCCACCCCGTCGATGCCGGGCGCCGGCGGCGGTCAGGGGGCAGGTCCCGCCTCCCCTCCCCGCCCTCCCTTCCCATCCGGCATCCAGCTTCCCCCCGGCGTGCCCGCGCCGCCGCGGGCGCCGTCCGCCGGGCAAACACGTTCGCGCGCCCTGGCGAAGCCGCCCGTGCGGCGCCTGGCCAGGGACCTCGGCGTCGACCTCGGCGGGCTGGCGGGCACCGGGCCGGAAGGCCTGGTCACCCGGGAGGACGTGGAGCGCGCCGCCGACGCGGTAACCGCGGCCCCCGGCCACGGGCCGCAGGCGGGCGCGGCGGCGCAGGCAGCCCCCGGGCCCGCCGCCGAGGAGCGGATCCCGGTGCGCGGGGTGCGCAAGCACACCGCCGCGGCAATGGTGGCGAGCGCGTTCACCGCGCCCCACGTGACCGAGTTCCTCCAGGTGGACGTCACCGAGACGATGGCCGCCACGCGCCGGGCGCGCGAGCTGCCCGAGTTCGCGGGCATCAAGGTGTCGCCGCTGCTGTTCGTGGCGAAGGCGCTGCTTATCGCGGCGGGCAGGCACCCCATGATCAACTCCTCGTGGGACGAGGCCGCGCGGGAGATCGTGGTCAAGCGGCCGGTCAACCTCGGCATCGCCGTCGCCGCCGAGCGCGGGCTTATCGTGCCGAACGTGAAGGGCGCCGACGCCCTGCCGCTCGCCGGGCTGGCCCGCGCGATCGACGAGCTGGCGGCGACGGCGCGGGCCGGCAAGGCGACGCCGGCCGACCTGGCGGGCGGGACGATCACCATCACGAACGTGGGCGTGTTCGGCGTCGACACCGGGACGCCGATCCTGATGCCCGGGGAGGCCGCGATCCTGGCCTTCGGGATGGTGCGCGACATGCCCTGGGTGGTGGCCGGCGAACTGGCCGTGCGCAAGGTGACGACGCTCTCGCTCTCCTTCGACCACCGGATCGTGGACGGAGAACTGGGCTCAGCGGTGCTTCGGGACGTAGGCTCAATGCTGGAAGACCCGGTGCGCATGCTCGCCTGGTCTTAGCAAGCCCGGTTCGTGATTGGGGTCAGGGATGTCGCTGCGCACGTTCCGCGACGCGCTGATAGTGATGGGCGCGTTCCTCGCGGTGATCTGGGTCCTCCAGGTGGTCAACTGGGCGGATGGGTACCGGCTCGACCTGCAGCTCGGCATCCTGCCCGAGCACGTGAGCAGGCTGCCGGAGATCTTCACCGCGCCGTTCCTGCATTTCTCCTGGCAGCACATCGAGGGCAACTCGGTGCCGCTCTTCGTGCTGGGCGTCCTCGCCGCTTACCGCTCCATCGCGCGGTTCCTCATCGCCACGCTGATCATCGCGGTCACCAGCGGGCTGGCCGTGTGGCTGTTCCAGAGCAGCAACGAGCTCACGGTCGGGGCCTCTGGCCTGATCTTCGGCTACTTCGGCTACGTCCTGGTCCGCGGGTTCTTCGACCGTAACCTCGTCGACATCGGCGTGGGCCTGGTCGCCGGCGTGCTGTACTGGACGATCCTCCAGGTGGCCATACCCGGCACGCCCGGGGTGAGCTGGATCGGCCACGTCGGCGGCCTCGTTGGCGGCGTGGCCGCCGCCTGGGCGCTGCGGACGCGGAGCAGCCGCCCGGCGGTCGCCGCCCGCCCGGCGGCCAAGTCGGTGGACGACCTGCTGCGGGAGCTCAAGGAGCAGGGGTGATCGCCCGCGTCATCGCGCCGATCACCGCCCAGCGGGTGGCGGTGCAGTTTAGTTACTGACCGCCACCCGGGCCGGAACGTTAGAACGCGCCCTCGGGTATCTCCATGAGGTCGTTGGTGGTCGCCTCGATGACCTTACGGTCGCTCTCCAGCCGGGGCAGCACCGTGGTGGCGAAGAACCGGGCCGCGGCGAGCTTGCCCGTGTAGAAGTCGCGGTCAGGCTGGGTGAGCGCGCCCGTGCTGGCAAGTACAGGGTTGCTGAGCGCCCGCCCGGCGACCTCGGCCTGCCGGCCGAGCAGCCAGGCGACGATCAGGTCACCGAAGGCGAGCAGCAGGCGCACGGACTGCTGGCCGATCTTGTAGGTCTCTTCCGGCTGCTCGAACGAGCCGACGAGGAAACCGGTCATCGCGTTGAGCATCGCCTCGACCTGGGTGACGCCCTCGGCGATGGCCGCGCGCTCGGTCTTCAGCTGGCCGTCCTCGTCGTCCGCGGCCGCGAACGCGGCGACCTCGGCGAGCAGCGCCCTGACCGCGGCCCCCTGGTCGCGGACTATCTTGCGGAAGAAGAAGTCGAGCGACTGGATCGCGGTCGTGCCCTCGTACAGGGAGTCGATCTTCGCGTCCCTGATGTACTGCTCGATCGGGTAGTCCTGCAGGTAGCCCGAGCCGCCGAGCGTCTGCAGTGACAGCGCGAGCATCTCGTAGGCCCGCTCGGACCCGAGCCCCTTGACGACCGGGAGCAGCAGGTCGTTGCGCGCCGCCGCGGCGTGATCCCGGGTGCCGTTGTAGGCGGCGACCTGCGCGGCGTCCTGCAGCGTGGCCGTGTAGAACACCAGGGCCCGCATGCCCTCCGTGTACGCCTTCTGCAGCATGAGCATCCGGCGCACGTCGGGGTGATGGATGATCGTCACGCGGGGCGAGGCCTTGTCCGTCTGCCTGGTGAGGTCAGGCCCCTGCACCCGGTTCTTCGCGTAGTCAAGCGCGTTGAGGTAGCCGGTGGACAGGGTCTCGATCGCCTTCGAGCCGACCATCATCCGCGCGTGCTCGATCACCATGAACATCTGCTTGATGCCCTCGTGCACCCCGCCGATCAGGGTGCCGACCGCCGGACGGCCCGGGTCGCCGCCGAAGGTCAGCTCGCACGTGGTGGAGACCTTGAGGCCCATCTTGTGCTCGACGTTGGTGGCCTTGACGCCGTTGGGCTCGCCAAGCGAGCCGTCCTCGTGCACGTGGTACTTGGGAACGAGGAACATGGACAGGCCCTTGGTGCCGGGGGCGGCGCCCTCGGGCCTGGCGAGGACCAGGTGGAAGATGTTCTCCGTCAGGTCGTGCTCGCCAGTGGTGATGAACCGCTTGACGCCCTCGATGTGCCAGGTGCCGTCCGGCTGCTCGACCGCCTTGGCCCGGCCGGCGCCGACGTCGGAGCCGGCATCCGGCTCGGTGAGCACCATCGTCGCGCCCCACCCGCGCTCGACCGCGAGCTCGGCGAAGCGCCGCTGCTCGGGGGTGCCGAGGTTCCACAGGATCTGGGCGAACGTCGGCCCGTTGCAGTACATCCAGAGCGCCGGGTTGGCGCCGAGGACGAAGCTGGCGATCGCCCACTGCAGCGAGCGCGGCGCGGGGGTGCCGCCGAGCTCGGGCGACACCGACAGCCGCCACCACTCGGCGTCCGTCAGGGTGCGGTACGACCTCTTGAAGGACTCGGGGAGAGTCACCGTGCCCGTGGCCGGGTCGAACACCGGCGGGTTACGGTCACCGTCGGTGAACGACTCGGCGGCCGGACCGAGCGCGAGCTTGTTGACCTCGGCGAGCATGTCCCTCGCCGTTTCCTCATCGATCTCGGCGAACGGCCCGGTGCCGAGGACTTCCTGGCGCCCGAGCAGTTCGAAAAGGTTGAACTCGATGTCCCGGAGATTGCTCTTGTAGTGGCTCATGTACGCTCCGCTCGATCGCTGTCTACGTACATGTTACTTGCTGGTAGCAAGCTCGGGCGACCACGAGGTCATGAACTTTGATGGCATTCAGTGAGCGTTAGCCCCAGGCGCCCCGCCGGGCGGAAGTAAGCTACACCCGCCACCCCACGCCAGCACCGGTAACGGAGCACGCCCTTCTTCACCTGTTTCAGCGCTTTTGGGACCTCAATGACCAGCTTGGAGCTAGGCTTCCCATTCGTGACGGATGCTCACGACCCCTCGACAGGCCTCCCCGTGCGGCAGCCTAGCGACGGCCCGCCCTCCCGGAGCGGTTTCAGCGATGATGCGCGCGCCCGGGAATCTGAGCTGGGCGGACGCGGGCCTTTCGTGCCATCCCGCGGAGCCGACCTCCCGCCACGCGGACCCGACCTCCCGCCACGCGGACCCGACCTCCCGCCACGCGGACCCGACCTCCCGCCACGCGGCGTTGACATGCCTCCTCGGGGCGCTGACATGCCTCCTCGGGGCGCTGACCGCGGCCAGGCGTTTCCCGTGCGCCAGCCGACGCGCCTCCCGCCGCGGCCGGGAGGCGGACGTCACCGCCGCGCGGTGCCCGTCAGCCTGCCGCAGAGCGCCCCGGCCCTCGTGCTCGGCGTCCCCGGCCGGGACGTCGAACTGTCCGCGGGCCCGGTTGGTGAGCTCGCCGCGGTGCTCCGGGTGGACAACCCCGCTGTCGAGGTGCGCGCCGCGCGCATTGACGGCGGCGGCCTTGACGACCCGTCCGACCTGCGTTCCGTCCTCACCGACGCGGCCGCCCGGCGGCCCGACGGCGGCCCGACACCGTGCGCCGTGGTGATACCGCTGATCGCGACGGTCAACCCGCCAGTGATCCGCAGGCTGCGCGAGGCCGTGGCCGCGAGCGGGACCAACGCCATCGTCGGCGGCTTCATCAATTCCAACGCGATGATCGCCGAGGTGCTGCACATCCGGCTGGCGGAGGCGGGCCTCGCCCGCGCCGACCGGGTGCGGCTGTTCAGCATCGTCACCGCCGCCGACGGCGTCCTCATCGCGACGGTCGGCGGCCCGGACGCGGCCGCGATGGCCAACGTCACGTCGGTGCTACTCGCGGCCCGGCTCGCGCTTCCGGTCATCACCGCCTCCATCGACTCCGCGCCGTCCGTCCACGATGGCGTGCGGCGGCTCAAGGAGATGGGGGTCAACCGGCTGGCCGTCGCCCCGTGCTTCATCGGGCCTGAGGCGACGCGGCGCGACTTTGACACGCTGCAGGCGCTCGGCGCGGACTGCGCCAAGCCCATCGGCGCGCACAGCAACATCGCCAAGCTCGCCGCGCTGACCTACGGGCAGGCGATCAGCCAGCTCGACCTCCCCCACCCGGGCGGCGATGAAGTGCACGGAGCGCACGAGTAGCGCTCGGCTCACTGCCGCCGCACGAGGCACTTTGTCGGTATTTCGGTAACCGGCCCCGCTTTGTCCACGTCTTAACGGGCAATAAGACCATATGGGACGACAATTCCCGGAGGCGACATGCGTACTGTGCCCAAGGCGCTGAGGGTCGGCCTGCTCGCCGTGGCCGCCGCCATCGGACTGGTCGCCACGCCCGCGGCCGGCGCGGCAGCGGCCCCGGCGACTGGCGCCGCCGGGGCGACCGCGGCCCGGGCCGCGGCGGCTCCGGGAACCGGGTTCGGCTACGGGTCCGACAGCTGGCCGGTGCCCGTCACCGGCAAAGCCCCGTACCAGGAGCCCGACACCGGCGGAAGCTACAGCGGCTACATGGGCATGGCGGGGAACTGGGCGCGCACCGAAGGGTGCAAGACCGGCAACTTCTTCGCCTGGTCGCCGGTCAACGCCGGCCAGGCGAACACCAACTTCCGCGGGTACGGGATCGGCACCGGAACCGGCGTCTACTGGTACATGGGCGGCCCTGGCGTCGACCCGCACTGGAACGGCACCAGCACAGAGGCTTACCAATGGGGCAAGCTGCAGGCGTCGTGGGCACTCGCGTGGGTCAAGGGCAAGTACATCCCCTACTCGGTGCTCTGGGCCGACATCGAACTGCCGGAGATCGCTCCCGCCCCCGACAACGGGTGGAACAGCGTCTACACCTCGCCGTGCAGCGGCGTGGTCAGGCAGCGCGGTGTCCCGGCGGTCATCGACCGGTCGGTGCTCGCCGGGTTCGCTTCCTTCGTCGCGTCGCATTCCACGTACAAGGTCGGCGTCTACTCGGCCCCGACCATCTGGCCGCAGATCTTCGGAACCGGCCAGTACGCCACGCTCACGAATACGTACGAGTGGACCTACTGGCCCGAGACCTCGCACCTGTCGGCCGCGCCGACCGGCTGGTGCCTGCACGGCACGTCGACGTGCGCCCAGTTCTTCGGCGGGCTGACCTCATCGAGCAAGTACGCCCTGATGTGGCAATGGTCGGGCGGCGGCGGCGTCACCAACGGCATCGGCGATTTCGACCAGATCGACCTCGCGCGCTTGAAGTAGCGGCCGCGGCGTGCCCGGCCCCGTGCGAGTCGATGGTGCCGCTAGCCGGGGGTGCCGCTAGTCGGCGGTGCCCGCGAGCAGCGGGTCGAGGCGCAGCGACGGGTTGTCCCGCTGGATGGCGCTGAGCCGCCACTTGTCGGCGAACAGGGCGAGCAGCGCACCGTCGAGCCGCCGCGTCAGCACCTCGGCGCCCCGCGCGCCCTTGAGCGCCTCGATGCCGGCCTCGTCGGTCAGCCGGGCGATCTGGTAGTCCAGGTGCGAGAGCTCTGACTTCGCGCCGAACTCGTGCTCAAGCCGGTGCAGCACCACGTCGAACTGCAACGGGCCAACCGCGGCCAGCACCGGCGCCTGGTCGCCGCGCAGGTCCGAGGAGAGCACCTGCACCACGCCCTCGGTGTCGAGCTGGTCGATGCCCCGGCGGAACTGCTTGTACTTCCCGGCGTCCCGGCACCGCACCACGCCGAAGTGCTCGGGCGCGAACGACGGGATCGGCGGATACCGCACCGGCGCATCCGCGTAAAGCGTGTCTCCTGGCCGCAGCGCGGTCGCGTTGACCAGCCCGATCACGTCGCCGGGGAACGCGGTCTCCACCGTCTCCCGGTCCTGGCCGAACATCGCCTGCGCGTACTTCGTGGCGAACGCCCGCCCCGTCGCCGCGTGCGTGAGCACCATGCCGCGCTCGAACCGCCCCGAGCACACCCGCACGAACGCCACCCGGTCCCGGTGTGCGGGGTCCATGTTGGCCTGCACCTTGAACACCAGCCCGGAGAACGGCGCCTGCACCGGCCGCTCGTCACCCTCGACGTCCGCGCGCGGCTTGGGCGCGGGCGCCAGGTCGCACATGGCGTCAAGCAGCCGGCGCACGCCGAAGTTCGGCAGCGCCGCCCCGAACAGCACCGGAGACGACTCGCCGGCGAGGAACGACGGCATGTCGAGGCCGGCCCCGATCTCGTCAAGCAGCGCGAGTTCTTCCTCGGCGGCGTCGTACACGGCGCCTTCGCGTTTCCTGGCCGCTTCCGGGTCCTTGAACACCTCTTCAAGCGCCTTCTCGGCGCCGCCCGGACGCCGCGTGTAGGCGGTGTACTCGCGGCTGGCCCGCTCGATCAGCCCGCGGAAGTCCCCAGCGATCCCCACCGGCCAGTTCACCGGCGTCGGCCGCAGCCCGATCCGCTGCTCGATCTCGTCGAGCAGCTCAAGCGGCTCCCGGCCCGGCCGGTCCCACTTGTTCACGAACGTCACGACGGGCACGTGCCGCGACCGGCACACGTCGAACAGCTTGAGCGTCTGCGGTTCGAGGCCCTTCGCCGAGTCGAGCAGCATGATCGCGCAGTCGACGGCCTCGAGAACCCGGTAGGTGTCCTCGGAGAAGTCCGCGTGGCCCGGCGTGTCGAGCAGGTTGAGCACGTGCCCGTCGTAGTCGAACTTGAGCACCGCGGACGTGATGGAGATGCCGCGGTCCTTTTCCATCGCCATCCAGTCGGAGGTGACACCGCGGCGCCCGGCCTTGCCGTGCACGGCCCCCGCGGTGTTGATCGCCGCCGCGTGCAGCGCCAGTGCCTCGGTGAGCGTGGACTTGCCCGCGTCCGGGTGGCTGATCACCGCGAACGTCCGACGTCGGCGTGCCTCGGCGAGCACGCCCTCGTTCCGTACGCCCCCGTTGGTCACGGGCCGCTTCTCAACATCCGTTACCGACACCGCGGCAGACTCCTAACTCAGCGACATCCCAGATTCCAAACAGGGGAAAGTCAAGATCTCTTCCGAACGGGTGCGTGGTCCCACGCCAAGCGCACCATGACCGAACCGACGCGGGCGACCGGAGGTCCAGCCCACTCGTGAGGCCCGGGAATCTGGCCTGTCCTGCCACTCAGCCTACCTGAAGGCCCCAACCCGCGATCCGCCCCACCCGTTTAGCTGGTGATGACCGCTCGCGCTCTCACGGAACTAGGTCGTGCTGGTACCAGGTGCCTTGCTTTCCGCCGATGTGGGCCGGGTCAGCCGGGCCGACCGGGACAAACCCGGCCTTGACCAGCACCTTCTGGGACGCGGCATTGTCGTGGGAGGTGGCCGCCCGCAGGGTGCGCAGCCCGTGCCGCGCCGCCGCCACGCGGCAGAGCTCCTGGACGGCCGCGGTCGCCACGCCGCGGCCGGCGGCGTGCTGCGCCACCCGGTAGCCGAGTTCCGCGGTGCTGTCCCCGGCAAGGAGCAGGTTGAACCGGCCAAGGACCGAGCCGTCCTCGGTGACGAGCACGTAGCAGGCGGCGGTCCCGGCCTCCTGCTCCGCCAGCAGCGCCCTGTGCCGGTCGGCGAACTGCTCGAAGTAGGCGTCGCCGCGGTCGGAGATCGAGGCCGCGAAGTAGGCGCGGTTCGCCACTTCGAAGGCCAGCACGGATGGGGCATGGCCGGCATTCAGCCGCTGCAACT
>Ga0265337_1000245_pt1 | contig 29576 bp, 18 predicted proteins | sample 42122metaG_FD_192441 | JGI IMG/M metagenome (GOLD analysis project Ga0265337, IMG submission 192441) | Rhizosphere microbial communities from Carex aquatilis grown in University of Washington, Seatle, WA, United States - 4-21-22 metaG | ecosystem: Host-associated > Plants > Roots > Rhizosphere >... | reverse complement strand
CGCTGGCGACAGGGGCAAATGCTCCGTCAATCTCTCCGGCGGCAGCGACATGATTTTTGATCATTGCAGCATCGAATGGGGACGTTGGGATTGTCTCGGTCTCACGCAGGGCAGCCACGATATCACGTTTCAGAACTGCATCATCGGCGAGGGCGTTGACCCGCAACGCTTCGGCTCGCTTTCCGATTCTGTGACGAACATCACCTACAGCCACAACCTCTGGATCAACAACCAGAGCCGCAATCCCAAGGCGAAGGGAACGATTCAATACATCAACAACGTCGTCTATAACTGGGGCGTCTGCGGACTCGTCGGCGGACATTCGGCAGCGGACCATTTTCTGGACGCCATCGGCAATTATTTCATCGCCGGGCCAAATTCCGGACCGCACTTCACCGGCGAATACAAGGGCACGGACCACGTTTTCCAGAAAGACAATTTCGCTGACACGGACAAGGATGGAAAACTCAACGGCCGCCTCGTCGTCGCCGAGGATTTTGGCAGCGGCGAAAACGCGCCGACGTTGATGACCAATCTCACCGTTGCGCCGCAAATCGCCGTGACGATTGAATCCGCGCAGATGGCGCTTTCAAATGTTCTTGCCAACGCCGGCTGCTCGCTCCACCGCGATGCCGTGGACGCACGGCTGATTGACGCCGTGCAGTCATTCGGCACGCGCGGGAAAATCATTCACGACGAAGCCGAAACCGGCGGCATGGATGGATTGCCGGAAGCCCACAACCTGCCAACCAAATAGTCTCCAGCACCGTAGCAGCCGACGTAAGAAGACTCAAAAATCCGCAATTTTTGAGGACAACTTTAGAGCCTCCTTACGTCGGCTGCTACGGGGGATTCGTCAACCGCCAAACAAGCTTGAACTCCAGCGGCTCTATCCTACTTTGACGGCAGTGAAATCCGCTGTTCCAGAACTGCTCCCTTTGCTGAAACGCTTCTTTGGTTTCACATCGTTCCGCCCGTTGCAGGAGGAAATCATCCTTGATTCGCTGGCGGGCAAGGACGTCTTCGCACTGCTGCCGACTGGCGGCGGCAAATCGCTTTGTTTCCAGCTTCCCGCGCTCACGCGCGATGGCCTCACCGTGGTCGTCTCGCCGCTGATTGCGCTGATGAAAGACCAGGTGGACGCGCTGCAAGCCAGCGGCATTCCCGCGACGTTTTTGAATTCCTCGCTCGCCGCCGGGGAATCGCGGAAACGTCTGCGCGGTCTGCACAACGGCGAGTTCCGCCTGCTCTACGCCGCACCGGAGCGGCTCATGCTTTCCGGTTTTCTTGAAGATTTGCAGCGCTGGAACGTGAAACTCATTGCCGTGGACGAGGCGCATTGCATCAGCGAATGGGGCCATGATTTCCGCCCGGAATACCGCCAGCTCGCGGAGTTGCGCGAACTATTTCCACACGTGCCGTTCATGGCGCTCACCGCCACCGCCACCGAGCGCGTCCGCGCCGACATCGTCACGCATCTGAAACTGCGCGAGCCGAAATGTTACGTCGCCAGCTTCAACCGTCCAAACCTGACCTACCGCGTCATTCCGAAAAACAAACCCTACGACCAGTTGCTGGATTTTCTCCGCGCGCGGCCGAAGGACGGTGGCATCGTCTATTGCCAGTCGCGCAAAACCACCGAGCGCGTGGCGGCGAATTTGACCGAGGATGGCGTGAACGCGCGGCCGTATCACGCCGGATTGACGCCGAAGGAACGCACCGAGCATCAGGAGCTTTTTCTGCGCGACGACGTGCGCGTGATTTGCGCCACCATCGCCTTCGGCATGGGCATCAACAAACCGAACGTCCGCTTTGTCGTCCACTACGATCTGCCGAAAAACATCGAAGGTTATTATCAGGAAACTGGCCGCGCGGGCCGTGACGGCCTGCCCAGCGAATGTATTTTGCTCTTCAGCGCGGGAGACGTGGTGAAACAAACGCAGTTCATTGACGAAAAGCCCAGCCTGAAGGAACAGCAAATCGCCCGAGCGCAATTGCAGCAGATGGTCCACTACGCCGAGTGCGCGAGTTGCCGGCGGGCGAAATTGCTGGCGTATTTCGGTGAGGATTTTTCCGCCGAATCTGGTAGAGCGGGCAGTCCTCTGCCCGCCGACGGCGCACACGGAGTGACGCGTCCTGCCGAAGTCAATTGCGGCGCGTGCGACAACTGTTTTTCGCCACGCGCCACGTTCGATGGCACGCTCGCCGCGCAGAAATTTCTCTCGTGCGTCTATCGCATCCGCGAGAAAGCGCGCTTCGGTGTTGGGTTGAACCATGTAGTTGAAGTTCTCACCGGCGCGGACACGGAAAAAATCCGCAAGTGGAGTCACGGGCAGCTTTCGACCTATGGCATCGGCAGGGAACACAGCCGCCCGGAGTGGGCGGCCATCGGACGCGAACTGGTGCGCCTCGGTTTTCTGCGGCAGACGGCGGAAAAATTCAGCGTGCTGGAACTGACAAACGAAGGCCGCGCCGTGCTCAAGGAGCGGAGAAAAATCACGCTCACCAAACCCGCCGTCGCGCCGGAGGCGAAAGTCCATCGCGTTGGGGAAATCTCCTGCGACGAGGTTTTGTTCGACCGGCTGCGCCAGCTCCGCAAAAAGCTGGCCGACGAACGCGACGTGCCCGCCTACATCATTTTTTCCGACGTGGCGCTGCGGCAGATGGCGCGGAATTATCCCGCCAGCGAGCGCGAATTCGCCCGCATCAGCGGCGTCGGCGAAAAGAAATTGCGCGAGTTTGGTGAGATTTTTCTTGGCGAAATCACCGCGCATTTGCAGACCAATGCGCGCCAAATTTTTGCGGATGATTCTTTCGCCGCGCCCGCCGCGCCGCCGTCGCGCATCAGCCTCGGTGATTCTGCTCGCGAGACGATGCGCCGTTTCCGCTCCGGCCAGACCGTTGAGCAAATTGCCCGCGAACGCGACGTGACCGCCGGCACCATCCTTGGCCACATCGCCGAGGGCATCGAGCGCGGCGAGCTGGTGCAATTGGAAAGATTTTTCAGCGTCGGGGAAAAAGAAAAAGTGGCCGCCGCCTTCGACCGCAACGGTTTCGGCAATCTCACCGCCGTTTTTGATTCGCTTGGCGGCGTGATTGATTACGGACGTCTGCGGATCTTCCGCGCGGCGACAAATGCAAACAAGTAGGACCGGCGTCGCGCCGGTCTCAAATTGAAAGCCCGGCAGAAATTTTACTTCAAAAAATGGAGACAGGCGCGACGCCGGTCCTACGCTGACGCCCGCTTCAGCTTCGCCACTTCGATGTCCGCTTGCCGCGTCGGTTCGGGAATCCGATAATGCGTGCAGCAGGCGAGAACCAATTTGATGGCAGAGGCCAAATCCACGCGATGGCCGATGCTCACAAACACCGGACGGATCCCATTTTGTGTCCGCAATACAACGCCGATTTGTTCTTCGCCGTCCAGCAGCGGCGTCGTGGAGCCGGCTTTCAAAGTCAGTTTCCCAAACGTGCCGATCAGACGGCTTTTGCCGACGCCGACGCCGGGCCGGTCCAGTTCAATTGCCAGATGCGACGCGATGCCGCAGCGGCGCGGATGTGCGAAACCCTGCCCGTCAAAAAGAATCGCCCCGAATTCATGTTTCAACGCGCCAATCGCCTGTTTGATGGCCAGGCCTTCGCGGAAACTCAAGAAGCCGGGAACATAGGGAAATTCCGCCGGCCGCGTCGCGTGGGCAATTTCAATGATATGCTGCGTCTCGCGGTCATAAACGACAGCGGCGGCGAAGATGGTTTTTTTGTCGGCGGAAAACGCACAGTCCGCACCGGCTACAAATCGCGGCAGCGGTTCAAGTGGCGCGATAATCATCCTTCCACGCAAACGCACTTGCATCGCTTTCCATTTTTGAACGAGCGCGGCCCAGCCGGGATCGGATTTGCCGCGCGGCGTCCCGGGAGCGCCGCCGTCCCGGCGGCCTGCTGGGAACGCATTTTTAGTCTTGTTCACGGGGCGTCAATAAGCTCAGTCGCCAATGACTTCAAATTGATGCAGAGTCGCTCATCCGGGGGAAGTGATTCGATGTCGTATTCGTATGACAGGAGCGGCTGTGACCAGGCGGAGAGTTTATACTTCGGGAAGTTCCAATCCTTGAAGCATGCCAGTCCTTTTGCTGCATCCACCTTGTTGTCCTTGAGATATTTGAGCATACGATCATACCGTTGTCTCACCGGCTGAGGCATCTGACCGTCCTTGCTCGAAATATCGATACTATATTGCAGGACAAGACTAAACCACACCTTGAAATAGTCAGGGGTGGAGAAATGAACTTGCAATGCCGCCCGCCCGCAGTGACTCGCATTCTCCCAAGGCTCCCTCTGCTCATCGAGTGCTTGAATAAGCGGAATGATGCGCCAGTTTCCTCTTTGGTTGAGGGAGGACCAACCCTCCAACCGTCCTCCCGACGCTTTCTCAACGATCTCGGCAAAACGCGGGAGTAACTTTTTTTCGTTGAATCGCTTCAAGGGATGATCGGCAATCTTGTCTCCCTGATGCCGTTTAAGGTGGGGAAATTCGCGAGCAATCCATCGGAGAAAGTCCCCGAACGTTGCAAGCTTGGCCAAGTCAATAGACGGTTTGCGCTTTTCACTTCGGAGCCTGGGACCGAGGGACAGCTGGGGAATCTTGGCAAAAAGCTGACTCTGAATCTTGGACTCGGCGTATTTGCGGTAAAACTTGGCATTGACCGGATAGCAGTAGTCGTGGGAGCTGAGGTCGTTAAAGTGGGCAAGAAAATCGGAAAATGCTCCATCATTCTGAGCATTGCGCTGCGAAAGCGTGCTGACCTCGTAATTGCTGCTGATCCCGGCGAAGGTCAGATTGTTTGAGCCAACGATGAGGTGCTCGCTCTTGGCTGTTTTCACATAAGCAACTTTAGGATGAAACAGGCGCTTGGGGTCGGGGTCGTGGAAAACTCGCACTTTGGCACCCCCTCTTTGCAGGGTCTTCAAACCTTCCGCTGAGGTGATGCGCAGGCCCAGTCCCACGATGAAACGCGATATCGGGTATTTTTTCTTGGGAAGCCAAGTCAGGCCCGCTTCGGTCAAAAAGGCAATGAGCACCCTTATCTCGACTGCTTCCATTGCCAGAGCTTTTAGCTCGGCTTCATAGTTGTTGATCAGAAGCTTCACGGCTGGTTCGGCAGTATTTGCGCGCCCATTTCTGGAGTCAAGCGCTCGCTTCTAGCGACGCGATAATCATCCGCCCACGCAGCGTCATGCGGGATTTTCCTTCGCCGCCCGCAGCACGCGATACCGGTGAGTCCACGGATCAATCCGGCACACGGCGCGGTAATCGCAAAATTCACACGGCGTTTCGGTGCCCTTGCGATACGGGTCCACCTTTGCCTCGCCGAAAAAAATGGCGCGGCCCATTGACTGCAACCGCGTTTCAACGCCGTCGAGCAACGCTTCAAATGCCACGCGCGTCATGGCCTCGACGGAGTTTGCGTAAAGGCCGCCATCTTTTTTCAACTGGTAACTGAATTGGTCCTTCATTTTGGGACGATCCAGCTTGTCCAAAACACTTGCATCAAATCTTCCTGTGTGGCGATACGCCTTGCGCCGCGACTCGTCGGCGTCTGCCAAAATTTCGTCGCGCGTTCCGCCGCCCTTGTATTCGCCACGCAAATTGACGTAAAAAACGCCAGCTGGAATCAATTTGTCCGCGCTGAGAATTGGGCGTGGATTTTTCCAATACCGCAGCACATTCAAATAAGTCAGCAATTGCAGTTGCACGCCGTGCTCAACCAGCAGCGCGTCCAGTTTATTGCCGCCGGATTTGTAATCCACCACCACGGCCAGCGCCGTATTACCATCTGGCTCGCGCCACAAGTCCACGCGGTCAATGCGGCCTTGCAGCGCCAGTTTGCGTCCGCTGCCCAAATCCATTTCCCACGCGGGCGCGTTGGAATTCCGGCCGCCAAAATCCAGTTCCGCCGCCGCCGGGTCGAATTCATATTGCCCGCGCATCCACGTCACGATGACCTCGATGAAATCCTGCAACGATTCCGCCATCGCGCGCGCCTCGAACCGCGTCTGTGCCGTGTCGCGCATCAATCCCCCCCGGAAATTATCCATGAGCCCGCCGGCGACAACGCGAATCCGTTCACGCGCCTCCGGCGGCGTGATGTCGCGCCAGCGTTTGTTCTCTCCCGCCAAGTCTTCGTGGAATATTTTCAAAGCCTCATGCTGGAAACTGCCGCGTTCGCGCGCGTCCAGCTCGAAAATTTTCCGTTCGCCGGCGCGCAACCCGGAACGGACGAAGAACTTGAAAGGGCACTGGGCAAATTCCTCCAGCCGGCTCACGGAAGTTTGCAGTGTCCGGCCAAAAAGTTTCTCCGCCAGCGCGGGGGACAGGCTTTCCGCTGGATCGGGTTCGCGCATTTGCTGCAAATTTTCGGAAAGCGATCTCATCGCCGGGATTTCGAGCAATTCACTCCAATTTCCCGCAGCAGCCGGCGTGAGTCGGCCCTGACTTTTAGGATGGGCGCACTCACGTCCGCTGCTACAAATTGTGACTAGCGGCGTGACGAGCTCACTTGGGTGTTCAGCTTCGGCCAATTCGATTTCGTTTTGAAATTCTTCAACTTCAAGTTTTGGAAACAGCCGCTGCAAATGCGCGACAAACGGCGACGGATTCAATGCCCGGCCGTCGGCGTCGTGCCGCGAAAATGACACGATCAATTTTTCGCTCGCGCGGGTGCAGGCGATGTAGCCGAGGAAACGCTCGCGCGAAAGCCTTTCGCGCAAATCCGGGCCGAGGGCGGCGCCGCTTTGTTCCAATTCATCGCGGTCGGCGTCCGTCAAAATCGCCGGCGCGGCGGGCGCGGCGGGGAAAACGGATTCATTCACGCCGAGCACCAGTGTGAGTTTCAAATCCGGGTTGCGCGCGCGGTCAACCGCGCCGATGAGCACCTCGTCAAGCACCGGCGGGATGACGCCGACGGTCAGGCTTGCGAGTCCGGCCTCCAAAATTTGAAGCCAGTCGCGCAGCGGCAAGGATTCGTGCGGAAACGCGAGCGCCAGATTGTCGAGCCATGCGTTCGTCTGATCCCAAACGGTCTGATGAATTGCAGATTGCGGATTCCGGATTGCGGAATTTTCTTCGGTGGAAGTCCAGCGTTCCAAGGTTCGTTCGATTTTCAAATCATCCCAGAGTTCGCGCAGCGCGTCAGCCAACTGTTCGCCGTTTGGTTTGAAACTTGTATTCGCAATGCGCACGGAAAAGCTTTCAAAGGGCGGCAGAATTTTTTTGCGAAGCCGTTCTGAAAACTCATCCGGCAGCAGGTCGCGCCATTTTTCGCCGCGCCAGCCAAATTCGAGCGCGGCATTTTCGAGCCGGTCAATCTCCGCTTCTTCAACGGGCGCAAAGCCGGATTTCAACGCGGCGAACCAGTCGTCGTGCCGCCAGTCAAACGCGACGGTGCGCAGCGCGCTGCGGGTGAGTTCGGCCAGCGGGTGATGCGCGACGGATTCGCGGCGGTCGAGAAAAAACGGGATGCCGTAGCGGCGGAAAACCCGGGCGAGCGGCTTGTGATAATATTCCAAATTGCGAACCAGAATGGCGCAGTCGCGGAAACGATTTCCGGCGCGGACGAATTTGAGGATTTCCCGCGCGGCGAAGGCGGCCTCGGCTTCGGGATTGGCGCAGACGGCGAGGCGGATGGAATGTGGCGCGGACGTCTCGTCTGCGCAACTTTGCCAGCGCGCTTCCAGAGTTTGCAGGATGGAATTGCGCGCGAAGCGGGTTTTGTTGGAATCGCGCTTGAGATGTTCGGTTTCAATTTTGCAGTCCGGCAGACTTTCAGTCCGCTTACGGCATTGCTGGAGGGTTTTGCCGACGGACGACCAGATCGAAAGCCAGGAAGTTTCGGCAGTGCCGGATTCATCAATGCAAAACGCGAGCGTGGCGCGTTCGCAGAATGGCAGGACGGCGGCGAGCAAATCCAGTTCCTGCGGCGTCATTTCGGCAAAGCCGTCCAACCATAGCGCGTCGAAAATCAATCTGGAGTGCGCGGACGAGTCCGCGCTTTGAGACGACACGACATGTCGCGTCGTTGAAAGCGGTGACGTGTCACTGCACTCCAAAAGCCTGGCCGTCGTGATATCGAGCAGGCAGTTTGAGTCCTGCAGTTCATATGCGGTCAGCCAGTCCGTGTAGGTTTCCTGCACCAGCGCGAGGTCGTGGAGTTTGCCGCGGAGTTCAGCTGGCAACCCTTCGCGTTCTGACAACGCGCGAAGTCTGGCGGGGGTGAATTGATGCTGTTGCAGTTCTCCGAGCAACTGGTTCAATTGCTGTGCGAAACCGGGACGGCGCGCGCTGCGGCCAAAGAGTTTCAGCCGGCCTCCATGCCGCAGAAGCAGCGCGCGCAGCACCATCACGCGGCCTTCGTCGCTTAAAAGTTGCGGCGGCGCGATGGAGCATTTTTCGAGGACGAACCGCGCCAGCCGCTCGAAGGACAAAATCTGCAGCCGGGTGTAGCCGGAAATTTCCGCGTCGGCGAGCAACTGGCGTTCGAGCTGGAACGTCGCCTGCTTGGGCGCGAGCAGAATCAGCGGCGGACCGTCGGGATTATCACGCAATGCGGCGCGGATTTCCCCCAGGCAGCGGAATGTCTTGCCGCTGCCGGCGGGACCGAGGAGAAACCGTGCTTGCACGCAGGATGTTTCCCGCAAAACAACCCGTCCGGAAAGCAATTAATTTGCATAAAATGGCAGTTCGCGGTTGGTTGCTGGCCATGTTTTTTTTGTTTCATTTAACCAAAACCGGGCTATCATTCCCGCCGTTTGGAAAATCGGAATTGGGCAGAACAACGAAAGAAAGAAAATTATGCCACTGACACATACACGGGATTTGTTTGCGAAGGCGTTGAAGGGCAAGTATGCGCTCGGCGCGTTCAACGTGAACAACATGGAACTCATCCAGGCCATCGTCGAGGCGTGCGAAGAGGAAAAAGCGCCGTTGATGCTTCAGATTTCCAAGGGCGCCCGCCAATACGCCAATCCGGTTTATCTCAAAAAACTCATCGAGGCCGCCGTCAGCCTGTCCAACATCCCCATCGCCGTCCACTTGGACCACGGCGACACGTTCGAACTGTGCAAACAGTGCATTGACGAGGGTTTCACCAGCGTGATGATTGACGCCAGCCACGAGCCGTTCGACAAGAACGTCGAAATCACCAGGAAGGTCGTGGAATATGCCCACAAACACGATTGCTCGGTCGAATCCGAACTGGGCCACCTCGTTGGCGCGCAATTTGACGAAGGCGAGGAAGGCGGCGCCCACTCCACCAGCGGCCACTACACCAACCCGGAGGAAGCCGTCAAATTCGTGAGGGAAACTGGCTGCGATTCTCTCGCCGTCGCCATCGGCAACAGCCACGGCGCCTACAAATTCAAGGGCACGCAACACCTCGACCTCGAACGCCTCAAGCTCATCAAGAAGGCGCTCATGGACGCCAACCTCGGCGATTATCCGCTGGTGCTCCACGGCGCTTCCAGCGTGCCGAAATATCTCGTGGACGAAGTCAACAAATACGGCGGCAAAATGCCCGACGCCCAGGGTGTGCCGGAAGCCGACATCGAAGTCGCGCGCCGCACGGGCTGCACGAAGGTCAACATTGACACCGACCTGCGCATCGCCATGACCGCCGGCATCCGCAAGGTGTTCGCCGAAAAGCCGGGTGAATTCGATCCGCGCAAGTATCTCGGCCCCGCGCGCCAGGCCGTCAAAGACCTTGTCCGCCACAAGGTGAAGGACGTCCTTTGCTGCGCCGGTCACGCGTTCGACTAAATCGAAATTTAGAGTCACGCCCCAAGCCGCTTTGGCTTGGGGCTTTTTGTTTTATGTGGGCAAATCTGGCACAACAACTGTGCCAAAAATTTCCAGCGGACATTTGATGAGCCGGATTTGAAATCGCAAAAACTCTTTATTTCCAATGGTTTTGTGGCTTTTGCCTGGCTGGCATGGCCAAAGCTAAAATAGGTTTGTTGAAACAAAAACATTAACGAGAGGAAAATCATGAAACTGACAAAACATGAAAGACCCGGATTGGTCTGGCCGAGCTTTGGCCGGCTGACCGGTTTACAGGACGAACTGGACCGGCTGTTTGAATCGCCGTTGACGGATTGGGCGCCCGCGCTCGACGTGCAGGAGGACAAGGACAATTTCACGGTTCGCGTGGAATTGCCCGGCCTCAAACGCGAGGACATTGAAGTCTCCCTGCAGGACGGTGCGCTCGTCATCTCCGGCGAACGCAAGTCCGAGAAGATTGAAGAGGGCGTGGAAATCCACCGGCAGGAACGTTTCTACGGGAAATTTCAGCGCGCGCTGACGCTGCCCGAACCCGTCACCGCGGACAAGGTGAAGGCGGATTACAAGGACGGCATTCTGACGGTGACGCTGCCGAAAACCGAGGAAGCGAGGCCGAAGAAAATTGACGTGAGCGTCAATTGAGCCGGCTCAGGAAAAACGACAAACTCCCGCGATGAAGAATTGCGGGAGCTTTTTTGAATTGCGACTTTGGCGGAAACACGTGCGGTGCTGGGAAATTATTTTACCTGAACTGTAGATAAACGCGGCTGCCGTCGCTGCGGACGCCTTCCGCCGCGCCCGCCTTGAGGAACAAGCGCGAAGCCTCAACCTTGCCGGTTTTCAGGATGTAAGCCTGAACCGCCTTGGCCCGGCTGGCCGCGAGTGTCTCCAGATCGTTTTGGCTGACGGTAAAAGTTGCGAGCAGCACTGCTTCCATCGGGCCGGGCGGCGGAATCAGTTTTGTCTGGTAAACCGTGCCGGCGGATTGATTTTTCGCGGCACTCTTTTCGGAATGCATCATCTGTGTCGCCTGTTTTTCGGCGGTCAACTTGCGCGGCAGGACTTGCGCGGCGTAGGCGGCGAGGTTCGTATTCGCGGCGATGAGTGCCGGCGTGATTTTGCCGGCGGCCTCCGCCTCGGCGTAAATCTTCTGCACATAATGCGCGCGCTCCTCCGGCGTGAGGACGATCTGCTCCACGGAGTTCGTGGCCTGCTCGGCTTTGCGGAGCTTCATCCAGATTTGCTGGCGGATTTCGCGGTCGAGCACGGCGCGCTGCAAGCCTTCGCGGTCGCCTTCGGGGTCAACGCTGCCGGAAATTTCCAACCCCAGCGCGGGCCGTTCAAAAAGTCCCTTCACGAGCGAATCCAGCTTCTGCTTGTCCGGTGCCGTCAACTCAGCGCTGCCCGCCGCGAAATCCTGCCAGCCCAGTTCCTCGCCGCCGCCGCCGAACACCGCGCCGAGCAGCGAGAACGGCGACGTGGCCACCTTTTCGAGAATATTCACGATGGCGCGCGAAACAACTTTGCCGATGCGAAACTTCGGGTCGTCAATGCTGCCTTCAATCGGCACGTCCAAAACGATTTTGCCTTCGCGGTCCTTCAAGATCGCGATGGCGAGGCGCACCGGCAGATGCGTGGCGTCCGGGCTTTCCACCTTCTCGCCGAACGTGAAACGATCCAGCGTGATGACGTTTTTTGACTGCAACTTTTTCCCGACGAGTTCATACGAGAGGTCGAGATTCAGTTTGCCCTCGGCGATGCGATAGCCCGCGAACCTGCCCGAATACGGGCTGGCTGGCGTCAAATCCATGTCCTTCACGGAAACCTTGATGTTGTTCGTCTGCGTGCCGCTGAACGGATTGATCGTGCCGGTGATGCTGGCGGGGCCGATGCCGTCAATCATTGCGTTCAAGGCGATGTCCGCGTGCTGAAGCTGTTCGGTGGAAAGGCCGGCGATGCTGCCGTTCACCGACTGGATGGCCAGGTTCACGTTCGGCGAGAGCGAACGGTCAGTAAAACTGACCGCCGTGTTGGTGATGACAATCGCGCCGATGGCAATCTGCGGCAGCGGCGCATTCGTCGCGGCAGTTGCAGGCGCGGCGGCGACTTTGGTTTCGTTCGTCGCCGGCGCGTTTGTGTTGGTCATGCGCAGCGCATTCAGCAGATTGATCGTCTTGTTTGTCTCAATGACGAGCCGCCCGTAGGCGTTGTTCACGTCAATCTCCTTGATGCTGACCGTCTGCGGGTTCAGGTTCGCGTCAATGCCGTTGAAGGTGATGGAATCCCACTTCACCAAATCCTCGGCCACCACGCCGTCCACCGTATGGAAATCGTCGAGGCTCGCGTCGCCGCGGAACGTCACCTGCGGCAGTTCGTCCTTCGGCGTGCGCAAGCTGATTTTGCCGTGCAGGCCGACCTTGCTGCCGAGGATGTAAAGATCCAGCTTCGGTTCCAGATACGGATCGAGCGTGCCGAGATCGAGCTGGTCCAGATCAAGCTGGATGTCCGCTGTCGGCGGCAGGAATGACGCGGTGGTCACGGTCTTGATGGAACCGTTCGTGTTCCAGCGCAGGGAAAATGCGGCGATGAGATTCGTGCCGGGAACGTTGGAAATGTTTTTCGCGTCGAGCGTGATGTCGCTCAAGTCAAGCCGCGCCGGGCGCGAGTTCACGTCATCCTCCAGATGCAGCGCGCAATTCGTCACCACCACGCTGCGCACCGTGCCGCTCCACAGATTCGTGCTGTTGAGCAGCATGGCGACGGCGTTTGTCACGGCGCGGAGCAGGAAGACGATGCCACCCGACGCATTCGCCGTCGGATCCGACGGCCTGGCCAGCTCGACCACGTTGACGGAATTGTCCTTGCCGCGGCTCAGGAAAAGTTTCGCGCCGTTCACTGTCACCGAATCCACCGTGGCCTGGCGGCTTCCCATGTCCGCCTTCGCGCCGGTCACGTTGAAGAGCGACAGGTCCACGATGTTGTTGCTATCACCTGGCGCGCCGAGCTTGAAATCGCGCAGCGCGAACGCCGCGTCATCCACAGTGGCCACGAGGTTGGTCGCGCTCATTTCAAAATGATATTTTGCGTCCAGCGCGATCGAGCCGTCGCGGATCTCAAACCGCACCAGATCCTGATACAGCGGCGCGTATTTGTTCAGCGTGAAATGGAACAGCTTCATTTCGCCCTGCGAGCGCAGCGGGGTGAGATAGAAGTAGCCGGCCCACGCAATCATTTCGCCCGCGTCCGTGGTGCCGATGAAGGCGTAGGGATTCTTGTTGTCCGGGTCGGTGCGGAAATCATCCAGCGTGATGTCCAGCGGGCCGAGCGTGCGTTTGAACGGCTCGCGCGTCGTGAAATCCGCCAGCGCAGCGGACGCGCCGCCGATGCGCAGCCGCTTCACATGCACGACGAGCGGCTTGGCCGGAGTCTTGGGCGCGTTGGCGGCCGGTGCGTTGGTGGCAAACTTCGCAAGGATGTCGGAGAAATTGAATGTATAGTCCTTGTTCATCTGCACGCGCACGAATGGCCTGGACGTGCTGATTTCCTTGAACACCCACGCGTGGCCGAGCAAGGACGAGATCTGCAGGTTCACAAACACCTCGTCCCACGAAACGAACGGCTCGCCGTCCTTGTCCTTGATGAGCAATCCGCGAATCGTTGTGGAGAGCACGAACGGATTGATTTTTATTTTTTCTATCGAAACCTCGCGGTCGAGCTGTTTGGAAATCTGCTTCATCGCCACCCTGCGGACGATGGGCGGCAGAATCAGGAACCCGACCACGGTGTAGGCCAGCAGCAACCCAACCGCCCAGACCACGAGTTTGCGTTTGCGCGGCGAAATCAAACTCCAAAACGGCGCCTTCATAATTCCATGGCAGCATCCGTCCAAAGGCCCGCGCCGTCAACCTTTTCGCATCAAATGGTGAAATCGGTGTGTTCGCCTTACCGTCCCGCCGCGCGGCGCACGGATTCCTTTTTCTCCTCCAGTTCGGCCTGAAGCTTCCTGCGCTCATTGGCCAACTGTTGTCGGAGCGCCTCGACCTTTTCAACATCTTCGGCGGCTTTGGCCATTTCATCTTTCAATGCGATTTCGCGCCCTGCGATTTTCGCGGCGTATTTTGAATCCAATTCCGCAAGTTCCTTTTTCTGCGCGCCGGTGAGCTTGGCCGCCGGCGCGGTTTTGTTCAGGCGCTCCATTGCCAGTTCGTAGGCGGTTTTCATATTTTATTTGGCAGGGTGGAGGCTACCGCATGTTGCCGCCCCGGCGCAAGCAGCGCGGCAAAAGAAATCTATCAAAGCCGAAATCCACATATAAACATGGCTAATCAACAACTTTCGAAAATCGAAAGCCATCTTTAATCCTTCACAACTCATTTAACGCAAAGCACATAAACCGATGATTAGAATTTGACAAGTTCGCCATGAGTGGCTTACTATCATAGGGCAACGGTGTCGTGCTGATTCAGTTCCCGGGCCCAGCCCCACTTTGCGGTGCGGTCAATTTTTAATTTTAAGTTTCATGAGTGATACAATCGCAGAGGTGTCGTCGAATGGCGCGCCGAAAGTTTCGCGGATAGACGAGGCGGTCATTCGCATCGCCGGCAATTCGCAGGACGGCATCCAGGCCATCGGCGGTTTTCTCGCGCGGCTGGCCGGCCGCAGCGAGCAGGAAGTCATGACGTTCATGACCATTCCGGCCACGATTTCCGGCGGCCCCTCGATTTTCCAGGTTCGCATCGGCTCCGGCGAGGTGCTGAGTTCCGGCGACGAGGCGGATGTGCTTCTGGCATTTTACCAGCATTCCTACGAAGGCCACATCACGTCGCTCAAAAAGGGCGGCATTGTTCTTTTCGATTCCGATCACGTCCAGTCGAAGCCGGAATGGGAGAAGGATTATCATCATGTTGCCGTGCCGATTTCGTCGCTGACCGTCGAGGCCATTGGCGGCACGGCCAAGGACAAGGGCAAGAACATTTACTCGCTGGGCCTCATCGCGCGAATGTTCGATCTCAACGTGCCGAAACTCGAAAAGCTTGTTGGCGAACGTTTCACGGGCAAGGATCCGAGCGTGCTGAACAACGCGCTCGCGGCGTTTCACGCGGGCTACTCGCATTCGCTCGGCAATGTGCTGGAAACCTTCAAGTTCAAGGAAAGCCAGGGCAAGGGCGGACACCAGGTGGTGATGAACGGCAACGAGGCGCTGGGCTTTGGCCTTATCGCGGCGGGCGTCCGTTTCGGCGCGGGTTATCCCATCACGCCGTGGACGGACATCATGGAATTGCTGCGCCGTGAACTGCCGAAATACGGCGGTTCCTTCATCCAGTGCGAAGATGAAATTGCCTCCATCTCCATGGCGATTGGCGCCAGCTACGCGGGCCGCGTCGCGGTCACCGGTTCAAGCGGTCCGGGAATTTCCTTGAAGACCGAGTCGCTCGGCTGGGCGATCATGGCGGAAATGCCGCTGGTCATCGTGGACGTGCAGCGCGGCGGGCCTTCCACCGGCATGCCAACGAACATCGAGCAGTCCGACCTGAACATCGCCTGCTTCGGTGGCCACGGCGATTCGCCGCGCGTGGTGATTGCGCCCTCGGGTGTCGAGGATTGTTTCTACACGGCGATTGAAGCCGTCAACATCGCGCGCAAATACAGCGTGCCCGTCATCATCCTCTCCGACCAGGGCATCGCCACGCGCATTGAGGCATTCACCGAACCGAACCTCGAAAAAGTTTGTCAGGACATTTCACCCGACTTCACGCCCGTCGCCGACCACAAGCCTTACGATTTGTCCGCCGCCAACGGCATCACGACCCATCTCGCGCCGGGCACTCGGATTCAAAGCGGAAAATATCCCGTCGTCACCGGACTTGAGCACGACGAGCTTGGCCACCCGACCGGCTCGCCGAAGTTGCACATGCAAATGACGGCCAAGCGCCGGAAGAAATTGCAGGCACTCGGCGCGACGCTGCCTGTGCCGAAAATTTACGGCCCGCCCGAAGGCAACGTGCTGCTCGTCGGCTGGGGCTCGACGCAGGGGCCAATCCGCGAGGCGGTGGATCGCGCACGCGCCGCTGGTGACAGCGTTTCGGCGGTCCACATCAAGCATCTCAATCCGCTGCCGCCGGGTTTGGACAACATTTTTTCCGGTTTTAATCACGTTCTCGTGGTCGAAATGAACGACGAGGGGCTTTACGGCTATGGCCAGCTTGGCGGTCTGCTGCGCTCGCGCTTTTGCGACCCGAAAATCCACGGCATCAACAAGACCGACGGCCTGACCTGGAAGGTGAAGGAAATCCTCGAACGCGCCAAAACCACCGTATCCTCCGGGTTGCGGAAGCTGTAATTTGAACCGTGTCACCGGACAAATGTCTAATCATTAACATGAGCGAAACTTTGACAGAAACTCCCGTCCGCGCCGGCAGCATTGCCGCGGTCGCCACGCCGCCGCCACCCGCGACGGATGAGCGCAAGGGCCTGACGAAAAAGGAAATCGCCGCCGACCACCCGACGTGGTGCCCCGGCTGCGGCGATTTCTCCGTGCTCGCGCTCTACTTCAAGCTCATCGAGAAGCGCAAGATGTGGCATGAAAAAATCACGACCATCGCGGGCATCGGCTGCTCCAGCCGTTTTCCGTATTTCGTGCAGGCGCACGGGGCGCATTACATCCACGGGCGCGCCCTGCCGTTCGCCAGCGGCATTTCGCTGTCGCGGCCGGATTTGCACGTGTTTGTTTTCGGCGGCGACGGCGACGCCTTTTCCATCGGCGGCAACCATTTCACGCACACCGCGCGCAAGAATGTGAAGCTCACCTACGTCGTCATGGACAACTGGGTCTATGGCCTGACGAAAAAGCAGACCTCGCCCACGTCGCCGCTAGGGTTCAAGAGCAAGACCGACCAGTGGGGCGCGGTGGATTATCCGATCAATCCGATAAAGCAGGCCATCGCCGCCGGCGCCACGTTCGTCGCGCGCACCACGTCCACGAACCCCAATCACGTTTTGGCGATGATGGAGGCCGCGATGGACCATGACGGCTTCGGATTCATCGAATGTTTGAGCGAATGCGTGGAATTTTACGAGGGCGCGTTTGACGCCGCAAACCCGCGCAAGGGCGGCGTGTTCAATGAAATTCCGAAGAATCACGACGTGAGCGACGAATTGGAGGCCTACCGGCTGGCCGGCGCGGATTTCCCCGGCTACTTCGGCATTTTTTACAAAAACAACAAGCCGACCAAGAACGCGAAGGAAGGCGAGATCCAGCGCGGCATGATGGAAAAGGTCAAGGGCCTGAAGGACTGGCAGATTCTCCAGAAGAATTTCGACCGGATGAAATAAATCCATTTTCGATTTACGATATTCGATTTACGAGTCCGTCGAAAACTTCGCGGACTCGTAAATTTTTTGTGGCGCGTCAATCGAAAATCGTGAATCGTAAATCCCGATGCCGATTTACGAATTTGCCTGTCCGAAGTGCCGCCGGATTTTCAGCTTCCTTTCGAAGCGCGTGAAGCCCGCCCGCCCGCCGGTCTGCCCCAAATGCGGCAACAAAAAGATGTCCAAGCAGGTCAGCCGCTTTGCCACGACCAAAGGATTGAAGGAGCCGGCGGCGAAAACCGAAATGTCCGGCACCGAACCTCGAATGCCGGATTTGGACGACCCGCGCGTGGAGCGTGCCATGATGGAAATGGAACGCGACATGGAGCATCTGGACGAAAACAATCCCAAGCACATGGCGCACATGATGAAGAAGATGAAAGACCTCATGCCACCCGGTTCCGTGCCGAAGGAACTGGACATCGCCATCAAACGGCTTGAAGCCGGCGAAGACCCGGAGAAAATCGAGGCCGATATGGGCGACGTGCTCGGCGATTTCATGGGCGGCCCGGAAGGCGGCGCGGGCGGTGGCGGTTACACGCAGGACAGCGGACTTTATGATTATTGAATGGCGTAGCGCCGCCTCGGCAGAGCGCCGTAAATCATAAAAATGCGGCGCTCTGCCGAGACGCCGCTACAAACCACATGGCCCACATCCACGAAAAAATTGATTTCACGGTGGCGATTTTTGTCGTTCACGACGGCAAGGTCCTCCTCATTCACCACCGCAAGCTGGATAAATGGCTGCCGCTAGGCGGACACATCGAACTGGACGAGGACCCGGAGCAGGCTGCACTGCGCGAGGCGAAGGAAGAAAGTGGTCTCGACGTGGAATTGATCGGCGAGCGACCGCCCACGACTTCGCCCGGCACGCGTGCGCTCGTCGCGCCGCGTTTTCTCGACATTCACCGCATCAACGCCACGCACGAGCACATTGGCATGATTTACTGGGCGCGGCCCAAGGCAGGGTCGTCGCGCCGCGCCGATTCTGGTGGCCATCCGCAAGGATCGCCGCAGCGCGGCGTCACTACCAGCCTTACACTTGCGACGAAGGAGCATCACGACATCCGCTGGTGTTCCGCCGGGGATTTGGACAAGCTTCAGCCGCCCATGACCGACGCCGTGAAGTGGTATTGCCACAAGGCCATCGGGGAAATTTCCAGCCGGCCATGAACGCGAATCAGAAAATCCGCAACACCTGCTTTGCCATCGTGGGACTGAACTCCTTCGCAACGACTCTTTATTTCAACTACCTCTACTTTTTCCTGCACCAGCGGTTTGGCTTCAATGACAAGCACAATCTCGCCGCCGCTGCATGGCTTGGCTTCACCTATATTTTCGCCGCGTGGCAGGCGGGAAGGTTCGCGCACCGCTTCGGTTATTTCACCGCGCTCAAAATCGGTTTCGGCCTGATGGCCGCGGGGCTGGCGGTTGGCTCGCAACTGGCTTCCGTTCCCGGCGTGATTCTCGCCGCGACGGCGACCAACATCGGCATGTGTTTCATCTGGCCGACGCTCGAGGCGCTCATCAGCGAAGGCGAAACGCCCGCGGGCGTGCCCCGTGCTGTCGGCATCTACAACATCGTCTGGGCCGCAACCAACGCGCTGGCGTTTTTCGTCGGCGGCACGCTCATCGAGCAATTCGGCTTCCAGAGCATTTTCTGGCTGCCGCTGGTGATGACGCTGGCGCAACTCGCGATGGTTTTCTGGCTGCAAAATCACGCGGCCGAACTGGCCCGCGCCGCCGCCAACCAGCCGCGGACCGTGCCACCGCCCGACCCGCACCGTCCGTCGCCGCAAAAGGCCCGTGCCTTTCTGCGCATGGCCTGGCTGGCGAACCCGTTTGCGTTCATCGCCATCACCACGCTTATTGCCGTCACGCCCGGCCTCGCCACGAAATTCCAGATATCGCCGATGTTCGCGGGATTCGTCTGGTCGTTGTGGTGTTTCGCCCGGCTCGGCGCTTTCGTCGTGCTGTGGCGCTGGACGGACTGGCACTATCGCTTCCGCTGGCTCGCCGCCGCGTTTGCGGTTCTCATTTTGTCGTTCGCGGCGATTCTGGTGTCGCCGAATCTCATCCTGCTCATCGTCGCGCAAATCTTTTTTGGCGGCGCCATCGGCCTGATTTATTACTCGTCGCTGTATTACTCGATGGACGGGGGCGCGGCGAAAAGCGAGCACGGCGGCATCCACGAGGCGGCGATTGGCCTGGGCAATTGCGTCGGCCCGGCGATTGGCGCGGCGGCGCTGCAATTCCTGCCGCAATACACGAACAGCGGCGCGATTGCCGTGAGTGTGCTGCTGCTGGGCGGATTTGGCGGGCTGGTGACCATCTGGAAGTCCACACGATAAGGAAGGAAACATCGAACACCGAACATTGAACGCCGAACATCGAATGGGCTGCACGACGGCGGCTTGATTCGACGTTCAATGTTGGGCGTTCGTTGTTCGATGTTTCTGTTCTGCTTGGTTTCTTTGTTCCTTTGTTGTTAAATTTCCGCCATGTCTGCTGAACAACAACCGCAACCGGAACAACAGCGCAAGACGCTCGACGACCGCGCCAAGATGACCGAGCTGGAGCGCCTCCGGCATTCCGCCGCGCATGTCATGGCCACCGCCATCCTGCGGCTGTGGCCGGACGCGCAATTCGCCGCCGGACCGCCGGTCGAAAACGGATTTTATTACGACGTGGACCTGAAGCACCGCATCTCGCCGGAGGATTTTCCCGCCATCGAGGCCGAGATGAAAAAGGAAATCAAGGCGAATAACGTTTTCGAAAAAATCGTGGTCACGCGCGAGCAGGCGCTGAAGGATTCCGAGAGCGGACGGCTCGGCGGCCTGACCGAGCGGCCGGGCAATCCGAGCAAATTCAAGATCGGCAACCTCGAAGCCATCCCCGAAGGCGAGCAAATCACGTATTTCAAGAACGGCGATTTCGTTGACCTGTGCGCCGGGCCGCACGTGATGCGCACCGGCAACATCGGCGCGTTCAAGCTCACCAGCGTGGCCAGCGCCTATTACAAGGGCGACGAGCGCAACCCGCAGCTCCAGCGCATCTACGGCACGGCGTTCAAGAACAAGACCGCGCTCGACGAGTATTTCAAGATGATCGAGGAGGCCAAGCGCCGCGACCATCGCAAGATCGGCGCGGAGATGGGGCTGTTCGCGATTGACACCGAATACGTCGGGCCGGGCCTGCCGCTCTGGCTGCCGAAAGGCACGGCGATTCTGGAAGAACTGGAAAAGCTCGCGAAGGAAACAGAATTCGCCGCCGGCTATGTGCGCGTGAAAACGCCACACATCGCCAAGGAAAAAATGTATCTGACGAGCGGTCATCTGCCGGTTCTTTACGCGGAATCAATGTTTCCGCCGATGAAGATGATGCCCGAAGCCGAAACACTAGCGAAAGCTAAACAAGACCTTGAGGCTGCCGAACGCAGACTAAATCAAGTGCAGGAAAAGGCTCGTTTGTTGCCGAGTTACGACGAAGCGAAAGCCAAAATCAGCTTCGGCGAAATTGACGATGATGGGAAAATCGAAATTGAGCAGGAGATTGAATTCGAAGCGCCACCTGAGTTAATCGCAGAATTCAAAGCTGCAAAGAAAGCGGTTCGCAATGCTAAGCGGGCGATGAGGGAAGACCGTTATTACCTCAAAGCCATGAACTGCCCGCATCATCACCGCATTTTTGCGGCGGAACCGCGCAGTTACCGCGATCTTCCGTTGCGGCTGGCCGAATACGGCACTTGCTACCGCTACGAGCAGTCGGGCGAGTTGTTCGGCCTCATGCGCGTCCGCTCGCTCAACATGAACGACGCGCACATCTATTGCACGCCGGAGCAGTTCGCAGCCGAGTTCAACGCCGTCAACGAAATGTATCTGAAATATTTCAAGCTGTTCGGCATCGAGAAGTATATCATGCGCTACAGCACGCACGACCCGTCGCGCCTGACCGGCGACAACGCCAAATTCGTCAACGAGCCGGAACTGTGGAAACAGACAGAAGACTTGGTCCGCAAAGTTTTGATTGAGTCGAAAATTCCCTTCGTCGAAGTGCCCAACGAAGCGGCGTTCTACGGCCCGAAGATTGACGTGCAGGTCTGGAGCGTCATCGGCCGTGAATTCACGCTGGCAACGAACCAGGTGGATTTCGCGCAGCCCCGGCGCATGGGCCTGGTCTATCGCGACAAGGACAACACGGACAAGACGCCGTTGTGCATCCATCGCGCGCCGCTCGGCACGCACGAACGGTTCATCGGCTTCCTCATCGAGCATTACGCCGGCAACTTCCCGCTCTGGCTCGCACCGGAGCAGGTGCGCGTGATGACCATCGGCGAGGAGGAGCCGCTGGTGAATTACGCCAAGGCCATCGTGAGCGAACTGCGCGTCGGTTTCGTCCGCTGCGAATCGGATTTCTCGTCGAACAAGATCAACGGCAAGATTCAGGAAGCCGAGCAGGCGAAAGTCCACACGATGCTCGTCATCGGCGGCCGCGACATGGAAGCGGGAAACGTTTCCGTCCGGCTCCACGGCAAAGGAAACATCGGCGCGAAGCCGAAGGGCGAAGTCGTGGCCGACATTCTGGCGGCAATCAAAGAGCGCAAGAGTTGAAAATCGTTTGTCATTGGTTTCCGGCTTGACAACCTGAAGCGAACGGGACTTTACTCGGGCGGGAATAAATCCAAGCCTTATGAAATTTATGAAATTCATCCATCCTTCAAGTGCAAATTGCAATTGTGTTTATACGAACAAAGCCGCGTTGCTTTTTGGGTGCGGTCTTTTCACGGTTCTGGCTTTGCTTGGCGCGGGTTGCGCCTCGCAGCAAATTCATGTCACCACTGATCCTACAGGCGCCCCAATAACGGTCAGCAATGCGAAAGGAAAGGATGTTTTTACTGCCACCGCCCCCTTTGATTTGAACGTGTCGTTCTCGAGATCAAATCCCAATTACACATTTAATGTCACGCCGCCGGCCAACTTGGGCGATCAGTATTTGGGGCAAATCACAAACATTACACAGGATGCGTTTTTGAATCTGCCCCAGTATCAGGGGGAACAACACCGGCTGCTGGATTTGAAGCTGGAGCAAAAACTCTTCACGGTTGTGCCGTATGTGGAAGTGGTTCTGGACGCGAGGCACACCTGGCGCGGCGCCGTAATACGCTCACGTGCTTATAAAGACATCAGCGAAGTCGGCGGCGCGGTCCCCGGGCGGGTTGTTGATCTGGGCGATAACATGGGCATACAAAGCCTCGCACTGTCGCCAGACGGGAACCGGATTGTTTATTCGGTCGCGACCTACACCTTGTCTCCGGTTGATTTGCAGAAGGTTTTCTCCGCGGCTGAACCGCGGCCAATTGACGTCGCTGGCGCCAACCTGCATGCCGTCAGCATCAATGGCGGAGGCATCGAATACATCACCTCCGAGAATTTCCGCGACATGTCCCCCAGTTTTACGTCCGATGGGCAGTATCTGTTGTTCGCGTCGAACCGCCGCCGCGCCAACTCGGAAGACATCCTGCGAATGAGTGCGCAGGGCCGGGGCGGAATCTCCGACATCTACATCCACCACGACGCACGTTTGATGTGTCCGACTCAAGCCAAGGATGGCACCATGTCGTTTTGCATTGAGGAACCCAACCCCCTCGACTCGAAGCAGCGCTTCACCATCTGGACGCTCGGCGGACTCAATCACTTTCCAACCCAGATTCAGACTGGCAGCGAGCCGGCCATCAGTCCCGATGGCAAACGGATCGTTTATATTGGATCCGATGGAAATCTCTGGGTGGTCAACACCGACGGCTCTCAAGCGACGCAGATTTCCTTTGGTTCGGACAAAATCCTGGAGCGATACAAGGCCAGTTTGAGCCAGGAAGAACTGGCGCGACATGAAGCTTTCGTCAGCGAATTTGGATTTCCTGAAAAGAGGCCGTTTTCCTCCCCCTCCTGGAGTTCAGATGGACAGAGAATTGTGTATACGGCAATGGAAGGCAGCGACGCGACCGGGCGACCAAATGAAGATATTTGGATCATGGATTACGACGGCTCCAACAAACAACAACTGACGACAAACGGTTCGATTGACCGTTATCCACTCCTTTCACCGGATGGCAAATGGGTTTATTTCATGTCGAACCGGGGAGGACGCTGGGCCATCTGGCGCATCGCAGCCCCGAGCAAATAATCGGGACTGGACAGCAAGGGCAACGTCGGCGCGAAGCCGGAGGCGGATATCCTTGCGGCAATCAAAGAACGGCGGGCGTAAAATGAATTGTGGCGATGAACCCGGTTTTTCTCGCAACCTTCACGGTGACCAAACCCGTCGCCGTCGGCATTGGCATCGCGGCCTTGGTCGCGCTTTACCTGGCATTCAAAATCGCCAAGTTCGTCATAAAAACGCTGCTGGTGCTCGCTGCCCTGCTGGCGATTGGCCTGGCCGCGTGGTGGTATTACACCGCACACCACGGCTCGTTTTGAAGCCGGGCCGCTGGCTGCGACATCCCCGCTCGCGACCGGAATCCACTGAATGCGGCAGAAGCAATCTCGGCGCAAAGCCGAAGGGCGAAGTCGTGGCGGACATCCTCGCCGCGATCAAAAAGCCGCGTGCGTGATTTTCCACACCGCCTCAGTTGGCGGGAATGATTTCAGCGGTTCGCAGTGTCACCGGGCCGAGCAGGCCCGACTCCAAAAGCTGCGAATCCTTCGCCCAGTGATGCCATGTGGTGAAGGTCAGCCGGCCGGTGGGGCTGGGCTTGCCATCGAGGAACCACTGCGGCCATGCCGCAAGCTGCTTGCCTTTCCACTCGACGTCCGGCGGCAATTGTTCGTCACCGATGAGCCGGTTCGGCCAGAGGTTGGTGACCTTGACGACCAGCTTGTTCACGCCCGGTTTCGCGGCGGCGGTGACATTCACACGAAACGGGGGTTTCCACAACACGCCGAAGTCCTGTCCGTTCAGGGATACTTCGGCGAAGTTTTTCACCGCGCCGAGGTCCAGCCACAGTTCGCGCCCTGCGTTCAAACGATCGGCAGGAATCTCGATTTCCTTTTCATAAGTGGCCGTGCCGGAAAAATAGCGAACGCCGTCGTTCGTGTTGTCGGTCCAGGAAATCAATTTATCCAGCGAGACCGACGGCGGCGCGCCCCAATTCGGCGGAAAACTCAAGTCCCAGGCACCGGTCACTTCCTGTAGAGCGGGCACGTCCGCGGCGGCGGCGTGCAAAACCTTTCCGCTGGCCGTGCGCAATTCCACTTGACCATTGCTCCACGCCTTCGCCACCGGCGAACCTCCCGCGGTAACGATCATTTCCCATTGAGGCGCCTGGCCGCTCTTTGTCACCGCTGGCAGCGTGAGGGTCTCGTTTTCCGGCACGGTCGTATGGCCCGGCTGGCCGTCGAGTGTGTAATCCACCCGCAATTCCTTCAACTGATTCACCGCCGGGTCAACACCGAAGATGGTATTATTTGCCTCAACGACCAGTTGGCCGTCATGCACCAATCTGGAAAGTTTCGCAGTCACGTCCATTCCGTTTGTGCCGTCGGTGGCGGTGTAAATCGCGTGCTGGATCTTCAGCTTCGGCCCAGCGGACGATTCGTTGGAAGTGTTGCCGCTGACGGCGACGACGTGGTCCGCGCCGTCCGCCGCGTGACGGAAGACGACGAACACCGAGCCGGCGGGTTCAAAAGCCAATCGCACCGTGGTGCGTCCGTTCGCCGCGCTCCAGACCGGCGCGGGTTCAATCACGCCAGTGTCGGGATGCCACAATTCCGGAACCTTGCCGCTGACGCGGAAAGTGCAACCGGCGGAATCAAACTGCCGCCGCTGGTTGGAAACGAAATAAATATCCGCCTCACCGGCGACGCGATGGACATAGGCCAGTTGCGTGGCGTCGGAGTCGCCGTGGAATTCAAAATCCGGTTTCAGGTTTTGCTCCGCAAAAATATCGGACAGACCCTTGCCCCAGACGACGCGGCCCTTGCCGCAGGAATTCTCCAGAACATGGCTGCCGTCACATTTGCCCCAGAGTTCGGCGGCGAGTTTTTTCACCTGCGCGTCGCACTTCGGATAATCGGCGAGGCTCGGCGAATGTTGCGGGCGCGGGCCAACCACGGTCGCACCGGCGCGCACCAATTTAGAGATGCGCTGCAAGGTCTGCGGCGTCATGTTCGAGTCGTCGGGCGGCATAATCAGCACGGCGTAACTCGCGCCGCTGGCCAGCGTGAGGCGGCCGTTCTTCACCGTCGCGCCGTGCAGCAGCACGTCGGCGTCAACAGCATCGTAATCGTAACCGGCGGGCAGGGCGGGATTGCCGGCGCGCATTTCCACCGGAGCGCTTTCGCCGGTGAAATACGCGGCATCCGCCACGGCACGGCCCTGTTGCAGGAGAAATTGGCAGTGCGTGATGTAATCAATCCACGGCTTCCCCTCATCCCACCATGTCACCGTGCGCTCGAAGTGAAAACCCCATTGGCCCATCGTCATGCCCGGCCAGCGGTTCGTCCACGGTTGCATCGCGTAACGGTGGAAGACATAGCGGTTCAAGCCCTGGCAATACATCAGATCGCCGAGCGTCTTGAGCGAATTGGGGTCGTTCTGCCAGCGCCCGACATCCGGTCGCGCGGTGAAAGACTCCGCGCCGACGATCGTCTTGCCGTAAATGTGCGCGATGGACGCGGCCAGCTTGACCGAAGGATGCCCCTGGCTGCCGCTCCAGAATTCGCCCATCACCACATCCGCCGGCGCGCCGCTTTGCATTGATTCAAAAGGCCCGGTGTAAGGTTCGACCGCATTCATCAAACCGTGCTGGCGGCAGAGTTCGGCGAAATGGCCGAAGTAATTGTCCGCGAACAAATCGGCGATGGTGCGGCGCACGTCCCAAAGAAAACGCTCCGACAAAGCGGGGTTGTCCACGACCCGGCCGGTGAATGCGGGCAGATATTTCAACGGATCGTAACCTCGCCGCTCCTGAAATTCCTCGCGGAAATTCTCCGTCCAGTTCTGGCCACCGACCTCGTAGCTGTCAATCAGCGAGCTGTCGAGCGTCTTGCCGGCGAGCGGGCCGATGTCGTCGAGAATTTTCTGCATGAAGCCGGCCCAATGTGCGTCCAGCGCCGCCTTGCTGAACTTGTCGCACTCCAGACCCGTTCCTTCCGTGGGCGCGGGATGATTTTTCACGCCGGTCGGCGTGTAGCCGAGACGCACGATGACCCATTTGCCGGCGGGAACGCGCCAGTTCAATTTTCCGTCGGAGGTAATTTTGGAAGTGAGGTCAACAACTTGCCGGCGTTGAATGGCTCCCGCCGACGCGCCGTCGGTTTCGGGCGACGACAAAACAAAGCTGCCGTTGGAGCCGTCCTTCGCGTCAATGTTTTCAATGACCAGCCGCGGCGCCAGTTCGATTTCGGCCAGCGGGATGTTCGTGGCCGTCGCGGCGGCGCTGGTGAATTGCACCCGCCAAAAACGCGCGACGACCGGTTTCGCACCCAGGGAAACCGTCCGTATGGCCGGACCGCGCCGGCCAAACGTAAACGGCCGCAAATCCCGGAACGTCGTGCCGTCATCGGAGATTTGAATCACGCCGCTGCACTCGGGAATGCCGCGACCGCCGGTGATTTTCACCGTGCGCGCCGAAAACGGTTTCTGAAATTCCAGTTGGGCATATTGCGGCTGGGCCGGTTGCGGCACGGGCAAAAGAATGAAGGTTCGCGAATCACCGTCCGTCAGTTTGTCTCCCAGCAATTCGTTGCCACTGGCGGAGGCGACAGGCGTGGAATCCATCATGCGCACACCTTCGCCATCGGGTGCGGGAAACGCGAGCGCGGCGATGTCGCGGTAGAAATCCAGCGTCGTGGGCGGCTGGGGCAGCATGGCGTTAAAATTCGTCGGGCCGGTCACGTGCAGTTCGCTGGTCGTGACGCGCTGCATCGCGTTGGTCACGGTGTTCCACGGTCCGCCGCTGCTGGACCAGCCGGCGCAATTTTCCACGCAAAGTTCAAGGCCGAGCCGGTTGGCCTCCTGCACGGCGAATTTGAAATCCTCCCGCCATTCCGGACTCATGAATGGCACCGGGCCGCGCGGGATGCCAGAGTCCACGTTCACAATCGTCGCGCCGCCGAGGCCGATTTGCTTCATCGCTTCGAGGTCGGCGGTGATGCCATTCGTGGTGATGTTGCCGTTCATCCAATGCCACCAAGTCTGCGGTCTGGCGGAATCCGGCGGATTGAGGAATCCGGTTTCCAACGGATCAGCCGGCGCGGCAGAAGCGGCGAGGGCTAACAAAACCGACGCCAAAACAGGAAGAAGTATTCGATTTGATTTCATATGGTGTTCGAATGGGTAACGCCAAGATGTTGCCATGCCACTGCACAGACAAGCTCAAACCAAATAATGCCGCGGCATTTCGACGGCGGCTTCTGCTGCGCAAAGCAAATCACAGGCGAACTGCGCGCAAAAAACCTTGCTTTCCGGGCCCAAAATGATAAAGTTAACGGGTATTTTATATTGCAGTTGATTTCCTTAAGAGCTGTGGGGGTAATGGGTTTGACACTTGGTTGGCCTGTTTCGGTTGCGGAAAACGCAATACGCTATTGAATCCAATCGCGATCATGAGTTGGTCGGACCAGGGTGGGTTTTTCGACAAACCCATTCCCCAGGTTTTCGTGTCGCCATTTCCAATCCTTGACCTGCCAACCCGCCGGACCAAGAAAGGCCGCTGCTTATGAAGATATTCCTCATTTGGGTGAATGACGAGAATTTCTACCGGCTGCTGCCGGAAGATTTGGGCGGCTCGAAGCCGGGCGACCCGCGCATCAAGGTGATGGGGTTCCCGCCGCTGGGCATCGAGACGCTCGCGCCCGTCCTGCGCCAGCACGGTCACCAAGTCCGGATGTTCGACACCTGCCACCCGGAGATGAAGGAGCCGGACATCGCGCAGGCGTTGCGGGATGACCCGCCGGACGTCGTGGCGCTCTCGTTTTTGTCCACGACAACTTATCCCGGCGTGAAAAGCATGGCCCAAGTGGTCAAAGGCGAATTACCGAATGTGCCCATCATTTGCGGCGGCGTTTTTGCCACGATGAACCAGGAGCGGATCCTGAAGGATTGTCCCTACATTGACGCCGTGGGGGTGGGCGAAGGCGAGGAATTGCTGCCGGATTATCTTGACCACCTGAACAATCCGGCAAGCGTGGCCGGTCTTGTCTGGCGCGACGGCGTGAGAATCGTCAAGAACATCGCCCGCCCGATCATCAAGGATTTGAACCAGTTTCCGTATCCCGACCGGACGACGCTGCCGATTGATTACATTGAATCGTTGCCGCTGGACGTGCCGGCCGTTCTTTCGCTGGAAAAATTCTGCACGATGCAGACCTCGCGCGGGTGTCCTTACACCTGCATTTATTGCGACATCCCCGCGCTGACCAACGGCAAATGGCGCTTCCGTTCGCCGGAGCATGTCCTCGGCGAAATGCAGCAACTCCACGACCAGGGTTACCGCTCGATTTATCTGACCGACGATCATTTCCTGCTGAAACGCGACCGGATCAGCACGATTTGCCAGAACATCATTGACCACAAGTTCGCGTTCAAGTGGGGCTGCGAAGGCCGGGTGGATTCCGTCGCTGTGGATCAGCTGCCCATCATGGGCAGGGCGAATTGCAACTTCCTGGCGTTCGGCGTGGAATCGGGAACGCAAAAAATCCTGGACCGGCTCGACAAGCGCCAGACGCTGGAGCAAATCGAAAAAGCGGTCAGCGAAGCCAAGCGTTGCGGCATCGAGCGGGCGCATGGATTTTTCCTGGTCGGCTCGCCCGGTGAAACCGAGGAGGACATCCTGGAAAGCTTCCGTTTCTGCGCGCGGCTCAAGCTGGACACATTCGGTTTCAACCGGCTGTGTGTTTATCGTGGCACGCCGCTGTGGCACGAATATATCGAACGCGGCATCCTCGACGACGAACGCGACTGGGCCAAGTGGTTCAAGTGCTCGGACATTGACCCGATGGTTCTGCCCAGCGAGGTCGTCAACCGCGCGCGGCAGAAGGGTTACGCGCTGCTCTTTGCCCGGCGGATTTTCTTCCGCCCCATCCAGACCTTCAAACTGATCCGCACATTGGGCCGGCACATGAAATACAGCGACATCTTCCGGCTGTTGAGCAGTCCGTTTCGGCGGCGCAAGCTGAACCGGACGCCGGAACTGCCCGCCAAGATGATTGAACGGGGATTGACCGCGCCCATCCGGAACGGCACACCGGTGGATGCCCCGGCGGTTCCCGCTTAACACGGCATGTCCCCGGTGGACGGACTCTGAACTGAATGCAAAAAATCTGCCGGCCATCAGGGTGCGGCAGGGCGCGGCGTTTTTCACCCGCATCGTTAG
>Ga0265337_1000244_pt1 | contig 29586 bp, 41 predicted proteins | sample 42122metaG_FD_192441 | JGI IMG/M metagenome (GOLD analysis project Ga0265337, IMG submission 192441) | Rhizosphere microbial communities from Carex aquatilis grown in University of Washington, Seatle, WA, United States - 4-21-22 metaG | ecosystem: Host-associated > Plants > Roots > Rhizosphere >... | reverse complement strand
GGGGTATCAACAAGGCTCGCTGGTTTGAATATTCTTTGAGCGCCAGCGTCATGATGGTTGGTATCGCCATGCTAGTGGGCATTTATGATGCCATGAGTCTGCTGATGATATTCGCCCTGGTCACCATGATGAACCTCTCCGGCCTGGCTATGGAGCTCTATAACCAGGGCAGAGAGAAAGTAAACTGGCTGGCTTATAAAATCGGCGCTTTAGCCGGCGTCGTGCCGTGGATCGCCGTGGCCTTTTACATCTGGTACAGCTCTCACCAAGGCAGTGCGCCGCCGACCTTTGTTTACTACATCTTTGCCAGCATCTTTATCTTTTTCAGCTGCTTCGCCCTAAACATGTACCTGCAGTATAAGAAAATCGGCAAATGGGCCGACTATCTCTACGGCGAGCGGATGTACATCTGGCTTAGCCTGATCGCGAAAAGCCTCTTAGCGTGGCAGGTTTTTGCTGGGACGCTAAGACCTTAGTAATCTGCGGCGTCTGCCTCGGCTTTGGTCTTATGGACGGTGCCGTCCGGATGATGCGGCGGAGAGTAAGTGGTGATTATTTTCATCGGCGCGTCTCCTTTGGTTATGAAATTGTGCAGAGTGCCCGCCGGCACCAGCACTAAATCGCCCGCATTAAAATCGGCCGCTTGGCCGTCTAAGACCACTTGGCCGGAGCCTTCCGCTAGGTAAAGCGTTTGATCATTATCGGGGTGGGTCTCCGAACCGATTTCACTACCCGGCAGGATGCTCATTATCACCACTTGGACCTTGTCGCCGGTGGCTAGAACCTGCCTAAAATATTGATTTTCTTTTGCTTTTTGCAAAATATCTTTAATCTGCGCCATAACTTATATCCTCCATACTTATTATAGCCCTCCGCCCCGAACCCAAATGAAACTAAATCAGTGTAGTACAATAAGCATAAGTTTAATGAGGAGATTTGAGGTGGGCAAGCGTAATCAGTCCGGATTTCATCAGGTAATTATTCCGTTGATTGTCGTGGTTCTGGCCGTAATTGGCTTTGCTGGCTACGAAGTTTATCACTCTCACCATAAGGCTAAAAAGCCGGCTACCAGCCAAACATCCAGCTCCTCGGCTAAAAGCACTACTGGTCCCATTGCTACACCTGCGACTACAGCTCCGTCAGCCGCCGAACTGGACAACATCCAGGCTTCTATTACATCTGGCAACACGGCCGCGCTAGAAGGTTATATGGCCTCGAGCGTCTATGAGGTTATCGCCGCTTCGGAATCCGCCGGAGCCAAAACACCAACCGACGCAATCAACGGCTTGTCATACATAAACCCAGGCGGAGACAACACCTGGGACTTCGCACTGCCCGCAGCAACCCTAAGCGCCTACCAAGCCGGTTTCTACAAACAATACTTCCCAACCACGGCACTCGTCGGCAAATCGTCTGACGACCACGTCGTGTCCTTCCAATTCGACTCAACCGGCAAAATCAACGGCATATTTATGGCTGTAGCCGCCGCCCTCTAGCCCCTGTTTTCTCCAAACAATCAAACACTCTGGACTAACTGACAAGAAGATGTTTTATAGATTTCCTAGCCAAAGACCCTCTTAAAAGTTTTTCTTTTTAGCTGGCCGTTAACTTTCGTAAGTGTGAGCTCCAAATTTGTTCCGCTCTTAGACAGATGAATTCTTCTGAATCTATTAGGGTAGAGTGAGTAATTGCGAAAGCGATGATGACCCACCAATTTCTTGAAGGCTAGTTCTTGGTGTTTACCTTTGATAGAAGTTGTGATAACACAGATCCTACCCCTGTATTTATACATAAGGCTCTTCATATCTCTACCGGTATCAGCTGTAATAACTATGGAGGGGCTAGCAAGTGAAGCTAGCGCCTCGAAAAATATCTCGTCGGGCACGTTCGGGCTGAAACCGAGTGTACTCGCACTCAGATGTATCGTATTAGTACTGAGAGCGTTTTTTGCGGCGTCTTTGCTTACATTATCGGTGTAAACATTCACCGTTTGGCTGGATGCTACCTCAGCTCCTATAAATCGTTGCGGAGAGTCATCAGCCGCGCGACTCACAACAGCTGGATCCGCATATCTTACCTACTACTTCTGGGTGCTGTCTATGTCTATCTCGAACGGGTATTCTGCAGTAGAAATGAGGTTCCCAGATTTAGAGGATAGCTCTGCCACTACCTTATATTTTCCGGCCTTCGTTAAAGGTAGCCCCTGATTATTGAAGTTCATGTTCGCCTTGTCTATGCCGGCGGGCAGTAAGTTTTCCTGCTCAGGACCCCCTAAGTTTTTTTCGTAAGGGTCGAATATAGTTATTTTGAAATTGAAGAAAGTTTCTTTTTTTAATTTTTCATCAAACAACCAGGACGTGGCTATTGAGTAACTGATTGGCAATACTATGGGCTGGCTAACCTCGTCGAGTTTTTTAAAATCTAGGGCTGAGATACCAACGTTGAATTTTTCGATTATCTTCGTAATAGTAACCATACTGTCGGTAGCATCTGTGCTTACTTCTCGGGCCATCACTACGTAAAGATTTCTTGCTTTCATAATTATAGATAATTATACGCTTTTGAGCCTCGCCATGCGGACCAGGGCTGAGAGCTAGATGAGGTAGGGCACGAACATTTTAGTCCGCCGCTTATAGCCCGGATATTCCTTTGGAAACCGTTTTGCCAAATCTTTTTCTTCCTGCAGACCGCAGTAAATCCAATAGACCGACATGACGACAAAAACCAACATCCAGGCTCTTGATAAAACTATGCCGCTACTCAAGCTCATAACCGTTACGGCGGCATAAATTGGATGCCGGATGAACCTGTACGGCCCGTCGGTGACCAGTTTGGAATTTTCGTTGGTGGTCATCGGCATACCCCAGTTGCTGCCCATGGCTCGGCGCGCCCAGATAGCCAACGCTACACCACCATAAAAGATGAGCGTGCCGATTATTTTTAGCGCCAGATGACCTTGAAGTGTCATTTGTCCCAAGTGAAGCGGCCTAGACAGCGCCAGATATAGAATCACCCACAGGAGCAAAAAGACGCCTCTCTCGCGGCGGCGCGAAGTATCTAGTTGACCAGCTGTTGTCCGAATCGCGCTAACTACCCAATAAACCCAAAAAATAATCCAGCTGATGCCAATTAGAAATTCAAGAGTTCTCATCAGCCAGACTATACTCGTCCGCAGTTAATAGGGTCGGCTCAAGGGCTTCGGCGCGCCTTAGAGCACCGCGAGCCCGCCAAAAGCGCGATTTAAGCGCCTCCGTAGTAATGCCTTGTTCGACCGCGTAATCTTTCTTGCTCTGATCCTCTATATAGATCGTGGATAGTAGCTCCCGATAGGGCTCATCCACCAGCTCCAGCGCCTGCGTCACGACCAGCTCGCCAAGAACCTCATGAGTTATATCATAAGAGCCAGTGAATATCTCGTCTCTAAACTCGAGCTCCTCAGGCCTGCACTTCCGTGACTTGTGCATATCCATCGCCAAGTTATGCATTATCGTTCCAAGCCAGGGCTTTAGACCGCGGCCCTGATCTTTGAACCTCCCCAAGCCACCCATGGCTCTGACGAACGTTTCCTGGACCAAGTCTTCGGCATCGTTTGGGTCAGCCAATCTGAGGGCATTTCCCATAAGCGGCCGGTGATGAAGGGCGTAAAGTTCACCTAGCGCCTGGGTATCGCCGGCCTGCGCGCGGGTAATTAAATCTGCTTCCGAGTTTTTGTTTATCGGCACAAGGTATTCGGCTAGCTGAGACATAGGCAATATTCAACTACTTATTGGCTTAGCCGTCAATTCCACCCCGCCATAACATTAACAACATAAACATTATCATTTTCGATAAGTGTGTATATAATATGAATCAATCAGTCCGACAGAGCGTGAGCTTAAGCAAATGATCTAAGGGCCAGCATAGTCGAACGCGATAGTGCGTTAAAATAAATTGAAAGGACCGATGGCACTGCTCAAGAAGTCTCTTCGTATTCCTAAAGTCAACTTTAGGCAGTACTTGACTAATCGCCACGAACCCGTGGAAACAGTCTCCAGGATTAACAGTACGGACCTAGATACTCAGACCGAAGCAATCGAAGGAACTCCTATAAAAAAGCAGGCCTTTCGTGACCTTGCTAAACGTTTAAGAATGATAAGAATGAGGATAAACAATGAAATACATTAAAGCAGCTCTAGTAACAATCGCATTAACCGCCTTCGCCGTGATGCCAGCGGCCTACGCCGCAACTTCGCCCAGTTTGGGCACCGCAGCCAGCTTCTCGGTTTTGGGCGAAACAAATATCACTAATGTTCCAACCTCGAGCATTGCCCGAGACGTTGGCCTAAGCCCGGCTACCGGCGCCAATTATTCCGGTATAACTCAGGCCCAAGTCGGCGGCACTATCTATGCCGTGGACGGTTTTGGTCCGTCCGGATCAGTCAACAATCCAGGACTACTGACAACTGCTATTAACGACATGATGGCTGTCTGGAGCACCGGCGGTTCTACCGGCATCGACCAGCCCTGCACAACCGACTACTCCGGAACGGGAGTAAAAGACCTAACAACTGTTTCGCCGCTAGGCCCCGGCGTCTACTGCGCCGACGCCTTCATACTGACCGGCAATTTGACCCTGAGCGGCTCTGGCGTTTGGATCTTTAAATCCGCCTCGACTATAACCACTGCCGCCGCCTCGTCAGTCACCGGTGGTGACCCCTGCAATATTTGGTGGCGCATGGTATCGGCCGGCAGCATAATTGGCAGCAACAGCTCATTTGAGGGCAACCTTTTAGCCGGCACTAGCCTCGCACTGCAAACCGGTGCTACCCTAAACGGCCGGGCCTTAGCCCAAGCCGCCGTGACGCTGGACCACAACACCATTAGTGGACCTGTTTGCGGTACGGCCAGCAGTGGAACTGCCGCGGCGACGCCCGCTCCGGGCTTGCCTAACACCGGCTCGGCCGCCAGCCAGAATAACAACTCGCCGACTACCATCATCTCTACCATTGCGGCTCTGGCACTAGTCTCTCTGCTGGCCCGAAGATTTGACTCCAAATTAGAATAGTCTTCTTCAAACAAAGACCGTGAAAACGCGTTTTAACAAAAGACAACTGGAATGGTTTAGCTCGGCTGTCGGATTGGCAGCGGTGGTAGGCGTAGGCCTGATAGTCTTAGTCGGCTGGCTGGCACACCGTGGAACAGTGAAGCTACCACTGATCACCCCTCACCGTCCCCAGCTCAATTTGCCAGCCTCTTACCAAGGCCTGCCGGCCCGGATATTGATACCAGATATAGGAGTTGACGCGGCCATCGAGTACCTTGGGCTGACAACCAGCGGCGACATGGCCACCCCGTTGGGCTCTACCGATGTCGGTTGGTACAGATATGGTCCACTGCCGGGCGAAACGGGCAGTGCCGTCATGGATGGCCATGTGGTAGGGCTGGCGGGTGAGCAGGGCGTATTCTTTAAACTCAACCAGCTACAGGCAGGCGCCATAATACAAATCATCGATACCAGAGGTAAGATGGTCTCGTTCACGGTTATCCGCTCCGAATCTTTTGACCAGCTTGATCAGCCGATCGCCGTTTTTAGCAGTGCTAGCGGCACACACTTGAATCTGATTACCTGCGGCGGCGACTGGGACCCAGTTACCCGGCACTATTTGAAGCGGCTGATAGTCTTTGCCGACCAATCACCTTAAAAAACCTTTGCAACACCTTGGGTTTTTTGGTACAATTCCCTAGTTGTATTTATGGCCAAGGAGAAAGAAGTTATCGAACTGGCCGGGACCGTCACCGAGGCGTTACCGGGAACTCAGTTTCGAGTCGAACTTGAAAACGGCCATCAAATCATAGCTCACGTCGCTGGACGCATGCGGAAACACTATATCCGCCTGGTGCCCGGCGACCGCGTTAAGGTAGAATTGACTCCTTACGATCTGACGAAGGGTCGGATAACTTACCGCGAAAATTAGTTTTATCGGTTCGAAAAGCTAAGAGCAGTGTGTCCTCAACCAATAAGAGAGGATGATCCGCATGAAAGTGCGTGCCAGCGTCAAAAAAATTAGCCCGGATGATAAGATAGTCCGCCGCAAAGGCCGGGTCTATGTTATTAACAAGCTTAAACCTAAGCATAAACAGAGACAGGGATAATAAAGAATGGCTAGACTATCAGGCGTTACCATCCCAGACCAGAAGCAAGTCCAGATTGCTTTGACTTATATCTACGGGATTGGCCCGAAACTCAGCCGTGATATCTTGGACGAGACCAAGATTGACCCGACCGTCCGCGTCAAGAACCTGACAGACGCTGAGCTGTCGCGCCTGCAAGATGTTATTAACGCCAATTACACGATTGAGGGCGAACTACAGAGAATCGTTACCGGCAACATCAAGCGCCTGCGGGACATCAATTCCTACCGCGGTCTACGTCACAAGAATAATCTACCTAGCCGCGGCCAACGCACCCGTACCAATGCCCGCACCCGCCGGGGCAAAAAAGTAACCGTCGGTGGCACCGCCAAGAGAGCGCCGAGCAAGACTTAAGGATTTTTATGGTTAAAGAAGATACTAGAAAGACAGCCGAGCAGGAGACGCCAGTGGAAACACCGGTGGTTGAGACCGTTGATACCAAGACACCGAAGACGGAGGCTGTTACCGCCGATGCTGGCGCTCCAGCTGAAACTGCTGAAGGCGCGCCAACGCCTAAACCTAAGAAGAAAAAAGCTAAGCGTAACGTGCCGCATGCCCACATCCACGTGCTGGCCAGCTTTAATAACACCATCGTTACTGTAACGGATGACAAGGGCAACACCCTAGCTAGCGCCAGCGCCGGTTCAAGCGGTTTCCGTGGTTCTAAGAAGGGAACAGCTTATGCCGCCCAGATGGCCGCCGAGAGGGCTGTTACTGAGGCCAGGCAGACTTTTGGAGTCGCCAAGGCCGATGTTTTCGTCAAGGGTATCGGTTTGGGGCGCGAGGCGGCCATCCGCTCGCTAGCCAACCAGAAGATAGCTTTAGAGAACCTGCGCGATGTTACTGGCACGCCGCACGGTGGTGTACGCCCACGAAAGGCCAAGAGGAACTAAAGATGGCACGCGATACCAGCTCAATCGTCAAGCAGTCCCGCCGTGAAGGCTATGCCCTGCACCCCAAGGCCCACAAAGCCCTGGTCAAGCGCTCGGCCTTGCCAGGTCAGCAAAATTCCGGTCGCTTTTCTAACCGCAAGCCCAGCCAGTACGCTATCCAGTTACGAGAAAAGCAGAAAGTTAAACGGCTTTACGGTCTGCTGGAACGCCAGTTCAGCAAACTAATGGCCGAAGCCAGCCGCACCCGCGGGCAATCTGGCGCCACGCTGCTGCAATTCTTGGAGCTACGTATGGACAACGTCGTTTACCGAGCCGGTTTAGCGCCCAGTCGCCGGGCCGCCCGCCAGTTGGTCAGCCATGGCCACTTTACGATGAACGGCCGGCGCGTAGACGTGCCTTCCATAAGAGTTAAAATCGGCGATGTCATAACCTTACGCGACCACAGTAAGAACTCTGATTATTTTAAGCGCCTGGACGAAACCAGTCCGGCGCCGGCGGCTATCCCAGCCTGGCTAAAAGCCAATCGCAAAAAGTTTGAAATCGCGGTAACCGGCGTTCCGACACGCGAAGACGCCGAACCGGATATCAAAGAGCAACTAATCGTTGAGTATTATTCACGCTAAGGAGGCGAGAAAGGAACTTATGAGTAAACTAATCCACACCCCAGCGCTCGGTTCAGTAACCGACCACAGCGCTACCAGCGCGACTTTCGTCATCGAACCGCTGCATCCTGGCTATGGCATGACGTTAGGCAATAGCCTGCGCCGCGTACTGCTTTCCAGCGTTGCCGGCGCCGCCGTCACCGGCTTTAGAATCTCCGACGTCAGCCACGAGTTCACGACCGTCAAGGGTATTAAAGAAGATGTCGTAGCCATTATGCTGAACCTGAAAGGTCTGCGTTTTAAGGTTTACTCCGACGAGCCGCAAATTCTACGCCTAGTCAAAAAGGGCAAGGGTCTTGTTAAGGCCAAGGATTTGCAGTTGAACGCCGATGTCGAGCTGGTGGACCCTGACCACGTCATCGCCACGATTGACGATGCCAAAGCCTCCTTGGATATGGAAATCCAGGTCGAGACTGGCCGTGGTTACCGCCCGCTTGAAGAACAAGCCAGCGGCCGCAAGATTTCCGACATGATTATGGTGGACGCTCTGTTCTCGCCAGTCGTACGGGTTCGCTACAAAGTAGAGAATACCCGTGTCGGCCAAATGACCGACCTCGACAAACTGCTATTGACCGTTGATACAGACGGCTCAATCACACCGCGCGACGCTTTTGAGGAAGCCGCCGCGATTTTGGTCAATCAGTACACGGCTTTGGCCGGACAGACCCGCGTTGAAGTCGCCGCGCCGCTGACCAGCGGTGATTTGGCTGACGGCGGGGACGGCGGCGAGGAACCGCCAGAACTGATGACTTCCATCGAGGATCTGAACCTCAGCGCCCGCACAACCAACGCCTTGGTCAATAACGACATTCACACCATCAAGGACCTGTTGAGCCTATCCGAAGTTGAACTGCGCGACTTGAAAGGTTTTGGCAACAAAGCCCTGGACGAAGTTAAAGAGAAAATTACCGAACTGGAGCTTTAGAAGATGCATCGACACGGATACAAAGGCAGGAAACTCGGCCGCGAACGCGGCCCACGCAAGGCTTTAATAAAAGGCCTGGCGGAGTCTTTGGTTATCCACGAGTCGATTGAGACTACCGTACCCAAGGCTAAGGAAGTCGTGTCGTACACCGAAAAGCTGATCACCAAGGCCAAGAAAGGCGGCTTACATAACCGCCGGCAGATCATCAGCGCGCTATCGACTTATGAGTCGGCCAGTAAGTTAGTTGATGAGTTGGCACCAAAGCTACAAGGCCGTAGCTCCGGCTACTTCCGCATCAAGCGCAGTATTGTGCGCCGAGGCGATGGTACTCAAATGGCCAAGGTCACGTTCGTGGACGATCTAAGCCAGACCAAAGTGGTACCAGCCAAGAAAGCCGCGGTCAAGAAGCCAGTTACTAAGCCAGCCAAGACCGAAACGCCTGAAGAAGATAAAGAAACGCTGGAAACAGCCCGCAAGATTGATTCCGGTTCGAAAATCCAAGCCAAGACGTCCTCTAACCAGGCCGCCCGACGCACCGGCAGGAGAGGAAATCGTTAAATGAAGCGAACCTACAGTCAGAAACCATCGGAAATCAGCCGCAAGTGGCATCTCATCGATGCTGACGGGGTCGCTATGGGCCGCGTGGCGACTGTAGCCGCCCGTCTGTTGCTTGGCAAAGATAAGCCGACTGTGACGCATCACATGGACGGCGGCGATTTCGTGATTATTGTCAATGCCGACAAAATTGGTATCACCGGCGGTAAGGAAGACAAGAAATTTTATTATAATTACAGCGGTTATCCAAGTGGCCTGCGCAAACGTTCATTGCGCGATATAGACAATACCGAAGCATTACAGCATGCCATTCGAGGCATGTTGCCGACCAACAAGTTACGTGATGGGCGCCTGGCCCGACTGAAGATTTTCGGTGGTGCTGAACACGCCCACACCGCCCAGACACCGGTAATTTATGAATTGAAAGGAAAGATTTAATGGCCTCGTCCAGTTATTTTTACGCACTGGGCCGGCGCAAGCGCGCCACGGCCCGAGTCCGCCTGCATAGCGGCAAAGGCGAAGTCAAAGTCAATGATAAAGATTTGGCCGAATATTTTGCCGGCAGTAAGAGCTTGTCGTACGAGGTCTTGAAGCCTTTCACAACGTTGGAGCTTGATCCGGAGAAGTTCAACATCTCGGCTAAGGTCGAAGGCGGCGGTCACGCCAGCCAAGTTGACGCCATCCGCCTAGGAATCGCTAAAGCGCTGGTGGTCATGAATGAAGATTACCGCGGCACTCTACGCAAGGCCGAATTGCTCGGTCGCGACTCGCGCGAAAGAGAACGTAAGAAATACGGCCTGCGTTCAGCTCGCAAACAACGCCAGTTTACAAAGCGCTAGGAGGTTAGAAATATGGGGTCTAGACCGTTGGACCTATCCAACTTCAAAGCTGTGATAATCGACGTAGACGATACGCTTTCACTCACGGAAGAGGGTTGTTTTCATCTAGAGAACGAAGTCCTCCGCCAGATGGGCCGCCCGGCAATGACTCGCCACGTCCACAAAACAACATGGGGTTCGGACACGGCTACAGCAATTGCGCGCCGATCGCCTGGAGTTGACGTAGAAAAGTTCCAACGCCTTTGGCCGATTGTCCATCAAGAATTTCTGATAGATAACAGAGTGGATGTTATCCCGCCACAAAATCTCGAGGCTATCGACAAGCTACGGAGGTCGGGGCTAAAGATATTTCTACTGACCTCCAGGACTTACGCTGAGCTTAAGCATATGATGGAACCGGATCATGAGCTAGCGAACCGAGTCGACTCTTTTTATTACTGGGATAATATGGAGTACCATAAGCCAGATCCCCGAGCCTTCCTGCATATCGAGAAAGATCACGGGCTGAAACCATCCGAGTGTGTCTACGCAGGGGACAGTCCGAGTGACGCTGCCGCATCAACAAAAGCGGGTCTTTCGTTCATCGCCTGCCTCGAGAGCGGCTTACGGCCGACCTCCGAATTTGAGGACTACGAAGTCCTAGCCTTTATCGACCACTTCGCCGACGTGGCAAACGTACACACAAACTAGTTTAAGTTTTGGACTTTAGTACGATAGGCGGCTTCTGGTCTATAATAATGATGATGAAAGAAGTAATATTGACCGGTATTAGGGCCAATAACGATTTGCATATTGGCAACTATTTTGGGGCTTTGCTACCTATGGTTGATATGGCCAAATCTCGCTCCGGCGATTATCAAATCAATTTATTCGTGCCGGATTTGCACAGTTTTACGACGCCGATTGACCACGACAAATTGCAGGCCCAGATTATGCACAATTTGAAGCTGTTCGTAGCCGCCGGCTTACCGCTGGATAATCCAGACATTCACATCTACCGCCAAAGTTACATCCCAGCCCACTCCGAGCTGACTTGGATTTTGGATTGCTTTACTGGTTTTGGCCAGCTAAATCGAATGGTTGCCTTCAAAGAGAAAAGGCAGGCTCTAGTGTCCGGCAAAATGTTCACGGGTGAAGTAAGAGACGATGATCCGATGAAAACTGCCTCCGAAGATATGGATTCTTACGCCGACAGCAGAGTAACGGCTGGGCTGTTTAACTATCCGGTCCTAATGGCCAGCGACATTTTGCTTTACGGCGCTAAATACGTGCCGGTCGGCGACGACCAGACACAACATCTGGAGTTTACGCGCGATATAGCTGAGCGCATGAATAAGCAGTTCGGCAGTTTGTTCGTCGTGCCCGAGGCAGTCGCCAAACAACATGAATTCTTCGGCAAAGACCAGGGTTTGCGCATCCGCGACCTGGTTGACCCAACAAAAAAGATGAGCAAGAGCGACGAGTCTGACCGGGGCATTATCTTCCTTGGCGACGACCCTGAGGAGGCCGCTAGAAAAGTTATGGGCGCTACTACCGATAGCGAGACGACCGTCGGTACTCCCGATATACAAACTCGACCGGGCGTCGCCAATCTTTTGCAGGTTCTGACGCTTTTAAAGCCGGGCCATGCTGATGTCAGCCAAATGGACTACAAAGCGTTCAAAGAAATGGTTGCTGGCGCGGTCAAAGATTTTCTGATTGATTTCCAGAAATGCCTGGCTCAGGTCGATGGAACCGCTATCACCAAGAAGCTCGAGGCGGATGAAGCCTCCATGAACAAAACCGCCAATGCCACTTTGCTAAAAGTCCAAAAAGCCGTCGGTCTCAGACCCGCCTAATATGCGAAAATTCAAAGCTGGAAAAAGCGCCGTAGGCAAAAGGGCAGATGTCTTCGTGGTCGGTCACTTTCCGTCGTTCAGCCGCTCGTCACTGGAAGCTCTGTTTGATAACAAGCAAATCAGTCTAGCTGGCGAGTCGATCAAAGCCGCCCAAAAAATCAAGAAGGGCGATGTCCTGCTGGTAGATGACACGCTATTGAAAAAACAACCTCCGCAGGTCAACCTGCCAATTTTATACGAGGATGATAACGTGATCGTCATCGATAAGCCGGCGGGGATACTGACACACTCTAAGGGCGCTTTGAACTTAGAGCCAACCGTCGCCAGTTTTATCAAAGGCAAGCTGAACTCTAAGTTGACAGGCAACCGGGCGGGCATTGTTCACCGCTTGGACCGCGGCACTAGCGGCGTGATTATCTGCGCCAAAAATCGAACTACTTTAGGGTTTCTGCAAAAACAGTTTTCAAAACGCAACACTAAAAAAGTTTACCTGGCCGTAGTTGAGGGTGTGCCGGAACCGCGCCGGGCCATAGTTAAAGTACCGATTCTGCGCAATCCTGCTAAACCGCAGACCTTCATGGCCGCAAAGCTTGGCAAGCCGGCCGAGACCACTTATAAAGTTGTTAAGGTTTTTGAGAGAGGCGGCCGCCAGTATTCGCTTTTAGAGCTCGCGCCAAAGACCGGCCGAACGCACCAGCTTCGAGTCCATCTTAAATATATCGGTCATCCGATAGTCGGCGATCCAGTCTACGGCCGCGGAGGTGAGGAGTTGCTGCTACACGCCAGGTCGCTCGAACTAACCTTACCGGGCAGCCGTCGCGAGATCTTTGAAAGCCCTGTGCCGGCTAGAATTAGGAAATTCGCTGATGTTTAGCGAACTCCTCATCCACCCGACCACCAGTACCCAGCTGAAGGCCTTCGTGGCCAAACCGTCGCATGCCTTACTGCTGATAGGGCCGAACGGCAGCGGCAAAGTAACCCTGGCTCGGCGTCTAGCCGCCGAGTTGCTTAAAATGCCGGTGGCCAAACTGGACGGTTCACCTTCATTCGTTTGGATTGGGCGGCCCGAAGGTAAGCAGGACATTCCAATTGACGACGTAAGGTCTTTAAAAAAGCAGCTAAGCCTGAAGGTGCCGGGCAGAGACGAAGTTCGGCGAGTCGTCCTGATTGAGGATGCCCATTTTATGAATACCGAGGCTCAGAACGCTTTTTTAAAGTCGCTGGAAGAGCCACCGGAAGGCACGCTATTCATCCTGACGACGATTTCCGATAAGCGGCTACTACCGACGGTCGTTTCGCGGACCTCTAGCATCATCGTCAGACCGGTCAGCCTGGAGACCGCAAAAATTTATTTCGCTGATAAGCCGGGCATGGAAGCGGCCTGGGAACTGAGTCAAGGCACGCCGGCATTGTTTAACTCTCTGCTATCCGAGGACGAGCACGAGCTGAAAACGACCGTCAGCCAGGCAAAAGAATTCCTGGGCAAAAACCGCTACGAGCGCCTACTAGAACTTAACAAATTGGCCCAAAACAAAGTCGAAATGGATAGTTTTTTGGATGCGCTGTCGCGCGTCATCCGAGCCTTGAGCCGCTCCTCTATCGGTAAGGGCAATAAATCACTGGCGGGGAAGTCGCTCCGGGCCAGCCGCCTGATCAGCCAAGTCCGCGAGGACCTGCAAGCCAACGTCTCGCCAAAGCTGGCGGCCCTGCGGCTGGCCGTCCGACTGCCCCTATAACGTCTGGTATAATAAGAGGCTGGATGTACGCCTTAATCCTTTTAGTAGCCTTCGGCATCATGGTTTATCGCCACGCTCAGATCAGCGAGCAGGAGATGATTATTATTCCGCGCCGGATCGGCAACCGCCTGACCAAGCTCTGGGAAATCGCCCATCACGGCATGCGCGAGAACCGCTTACTCAGGGCGGAGAAGGCCCTGCTGACGATTTTGAAGATTGACGAGAAGAACGCCGCGGCCTACAACCGTCTGGGTATCCTTTACGCTAAACAGCGGGAATACAAAGACGCCATCGACTGTTTTGAGATTGCCAGCTCGATTGAGCCGAGCGCTTCAAGCCTCCATAACCTTGGTCTGATTTATTACGAAACCGAGAACTACCAAAAGGCCGCTACCGCTTTCGAGCAGGCTATCAAGCTAGAAGATGAGCTGGCGGCCCGCCACATTGCCTACGCCAAAGTCCAGGAAAAACTAGGCAACGACCGGCTGGCAACCCATGAACTAGAGAAAGCCGTCGAGCTGGAGCCCAATAAAGAAACTTACACTCTACTGATTAAAGCCTACGAAGCTCAGGGTTTGACCGAAGAGCTCAAAGAAGCCCAGAAAAGAATGGCCAAGGTAGCGTTGCCGGCGGCTCGGGCACGGCGGCTACTGCGCCCCCGCCGAGTTGTCATTTGACCCCTGTTTTGCTAAACTTACAACGGTTCTTTTTGAATACAATTTTGTGAATCGGGAGCTTATAACCGTTTACAAAATTGAGAGGAGCGACATAGCGCAAGGTCGAAGCTTTTGTCTTACGGCAAAACGAGACAGGCGCGCAGGTCGCGACGAGCCGACGTAGCTCAGTTGGTCAGAGCAGCTGTTTTGTAAACAGCGGGTCAGCGGTTCGACTCCGCTCGTCGGCTCCAACATCGTCCATTGGACGAATTCGAGCACACTTACCCTTGCGAGAGTGCTTGAATGTGTGGAAGAGCGAGGGAGGTGTTTTGCCCTTCGGGGCCCCCGCGAAATTTATTTTGTGGGGAAAGGAGAGGCGGCCGGAAACGGCAGACTTTAGACCAAAGCTATGCTAAGGTTTGAACGTCGGAGGTCGAAGGGCCGCCTCGACGATGCTGGGGTAGTGAAGCGGTCAAACACGGCAGACTGTAAATCTGTTGGCATACGCCTTCGGGGGTTCGAATCCCTCCCCCAGCACCATAAATTTATGATTGATAAGCTCAAAAAACTAGTCGAGCAATCTGAGCGAATTTTGATAACTTCGCACATAGGACCGGATGGCGACGCAGTAAGCTCCAGTCTGCTAGTCTATCAACTTATACGCGAAAATTATCCGGACAAGGCAGTCACCGTCACCTTAGAAGAAGAGCCCTACGGACTGGACTTTCTGCAGGATTACGAGTCAATTAAGATTCAACCCCTGAATGCGGCGCTGGAGAAAATGTCCCCCGACCTATTTATCATTTTGGACGCGAATGCTCTCTACCGCCTGACCCGCAACCCAGAATCGGCGCAGAAATATCTTGATACCAAAAAGCCGAAGACCGTGGTCATCGACCATCACGAGGGCATGGAATTTCCGCGCCCTGATATCTATATCAATAACAAAAGTCCGGCCGTAGTTCTAGATATCTATGACATTTTTATTGAAAAGCTTGGCTACAAAAAACCCAAGGGATACGCTGAAACCGCCCTTACTGGTATATACACAGACACGGGGGGGTTCGTTCACCGTAATATGAACTTTCAGCGGACGTTCGAGGTTGTGCCTAAACTTATTGCAGACGGGGCAGACATTGAATCGGTTGCCAACCACCTTAGCTCAATAAGCGAAGGCGGGCTCAAGATATTGGGCGAATTAATCGCGAACACCGCCCTTGAACCGGACCACATATACACTTTTATTTCTGACGAGTCCGCCCGCCCCGATAATCATGAGGCCATGGTTCAAGGAACAGAGGCCTTTAGAAGCAACTTCTTAAGAGAGGTGGGCGGCCGGGAGTGGGGCTATATAGTCCAAAGAGATGTGAAAGCGCTGAATAATTCTACGTACTCCGTTTCTCTTAGGGCCATGTCTGAAGCCAAGGATGTGTCAAAAATTGCCGTACGCTTGGGTGGCGGTGGCCACAAACCGGCGGCCGGCGCCAAATTTGAGGCCAAAAATATTGAGGATGCCCTCAATAAAGTCAGACAAGCTATAGTAAAATAACTGGGGCACGCCGTTGTAGCTCAGTGGTAGAGCACCTCCATGGTAAGGAGGGGGTCACGAGTTCAATCCTCGTCAACGGCTCCATCGTCGAAGCACAACCTAAACGGAAATGGACATACGCAATTTGGTTGTGAGCGTTCTCACAGTCGTGTTTTAAACCATCAGTTACATTGTTCTTGTGTTTGTCGGGAGGTTAGCCTGAAGGATTATTAGGCGCAAGCACAGGTAAAGTCCCGAATACGCAAGTTTGGGGCTTTTTTGAACGGTGTTGATTGAGCAGGCTATATCTGTTAAACTAGCAGTCTGATATGGCAAGAAAGAGTGAAAAGCGTAAAATTATCGGTTTGGTCTGCGAAGCCTGCGGGCGGCGCCATTATTACACGACCAAAAATACCATGAATACACCGGACAAGGTGGAGCTGAAGAAGTTCTGCCCGATCAAGCGCCAAACGGCCCTGCAGTCCGAAACCAAGAAAAACTTAGGCCGTAACGTCGTCAAACCGCGCAAGTAAACGCTGTTTTAAGGTATAATTCAAGCTTGCGGAGGAGTGTAGCTCAGCTGGCTAGAGCGTCGGTCTCCAAAACCGAAGGCCGGGGGTTCGAGTCCCTCCACTCCTGCCAGATTAGGAGAATTGTATGAGACCTACCGAACAGTGGCGCAACCAAGACTTAGCCAGGGAATATACCGACAAGGCTACAAAACCAGACATCAACTGGTACGAGTATGAGGTGAACTTACCGAATTTTTTGTCCCTGATACCCAAAGGCGCAAAAAACATCCTGGATTTTGGTTGCGGCCCGGGCGATGTCACAGAGATTATAGCGAGGGAGTTTCCTAACTCAACTATCGAGGGCTGTGATGCCTCCGAAGCTATGTTGGACTTAGCAAAGAAGAAGTTAGCTGCTGTCGATTTTTACATGTGGGACGGAACTGACCCTATGCCGAAAAATGATGGTCGATACGACTGTGTAGTATCAAAGTTAACCGTTCACTTTGTTGAAGATCTGGGCTTGTTAGCCAAACAGATCCACGCAGTCCTCGAGGCCGGCGGCAGCTTTGTTTTTTCTGTTCCACACCCAATGAGATCAGTGCGGGAAATCGGGGATAGGAGTTACTGGGACCAGGCTGAATACGATGAAGAGATTGGTAAATATGGAATTACCGCGGTATTCATCCATAGAAGCATCCAAGATTATTTTCTTTCCTTCAGCAAGGCAGGTTTTGTACTGACAGGTTTATCCGAGCCAGCTATTAGCCCAGAACAGATTCAAAAACATAATGTAGACCCCGGGTACGCCAGCATACCAAGACGTCTAAATTGGCGATTTGAGAAAGAGCAGTGATAATATTCTATGATGAACAAAACCGTTCTCGCTAAGCCAGTCCTAATCTGTTTATATGGCTTTCCAGGTTCCGGAAAGAGTTATGTGGCCCGCAACCTGGCCACGGCTTTGCCGCTAGCCCATGTCAGCGCCGACCGCATCCGTAGCGAACTCTTCAGACAGCCGCGTTATGACGCCCAGGAAAATGCCGTCGTTTTGCACTTAATGAATTATATGACCGAAGAATTCCTGAATGCTGGCGTCAGCGTAGTTTACGACATCAATGCCGCGCGGACCGGCCAACGCCGGGCTCTGCGCGAGCTGGCACGCCGCCACCACGCCGAATACTTACTGGTCTGGCTACAAATTGACCAAGAGAGCTCATTCACACGCACTCAGAACCGCGACCGCCGCACGACAGACGACCACTACGCCCAAGATCACACCGAGGCTACCTTCAGCGGAGCCGTTGACAATATGCAGAATCCTCACGAGGAAGAGTATCTGGTTATTAGCGGTAAACACGCCTTTATAACCCAGAAGAATGCCATCATCAACCGGCTACATCAACGTAAGTTAATTAGCGACGATGTAGTCCGTAGCAACGTCGCCAAACCAGAACTCATAAACCTGATACCGAATCCTTTCGCGGCCCAGAACGAGCAACGCAACATCGAAGTCCGCTAAATGGCTATTAAGCGCGTAGAGATTGACGGCATAGGCAGTTTAGCGCTGGTTAAAAAGCGTGGCATGCGCAACCTGCGCCTAAGCGTCACACCTAAGGGTGAAGCCAGGGTCAGTCTGCCGATTTGGGCACCATACCAAGCCGGCATCAAGTTCGCCCAGGAGCGGGCTGATTGGATAGGCGAGCAGATGAGTAAGCGACGAAGCTCACCGCTCGTGGAAGGCGCACATATCGGCAAGTCTCGGCGGCTCGTTTTTAAACCCACCACCTCGAGAACCGCCTCTAGCCGCGTAAAATCAAACGAAATTGTCGTCAGCACGCCTTGGGCGCCGGGCGACCCCAGAAGCCAGCAGAAAGCGCGAGAAGCCTGCGAGAAGGCTCTACGAGCCGAAGCTCAGCAGTTGCTGCCGCAAAGGCTGGCCCAATTAGCGGCCAAACACAACTATTCTTATGAAACGGTCAGGATACGAAAGCTGACTTCGCGCTGGGGCAGTTGCTCCAGCCACGGCGTCATCACGCTCAGTTACTTTTTAATGCAATTGCCCTGGGAACTGATTGATTACGTCCTGCTCCATGAGCTGCTACACACCAAGCACATGCACCACGGCCCAGACTTTTGGACCGATTTTGAATCGATAATGCCGGGTGCGAAGAAAATCCGAAAACAGGTCAACGCCCACCAACCGCGAATCGTGCCAGAGACGCTTGCATAACAGATGGGTTTACGTTATGATTGACAAGTCAGGCCTACGATTAACGTAGGCTTTTAAAGTGGCGAAGGGATTTTGAGGGAGTGGCCGAAAGCAGAGGCGCTAAAAAACCGCGGATTCGAAAGACCGCGCCAACCGTCAGAGAGTTGGCCGCAGCGGCCGCTGAAAAGCCGGTTAAGAAGCCGAAGCGGATCAAAGCGCCAGCAAATGCCGGCAAGGTTATAAAACCCCTGGGCAGAGTTCTCTCTCCGGTCGGTCGAGCGCTTAAGTGGCTGACACCGCGCTACTTTATAAACTCCTGGCGGGAGCTACGCCAAGTTACTTGGCCAAACCGGCGGGAGACCTGGCGGCTGACGCTGGCAGTATTCGTTTTCGCCGTCGTCTTTGGAGCCCTGGTCGCCGGAGTTGATAAAGGCCTTGATGTTTTGTTTAAACACCTGGTTTTAAGATAAGGAAGTCATGGTAAAAAGATACGATTCGTCTAAACAATGGTACGCCATCCACACCTATAGTGGTTATGAGGAGAAGGTGGCTGAGAGCATCCGCCAACGCGCGGAAAGTTTAGATATGGGTGATAAGATTTTTCAGGTTTTGGTGCCCAAAGAGAAAATGATCGAAATCCGCAACGGCAAGCGCAAGATTGTCGAGAAGCGTATCTTCCAAGGCTATGTACTGGTGGAGATGAAGCTTTCTGAGGACGCCTGGTATATCGTCCGCAACACTCCGAACGTCACAGGCTTCGTCGGTACCGGCACCGAGCCAACGCCAGTTAGCGCCGATGAGATGGCCAAGATTATGAAACGCATGGGCCGTGAAGAGCCTAAGCACAAGTTTGATTATCGCACCGGTGAGGTCGTGAATATAATCGATGGACCGTTTAAGGGCTTCGATGGCGCTATCAACGAGATTGACGCTCAAAAGGGCAAATTGAAAGTGTTAGTTAACATGTTCGGCCGCGAGACCCCAGTGGAGCTTGACGGCCTGCAGGTAAAGAGAGTTTAAGATGGCGAAAGAGCTTAAAGCAACTTTAAAACTTAAGATCCGAGCAGGCCAAGCCAATGCCGCGCCGCCGGTCGGCTCGACTCTGGGCCAGCACGGCGTCAATATGATGGATTTTATTAATCCATTTAACGAGCAAACTAAAGACCGCATGGGCCAAATGGTCACCGTGCATATTAGGGTTTACGAAGATCGGACCATGGACTGGCGCATCGTTGGTACGCCGACCGACGAGTTGATCTTGGCGGCTCTCAAGGTAGACAAGGGCTCGGGCGAACCTAATAAAATAAAGCTGGAGAAGAAGCTCAGCCAATCACAGCTGACTGAAATCGCCGAGGCTAAAGCCGCGGATATGAACACTGATGATATCGATGCTGTCAAGAAAATGGTCGCTGGCACAGCCCGTAGCATGGGCATAGAAGTAGAAGGCTAGACGATGGGTAGCCCGGAGCTAGATACTGGCACGAGGGCGGCTTTTCTTAAAACTGACCTCGAGCTAGCTTACGAAGGTTTAAAGGATCCGGTAGCGCGCTACTCGGAAGTTATGGGTAGAGTCAATGCGTTTCTAGATAGGAATGAAGTACATGACGCCTCTGAGGAAGGTTTGGATCAAGACGTTAATGAGCTCTACCTGCTTTGGCGCAGAACTCCAGACGCACATAAGGTTGAGGACACGATCAGATTAAAAGCATAAGATCGCGTGGGAGGCTGTGACCCAGCCGTTAGTACCACGAAGGAGATAACCATGGCGGAAGCCAAAAAGAGTACGGAAGCCAAAGATAAAAAGGAAGCCGAATTAGTGGTCGAGGCCACGCCGGTAAAGCCTGCTAAAAAGCCAGCTCGCGTTAAGGCCGAAAAACCGGCTGTAGTCGATGCCGTAGAAGAGCCAAAAGTATTGGCCAAGGCCGGCAAGCGTAGCGCTAAGGCAGTGGCAGAAATCGAAGAAAAAGAAGTCAAGGAAGCTCGCAAGGCCGAAGCCGATACGACCGAGGCTAAAGCTAAGCCAGCCGCCAAGCCGCCCCGCTCCAAAGCCGAACGGGCCGGCAAAAAATACCGTGAAGCCGCAAAACTGATTGATAAGACCAAAGCCTATAGCATAGCTGAAGCGGCTGAACTGGCAGTTAAGACCAGTCCCGTTAAATTTGATGCCACGGTCGAATTACATCTGAACTTGGGCGTTGACCCGAAGCAAGCCGACCAGAATGTGCGAGGAACCTTGAGCTTGCCAGCCGGAACCGGTAAAACCGTCCGCGTGGCCGCCTTCGCCGAACCAGATGACGCTAAAAAGGCGTCCGCCGCGGGAGCTGATATAGCCGGCGTCGAGGCCGTTACGACCTTGCTCGATAAAGAGAGTTTGGACTTCGATATTCTAATCGCCACACCGAAAATGATGCCTCAACTTGGCAAATACGCCCGGTTGCTCGGACCACGCGGACTGATGCCGAACCCCAAAAGCGGCACCGTTACGGCCGATGTCGTCACAGCAGTTAAAGAAGCCAAGGCCGGACGCGTGGAGTACCGCGTTGACCCTTCCGGCATCGTCCACCTGGGTATCGGGAAGGTCAGTTTCGGACCTGAAAAGCTTGCTCAAAACATCGAAGCCATTTTGTCGCACGTCCGCTCAAACAAGCCGGCCAGTATCAAAGGCAACTACATTCTAGGCATCTGGCTGACGACGACCATGGGCCCATCAATCCGGTTAAGCACTAGCTAAAGACTTGTTCGAAAAATTCACCAGACATATACTGAGACCAGAGAAATTATGGTACAACGGCCCAGCTGGGATGAATATTTTCTAGAGGTCATGGAGGCAATCGCCAAGCGAGCGACTTGCGATCGCGGACGTTCTGGGTGCGTTGTGGCCCGCGACAAAAGAATAGTTGCGACTGGCTATGTTGGCTCACCCAGCCGCGCAGCGCATTGCGATGAAGTTGGACACGAGTTATGCAATACTGTAGACGCTGACGGCACTGTGTCCACGCACTGTATACGCACGGCGCACGCGGAACAAAATGCTATTGCTCATGCCGCTCGCATTGGTTCTCCCCTGGAAGGGGCAACGTTATATTGCAAAATGACTCCTTGTTACAGCTGCGCTAAGATGATTATTAACGCTGGAATTGTACGAGTAGTTGCTCTTAATGATTATCATGCGGGCCAGCGTACTAAAGAGATATTCAAAGAGTCTGGTGTCAAATTTGAGCTAATCAATAAGAAGATTCAGAAATACAGTAAACAAGGGCGTAGACCAGTAAAAACCGGCCGAAGCTAATACTACAACAGGCTCATGGTTGCTTGGCAAACGGGCTGGCTATAGACTGATTAGAGAAGGAGTTTATGGGAGCAGTTTACAGCAACCAAGAGATCCGCGAGGCTATCAAAAAGGGCCACATTGTTTGTCACCCGCTGGTCGAGGCTAACATCGCCGGCAGCAGCCTGGACGTGACCTTGGGTGATTGGTACTACCGTACCGAGCGGACTGGCTCTAGCGGCTTCTATAACCCATTCAATAAAGGTGACGTCGCCCGCTACTTTGACGGTCCTTACCAGGCCGAAGTGCATGAAAAATGGGCTAGGGAAAATGGACGTAAATTATTTGAGGGCATCCCGGCTAGGCACAAAATTATCGTACTACGGCCCGGCGAGCGAATTCTTGGGCACACTCACGAATTTATCGGCATCAAGGCGCCCGGCACCAGCACTTTGCAGGCTCGCAGTACTTGGGGGCGCAACGGCGTTGCCGTCTGCTTGGACGCCGGATGGGGCGATCCCGGCTATATCAACCGCTGGACTCTGGAAATCTATAACATGAACCAGCACGAGAGCGTCGTCCTGCCGGTTGGCGAGCGTATCGCTCAGATGGTCTTTTATGAGACCGGGCCAGTCAGCGGCGAGTACAAACGCTTGAGCGGTAAATACCAACCGGGGCTGAGCGCCGACTTGAAGGGTCTAATTACCAGCTGGCGTCCTGAGCAGATGCTACCGCGGGCATACAAAGACAACCGACAAGCGCCAAAAAAAATTACGGGCTTAAAGGCTTAGGGGTGAGCATGAAAGAGGGTCAACTGGCATGCAAAACTCAAGCGGCTGCCTGATAACCCTAGAGGGTTCCGACGGGGCAGGTAAAGCCACACAGCTCAACCTGCTGGCCGAGCGGCTAAAGGCAGCCGGCTATGACGTCGCCATCTTTGACTTCCCACGCTATGACCACGAGTCGAGTTATTTTGTCCAACAATATTTGAACGGCAAGTACGGGCCAGCCAGTGCGGTCAGCCCATATACAGCGTCACTGTTTTTCGCCCTGGACCGATATGAAGCGGCTCCCGAAATCGAAAAAGCGTTGGCCGAAGGCAAAGTGGCCCTGTCTAACCGCTACGCCGGCTCGAACATGGCCCACCAGGGCGGAAAGTTTAATGATCCCCTGGAGAAGCGCAGTTATTTCGTCTGGGCAGACAGCCTAGAGTTCCAACTACTGAAAATTCCCAGACCAAAGCTGAATATCTTTTTGCGGGTACCGGCAGAAGTCTCGTACGAGCTGATTTCGAAAAAGGCCGAGCGCAATTACACGAAGGCGACTCACGACGAACATGAAAAAGATCTTAACCACCTGACACAATCGGTGGCCACCTACGATCTGCTGTGCCAACTTTTCCCGAATGATTTCAGAGCCATTGATTGCACTGAGGGAGAGGCGCTGCTGAGCATCCCGGAGATTAGCGACCGGATTTGGGAAATGGTCAAGCCGCTCCTGCCCGGCAAACCAATGCACGAGGCCCATAGCACGACAGTCAGTCTTAAACCACCGACCGACAAAGCCCAAGACCAGAAAGACAGCGCTCAACTAGAGGGCAGTCTGGAGCTCTCAAAGAACGTCAGCCTAAGGCTGGCTATTGATCTGGCCGGCCTAGCTAGGGACGACTCAAGCTATAGCCTCGACTGGCGTCAAACCGATTATAAGTACCTTATCCCGGAGGACTTGCCCAAAAAGACCACGCAACGCTACAGCGAGATATTGGATAGGCTCAGCGCCAATTTTAAAAAAGCGACTAAGGTTTTAGCCGAAGAGGGTCAAACCAGCTCCGAATTGGCGGCGGCGACTCCTTTAGCCGCCTTGGTGCCCGCGGACATATCGGTCCGACCAACCGCCCTCAGGCCACTGCTCGGGCAAATCAAAACGTTGAACTACAAAGAAGCGCAGCAGTTCGCGGACGAGCTGAGTAGCGCGGCCCAAAAAGTCTGGCCGGAATTTTCGACGGATGAGTCAACTGACAGAACTACAGCGCCTGAACCGATTGCTGATGTCCTTTCGAAATTTGCCCAGGAACACCTGCCGGCTAACTTTTCGCCTGACAGTGAAGGCGTCAAACTAGTCAACGCCGAACCACATAGCGAGTTCAAGGCGATAGCCGCCAGCATTTATCAATACAGCCAGTTGCCGCTAGAAAAAGTCGAAGCCGAGGTCGAGGAATGGCCCTACCAGCAAAAATACGACGCTCTGACAAAAGCCGTCCGAGCCCTGGGCAGTCCGACTTTAGACAAGCTGCGCTACCAGTTCGACGCGATTGTTGATCAAGCTTTGCTCGCCAGATTGCGTAAAACCTTCGGACCAGACAAAATTAGAAGCCAGCCAGCAACGGTCCGTTATGGATTTGATACTCCCGCTAGCCTGGAAAGTGGTGTTCCCGGCGATCTTTATGAAACCTGCTTCGATGATAGCTTTGAACTATTCAGTATTTTGCAGCCCGTTGAACGCACCAACCTAGGCGCCTATGGAACTCTTCTTGGCCACAAGCTCAGACTAGGCCTGGAGCTGAGCGCCAGTGATATAGCTATGATTGCCAGCCGCCAGCAGCCGGCCCTAAAATCACTAGCCGCGACCTTGATTGACGCGATAAGCCAAGTCCACCCGACAGTCGCCGAAGCCCTAAAACCAAAACCGGCCAAAAAGCTGGCCCCAGCGCCGCGGCGGGGCAGGCAGCGCCGGCGTTAATCACCCCTTGAGCAATCCTGGCGCGTATGTTACTATTTATCTCTGATAGACCAAAGACAGTAGCCGCCGAAAGGCTTAATCAGCTACCGAGGTTGCCGATCAATTTGAACAGATAGGTAAAGCTTTGGTTTAGTCGGACCAAAGTTTTTTATTTGGTCGACCGGGTTCTTTAATAACTAAGCACTAAATTAAGAAAGGAATCAGATGGCTTTAAGTAAAGACAAGAAGAACGAAGTCGTAAGCGAAGTGGCTGACCTTTTGAAAGATTCCAAGCTGACAGTCGTAGCTAAGTACCAAGGCACATCGGTGAAGTCCATGCAGGCACTACGCCGAAGCGCCCGCGAGAACGGCACCCGGGTAATGGTTGTTAAGAACCGCCTGTTCAAGAAAGCTCTGGAGTCCGACGATCGGTTCAAGCAAGTTGATGACGACCTTCTGAGCGGGCAATTGATATACGCTTTCAATCCGTCCGACGAAGTCGCTCCAGCCCAAAGCCTAGCGAATTTCGCCAAGACCGAACCGCAGATTGAGTTCGTTGGCGGCCTTATGGCCGACGGCAAGCTACTGTCTGCCGACGAGGTCAAGACGCTAGCCAGCCTGCCGAGTAAGGAACAACTAGTAGCCCAAGTGATCGCCACTCTGCTGTCGCCAGCAAGTAGCGTCGTCAGCAGCCTAACAGGCGACTTACCGGCAATCATCGACGCCCTAGCCGCCAAGGCTGCATAACAAATTAACTCTAACGAAAGGGAACGATATGGCAGATTTAAAAGCAATGGCCAAACAGCTCACTGAACTGACTGTTTTGGAAGTTAACGAACTAAAAACGATTCTAAAAGACGAGTACGGCATTGAGCCGGCTGCCGCCGCGGCAGCAGCTGTCGCTCCAGCTGGCGACGCCGGTGCTCCAGCCGCCGAAGAGAAGAGCGAGTATGACGTCATGCTGAAGGACGCTGGCGCTCAGAAAGTAGCCGTCATCAAGGCCGTTAAAGATATTACCGGTCTGGGACTTGGCGAAGCCAAAGCTATCGTAGATAGCGCTCCGAAGGCCGTCAAAGAGAAGGTTAGCAAAGACGAAGCCGAAGAGGCCAAGAAGGCCCTGGAAGACGCTGGCGCTACCGTCGAGTTGGTCTAAAATCCGACTCGGCATGAACTAAAAAACTGTCCGACTGGCGCTCGCCGGGCCGGGCAGTTTTTTAATGGACAAAAAACTTATCCACAAACGGGCAAGCCATGCTTTGACTCATCTAGGGATATATGGTAGTTTTGGGATGAATATAGGCAAACAAATACCTATATAAACAGGGAGTGTGGATAAAACAAAATGGCAGATATCCCCGAAAAGCAAATTAAACGACTGCGGGCTCTAATTGCTGAAGCTGAGACAGCTTTGGCCGCGACTAAGGAGCTCTTGGTTAGTATTGTTGGCGAAGATCCAGTTTTGGCGGACAAAGTTAAAGAAAAGGCTCTGGGCAAGGTTATTGAGGGAGTTTTTGACGGCCAGAACATGGTCGGTTCCGACGCTAAGACCTATCCGGTGCCGGCTAACTACGCCAGCAAATCCAAACTGGTGCAGGGTGACATTCTGAAGTTGACCATCGCTGATGATGGCGCCTTTATGTATAAACAGATTGGACCGATTCCTCGGCGCCAAGTCGTAGGCGTGTTGGAGCAAAAAGATGGCCATTATTTCGTGGACATTGACAGCAAGAAATACCGCGTGCTGTTGGCTAGCGTGACCTATTTTAAGGCTAAGCCAGGCGATCAGGTCAGCGTTAACATCCCCGAAGACGAAAGCGTCGACGCTGAATGGGCCGCCCTCGAAGCCGCACTTTAAACAGTTATGCTATCCGTATTCTTAATTAAACGCCTAATTCTGCCTATTATCATAGTCGCCATAATTTTAGCAGGCCACTTAATACCCGTCTCTCAAAAGCAAACCAAGGTACTGTGCAGCACAACCAGCACTACAGTTAGCTATCGAATCCTGCTAGGCCAATATTCTAAGTATAAAAATCCGCCGCCTCAAGTTGAAGCATTTTGTATAACCCTAGGTGCGAATCAGGCGCATCAGACTAGCAAACTTTACCTTTGGTAATCCACAGTAGTTTGCACAGATAGCCCACAGGTAATAAAACACAACGTATTTAATGCCCCGTCAAAAGTATAATTAAAGTACATGGGGCAGGCTTTATACCGGAAATACCGTTCACGCAGTTTTGATGAGGTTATTGGCCAAGAGCACATCACGACGACGCTAAAGAACGCCATCAAAAGCGGCCGGATCAGCCACGCCTATCTGTTTACTGGACCAAAGGGTGTGGGTAAAACTAGCGTTGCTAGAATATTGGCTCATGCCGTCAACGAATTGCCCTATAGCGATGAGTCTATTCACCTGGACATCATCGAGATTGATGGCGCCAGCAACCGCCGGATTGATGAAATCCGGGAGCTACGCGACAAAGTCAATATTAGCCCGACGTCCGCCCACTATAAGGTCTATATCATAGATGAGGTCCATATGCTGACGCGTGAGGCCTTCAACGCGCTCCTGAAGACTCTGGAAGAGCCACCGGCCCACTGTATCTTCATACTGGCAACGACCGAGGCTCACAAATTGCCAGCTACGATTATAAGCCGGACCCAACGTTTTGAGTTCAAACCGATTCCAGCCGCTGCCGCGGCTGAACACCTGGCGACAATTGCCAAGAAAGAAAAAATCGATGTCGAGCCGGCGGCTCTGGAGCTTTTAGCCGCGCATGGGCAGGGTAGTTTTCGGGATAGTATCGGCCTGCTGGACCAGCTGGCAAGCCCTGGCGTCAAAGTTACCGAAGCTTACGTCCGCCAATTCCTAGGACTGCCTCCAGCAGAGCTGATTGAGCAGCTAGCCGAAGCGATTGCCGGCGGACACAGTCAAAGCGTTCTAACCAGCCTTGACCAGCTAAAAGAGCAAGGCTCCAGCGCGGCGATAAACGCCAAGTTGCTGGCTGGCAATTTGCGGCAGAAGTTAGTCGAAGGTGAAGGCGCTGATTGGATACCAGCCCTACTTAAGGCGTTACTGGAAGTTCCGGCCAGCAGCCAGTCAGAAGAAGTTTTCGAAATATCCGTCTTAGAAGCCGGACTGACTAGACGGCCTGAAAATGCAGAGACTTTCGAGACCACCGCCCAAGCAGAGATAGACGAGCCAGAGTATGAATCCACCGCCGAGCCCGCCCCCGCTGAACCGCGGACGAGAACCTTCGCTAAGGGTCAGAAGCTAAATCTTGATGATGCGGCCTGGAACCAGATCTTGGAGAGGTCCAAGAAGCAAGCGGCCTCGGTTTATACCGCCTTGCGCCTAGCCACTCCCGAAATTGACAACGACGTCCTGGTACTGAGCTTCCGTTTTCCGTTGCACCAAAAAAAAGTCAATCAAGCTAAGAACAAAGACCTAATTACCAAAATCGTCTCTGAAGTTACCGGCCAAAACCTGGCAGTCAAAGTCGTGGTCGGCGACAACGTAAAGCCGGCCGCTCAGCCGGCCAAGTCAAACGATTCGTCTATAAAAAACATAAGCAATATCTTCGGTCAACCCGAGGTGCTAGAATCCTAGATAAGGATAGCCGATGGCCAAAACGACCGTTGATAGCCCGCCGCAGAACTTAGACATGGAAGCCAGCCTGCTGGGAAGTTTGCTGATTGATGGCGACGCTTTTATTAAGATTGCCGACGCTATCAATGCTGACGATTTTTATGATGAGAAACACCGCCTGATTTTCGCGGCTATGCGGTCACTGCATGATAAACGCAGTCCGGTGGATATCCTGACCTTGAGCGAGCAGCTGAAATCCAAAGGCCAGCTTGATATGATTGGCGGCGCTGGCTATCTGACCGAATTGACGAACACCGTGCCGACAGCCTCGCACCTGGAACAGTACGCCGAAGTTGTCGCAGATAAAGCCATCCGCCGCCGCTTGATTAGTGCTTCTGAAGATATCGCCGCCGTCGGTTCAGACGAGAGCAAATCGCTCCAGGAGTTAATCGAGGAGGCCGAGACACGCCTGTTCGAAGTCAGCAATCGCCACGTTCGCCAGGATATTACCAGTCTTGAATCCATCCTAGGAGATAGCTTCGACCGCTTGGATGACTTGCACCGTAACAAAGGTGGCATCCGCGGTATCCCGACCAGCATGCGCGACCTGGACAAGATGCTCGCCGGCTTGCAACGTTCAGACCTGATAGTCGTTGCCGGACGGCCGTCGATGGGCAAGACGGCTATTATGCTTAATATGGCCCTCAATATCGCCACCAAGGCCAAGCAGGGGGCCGTGCTGTACTTCAGCCTAGAGATGAGCAAAGAGCAGTTAGTGGACCGCCTGCTGGCTGCCGAAGCCGGAGTTGATGCCTGGAAACTGCGAACCGGCGAGGGGCTAGACGACAAAGACTTCGAACGCTTAAGCATCGGCATGGGCGCGCTGGCCGAAGCGCCAATTTTCATCGATGACACATCAGGCATCACTGTCAGCGATCTACGCACCAAGGCCCGGCGATTGCACCATCAGCATCCGCTGGCGGCCATCATGGTTGACTACTTACAACTGATGAGCGGCGGCTCACGCTTCGCGAGTGTGGCCAACCGCGTCCAAGAAATTTCGGAAATCAGTCGTAGTCTAAAAATCCTGGCTAGGGAGTTGAATGTGCCGATTGTGGCCGCCAGCCAGCTGAGCCGCTCGGTCGAGAATCGCAGTCCGCAAATTCCACAGCTGGCTGATCTGCGTGAGTCGGGCTCAATCGAACAAGATGCCGACATTGTGGCTTTCCTTTACCGCGAGGATTATTACAACCCCGAGAGCCAGAGGCAGAACATCACCGAGGTTTTGATCAAGAAACACCGCAACGGACCGGTCGGCAACGTCGAGTTGTATTTCGACCGCAATAAGCAGAAGTTCCGTGACCTAGACACCCGGCACGAACAACCCTTTGAATAAGCTTTTGCTATAATTGCTGACAGAGATGCTAAGCTTACCGAGAGCCAGATTCAAGCTGGAGTTTGAGCGAGACGCGCTCATTGCGCTGTTA
>Ga0265337_1000241_pt1 | contig 29659 bp, 24 predicted proteins | sample 42122metaG_FD_192441 | JGI IMG/M metagenome (GOLD analysis project Ga0265337, IMG submission 192441) | Rhizosphere microbial communities from Carex aquatilis grown in University of Washington, Seatle, WA, United States - 4-21-22 metaG | ecosystem: Host-associated > Plants > Roots > Rhizosphere >... | reverse complement strand
CAAGCATTTCACCGGCCCGGAAGCGGGCCGCGGCAACGAGACCGACGAGCGGCTCTACGATTTGGGCGCCCTGCGCATCAAGGAAATGGACGAAGCCGGCATCGACATCCAGGTGCTCTCGCACGGCGCCCCCTCCACCCAGAAGCTTCCGATCGAGATCGCGGCCGACCTCACGCGCGCGGTGAACGACCGCCTGGCCAAGGTGTGCGCGGCCAACCCGAAACGCTTCGCGGCCTTCGCGGCGCTCCCCACCATCGATCCGAAAGCCGCCGCCGACGAGCTCGAGCGTACGGTGACCAAGCTCGGCTTCAAGGGCGCCATGCTGCACGGCATGACCAACGGCGAATTCCTCGATCACAAGAAATACTGGCCGATCTACGAGCGCGCCGAAAAGCTCGACGTGCCGATCTACTTCCATCCCTCGCTGCCGCACCCGAAGGTGACGGAAATCTATTATCAGGACTACGCCAAGGACTTCCCGCTGGTGGTGCGCCCGGGCTGGGGCTACACGGTGGAGACCGCGACGCAGGCGATCCGGCTGGTGCTCTCCGGCGTGTTCGACGCGCATCCGAAACTGAAGATCATCCTCGGCCATTTAGGCGAGACGCTGCCTTTCCTGGTCTGGCGAATCGATGCCTCGCTCAAACGGCCGGGGCAGAAGCCGATGAGCTTCCGCGACATTTTCTGCAAGAACTTCTACGTCACCACCAGCGGCTTCTTCTCCAATCCGGCGCTGCTGTGCTGCGTGATGGAGATGGGTATCGACCACATCCTGTTCGCGGTTGACTGGCCGTTCGTGATGAATCCGCCGGCGACGGAATGGATGAAGGACATCCCGCTGTCCGACGAGGACAAGGCGAAGATATTGAGCGGCAACGCCAAGCGGCTGTTGAAGATGTAATCAGCCGACCGGGTGGGCGCGGTAATACTGCGCATCCTCCGCCGATTGCTTCCATTCCGCATTGCCGCGCCAATCACAATGGTGTGCGCGCATGTCGGTACCGTAGCGCACACGAAACAGCATGGTGCGGCCCGCGCCGTTTTCATATTCGTGCACCTCGCCGGGCGGGTGCACCACGAAGGCGCCGGGCGCAACCGCGATGGTCTCCTTCGGCGTGCGCATGGTGCCGCCGCCGGAAAAGCAGAAATAAATTTCGGTGGCGTCCGGGTGGCAGTGGTAGGGGCTGGTCTGTCCGGGCTCCCAGCAGGCGACGGTAAAGTCGCCATCGGATACGGCGCCCAGGATCTTCTCCACATGGTGCTTGGGATTCCACTGCTGCTCGCGCTCGAGGCTAAAAACATGCATACCGCTTGATCTCCGGCGAAATGAGGGTGCCGCGAGCCTAGCGTATTCGGCGGCCGGGCAGGAGAGGGGCGATTGCGCGTTGCCCACGCGCATTGATAGAAGGGGCGGGAGGGCCCGTAGCTCAACTGGTTAGAGCCGACCGCTCATAACGGTCTGGTTGGAGGTTCGAGTCCTCCCGGGCCCACCACGTCTAATTTCGGACTTTGATTTTTCAGATTTTTTTGGCCAAATTGTCAAACTGGACTGAAAGTTTGACAGTAGATGTTCGCTATTTGGCCTTTTCCATCGCTGATAATGCCAGGCGCTTTTGATCCGCCGCCCTCGTGTATCTTTGGATTTCGCTCAAGCTAGCGTGGCCGGTAATCGCGGCGATTTCGTGCATGGTGCATCCAGCTTCGGCAAGCCTTCGCGCAGCAGCCTTGCGCAATCCGTGTGCCGAGCAGTGGCGTAGGCCAGCTTCATTGCAGCGGTCTCGAAACCAATTACCAAACCCTGCCGGACTGAATGGTTTGCCGGTTTGCGTGGTCAACAAGTTCAAGTGGTCGGCTGGCGTTCCAGCAATAATCGCGGCAAGTGCCGCGTGGATAGGTATATCCAGCTCCTTGCCGGTCTTTTGCTGGCGAACATACACAACACCGTCGTTTATGTGCTGGCGGCCCATCCGAATTACATCACCGCGCCGCTGGCCGGTGTAGAGCAATAGGGTCAGGGCCAACCGCGCCTTGGTCCCGGGCCCGTGACGTGCCTGAAATTGCTCAATCTCGGCTTCCGTCCAGCTATGATAGCCGTCGGTTTTTAGGTTTGGGAGCTTTATGTTTGTTGCCGGGTTATCGCCACGTAAGCCGATCTCAACGGCATATTTCATCAACGCACGGATCGCCTTGAGCCAATGTCGGGCCGCAAAACGTTTCTTCGATCTAAGCAGGGCAATAATGTGCTGGCGTTGCAATAAGGCAATGCGGTCGTCGCCATGTTCGGCGCGGAAGCGTTCTAGGATACCGCGGAGTGGACGTTGCGTACTAGGTGCAAGCGCAAGAAACGATTGATCGTAATAATAGGCAACAATCACTGCTGATACTGTCCCCGGCTTGGTTTTACTCCCGCCAATCTGCAACGGCTGCCCAGACATAGCAGCTTCGTAGGCCTCCATAAATTTTGGGGACCATGGCATGTCCGGCAAAGTCACGCGCTTAAACCCCTGTGTGTGCCGAAAACCTCATCCGCATTAATTAGCCGAACGAATCACCTAACGTTTGTGGACGATGTTCGCTCTGTTCTGCTTCACCCTGGCTGTTTTGGCCTCGCCGTTCAAGTTGAAGGACCGGCTTGAAGCCGAAAACGCGGTGTTCCGACATCAGTCGATAGTTCTGCGGCGCAAGGTGCACGGTCGCGTTCGGCTCACCGATAACGACCGCTGGTTCTTTATGCAGTTATATCGCTGGTTCCCGTCGATCCTGACGGTTCTCACGATCATACGAACCGAGACCCTCGTGCGTTGGCATCGGGCGGGCTTTCGCTGCTATTGGCGGTGCAAGTCTCGGTCCCTGGGAGGGCGGCTGCAGATCGAGACGGACCTCCGCGCGCTAATCCGGTGAATGAGCGTCGAGAACCCACCGTGGGGCGCGCCGCGCATCCACGGCGAACTGCTAAAGCTCGGATTTGAGGTCGCGCAGTCGAGCGTCGCCAAGTACATGGTCAAACGATGCGGGCCGCCAAGCCAAGGATGGCGCACTTTCCTGCGCAATCATGCCTCAGATATCGCCGCGATGGACCTGTTCGTTGCCCCAACCATCGGATTCGACCTGCTCTATGCCTTCGTTATCGTTCGACTGGACCGCAGAGACCTGGTTTGGATCAACGTTACAACAAACCCGACGGCAGAATGGATTGCACGCCAGCTAACCGAGGCATTCCCCTGGAATAATGCCCCGCGCTACGTCATCCGCGATCGGGATCGCATCTATGGCACCATCGTTACATGTCGAATGCGCGCAATAGGCATCAGGGACAAGCCTAATGCACCGGCCTCGCCTTGGCAGAATGGCTTTGTCGAACGTCTGATCGGATCGATCCGGCGCGAGTGCGTCGATCATATCGTAGTCATGAGTGAGGCACACCTTCATCGAGTTCTGAAAGCTTACGCCCGCTATTACAACGACATCAGAACACGCCGGTCGTTGGACAAAGATGCTCCATTCTCTCGCCAGATTCAGCGGACCGGAATCATTAGTTCACACGCCGTCCTTGGCGGACTTCATCACCACTACGTCCGGGTTTAGGTTTTCGGTACACGCACAAGTGATTTCTCATTGGCAAATTGCAGATTGAAGAAATGGGCATAGCGGGTCCCCTGTTCCATCAAGAATTGGTGGTCCCCACCCTCAACAACGCCACCAACCTCGATGACGTAAATCTTATCGGCGTTCATAATCGTATGGAGCCGGTGCGCAATAATCAAGCGTGTTCGCCCGCTGAATAGCTGTGAGATTGCCAAATTAACGTATCGCTCTGTTTCGGTATCAAGGAATGATGTCGGCTCATCGAGCAGGATGATGGGCGCTTTGCGGATGAGCGCGCGCGCCACCGAGATTCGCTGACGTTGCCCCCCCGACAGCTGCATGCCGTGCTCGCCAACTTGGGTGTCATAGCCAGCTGGTGATTGATTGATGAAGTCATCGGCATGCGCAGCCTTGGCAGCTGCAATGATGTCGGCTTCGGTCGAAGTGGGGCTGCCTAAGGCTATGTTTTCACGGATGCTCCCGCGAAAAAGAAATGCATCTTGGCCGACAAACGCCAAATTGTCGCGCAGCGATTTCCGCGATACCGTGGAGATTTCCGTGCCATCGATGATGATGGAGCCGCTGTATTCATCGTAGAAACGGAGCAGCAAATTGAGGATTGTCGACTTGCCACCACCCGAAGGACCAACCAGCGCGGTGACGCATCCGGGTTCGGCGGAAAAGGACACGCCGCGCAGCACCGGGGTGTTGGACCTGTAGGCAAACTCGACATTTCGGAATTCGATGCGTCCTCTACCCACCCGGATATTGGGCATGTTCTCCTCATCGGCCCGCTCTGGAAGGTCGAGGAATTCAAATAGAACGCGCACGCCGACCAGAGCGTTCGAGAGATCAATATTCAATCGAGCGAGCCGCTTAGCCGGCTCGTAGGCCAATAGGAACGCGGTAATGAATGCAAAATACTCGCCCGGCGGTGTGTTGAACACCACAATCCGATATCCGCCGATCAAGATCACTAGTGCAATCGCTATTCCCCCTAGGGATTCCATCAACGGACTGGAAAAATTAGAAGCATGAGCGAGCTTGTTGGAGACCCGCTCAATATCGTCGACGTTGGCGTTGATTCTATTTCGCATAAGCGACTGGAGATTGAACGCTTCGACAATTTTGAATCCTTGAACTGTTTCCTGCAGTGCCTCCAGGATATTGACACCTGCGGCGAACTCGTTGCGTACGATTGCGCGAACCCGCTTGATCGAGTGACGCGTTACAAGTATTGCCGGCGGGCCCACCACAACTGCTAGAAGGGACAGCAGCGGACTTTGCGATATCATGACTGCGAAGAGCCCGACGAGGGACATTGCATCGCGGCCGACGGTGGTGACAAGAATATTGAGAGTATCTGTCGCGGCTTTGGCGCCCCAAGTGACTCTGGCTGAAAACTCCGACGAGTGTCGATCAGCGAAGAATCCCAAGCTTTGCTGCAGCACCTTCTCAAAAAGGCGCCGTTGGTTGCTCGCGATGATGCGATTGCTGATCCGCGCCAGTGCGACCGCCTGGCCGTACGACGCCAGCCCCCGCAAAACAGAGACGATGACAATGCCAACGCACACGCCGACAACCGCAGAGATATTTCGACTGACGTAGGCCGCGTTGACGGCGTGGCCGAATAGATAGGCAGCGGCCGAGATGGACGCCGCCATTATGCCCATCATCACAAGGACAAAAGTGTAGGCTCGCCATTGTGCAGATCCATGCTCAGCCACCAGTCTGCGGATCAAGCTGGGCGCCGAATAAGGATCGGCGAATGCTTTGCGCTTTAGAGAGTTGAACATATTTTTTGCGCTACTATCGGGACTAGAAAAAGGACGGCCGGCAAGGAGAATGACACACGAAACGGCATCCGCATTGGCGGCTGCAATATAGCGTAGCCGTTTGCCGATGGCGAACTTGAGGGAGGGCATTATCCCAGATACCGAAGACGGCGTGTCACGCCCGTTTCCTGATATCTTGAATTGCATACGACGATCGGAAAAACCGCAAAATCACGGCCATTGAACTAGGGCTGGTGAACTACTTCCGGTTCGGACGATATCGGCTTAAGCTTAGGGCCGAAGCCTATAAGGAAGCCTGTCGGCGTTTTGCCGCGCCCGCTTGAGCAATCGCACCGCAGTCGCTGCATCGAGTTGCTGTTGCTCCAGCGAATAAATTTCCGCGAACGGAGCCGCAGTCGAACCCACGCTTATTTCGTGTGAAATTGACAAGACAAGGCAACGCAAAGGTCATATGCGCAAATGACGCCGGCCGTATCAGTCATCATGCCCGTGCACAACGGCGAGGCTTGGCTCGGTCAGAGCGTTGCAAGCGTGCTGTCCCAGGATTATGCCGATTTTGAGCTTCTGATCGTCGACGACGGCTCCGACGACGGCACGGCGCATATTCTTGAAAAATTCGTCAAAATGGACGGTCGCGTGACAAACATTCATCAGCCCGCTCAAGGCATCACTGCAGCGCTAAATCGCGCAATCGCGGAAGCCCGCGCGCCATATCTTGCCCGCCTCGATGCCGACGATCGCGCAATGCGTGAACGCCTCGGTCGGCAACATGCCTTCATGCAGGCCCACCCGGAGATTGTGCTGCTCGGCAGCGGCGCGGAGGTAATCGATCAATCGGGTGCGGTCATCGGCCACGCATTGCCGCCGACCGACGGTGCGGAACTCGCTCGCATTCTCGGCCGTACCAACCCATTCGTCCATTCGACCGTCATGATGCGCACGACAATAGTGCGCAAACTGGGCGGGTACCGCCCTGTATTCCAAGCCGCGGAGGATTACGATCTCTGGCTGCGCATGGCCGAGGTCGGCGGCATAGCCAATCTTCCGGAATATCTTGTACAACGCCGTTTGCATGCCACCAATCTCTCGCGGTTGCATGCGGTTAGGCAGTCGTTCTCGGTCCGGCTCGCGCAGCGATCGGCCGCCGGGCGACTCTGCGGCACAGACGACCCTGTCCTCGGCTTGCTGTCGCCGCCGGATTGGTGGGCCGCGGATGCCGAGGTGTCGTTTTTCTCCGACGACGTGGGCGTCTATCGGTTTCTCGATTCCAATCAATCCAAAGCGTTGACATATATCTCAGCGGTGAGACGCCGTTTCTTCAGACTCAATCACTCCGAGCGTAGGCTTGTCCAATTACGACTGAAATGGCTGTTCCAAGAGCTTGGTTCGCCGATCGGCCTTCGCCAACTTGGAATTTTGATTCTGATCGCCATTCTACATCCGCCGCGAGCTCTGAGCCTGATACTCCACTCTCAAGACTAGAGTCCGTAATGTGCGCCAGCGTGCACACCCGAACGGCGATGGATTGATTTTCGCAATTGAAACCGCTCTTGCCAATGAAGAAAGGCTCAGGCAGATCGCCAATGCCGGTCGCGTGTATGTTCATGCATGAAGCGGATGGTTCTGCGAGACGGGACTGGTCGTACAGCGATAGGATGCCGGAGGAGGTTGATGCGGCGCAATAGCGGCGGTCGAGTGGTGTTCGACGTCTCGACATCGATGCGTTGGATGGGGCCGCCGGTCGGAATCGTGCGGGTTGAGCGAATGCTCGCATTGTGGGCCCACGCAAACGTTCCCGGCGTGGTATTTGCTTTTTTTGATCCGAATCGATTGGCCTATTGCGAAGTTATTACCGACGTGCATCAATTTCTAACTGGTGAGGCGGCGCTCGATACTTTGGAACTAACGAATCCAGCGCTACCCAGGAAACGCCGAACCGATCACGTTCCGGCTGCATTGAAACCGCTTTTCCTTTGGATCAGTCAAACCCGCCGCACGGCGCTCAACCGCCTCGAGGGAGTCCGGTTGCGAACGCGGCGCCCCTGGCTTGCGCATCTGGCGGATCGATTGCAACGCTGGCTGATGTCGGCCAAGTATCGTCGCTTCATGGTAAAGAGCGATGATACCCGCCGATCGTTTTTCCCACATAAAATGGCCGTTGGCGCGCGCATCAATTTTGACCACGATGACACTCTTGTTTGCGTCGGATTCGGGTGGCGCCACAGCAATATTGGAGCCCTGAATGATTTGAAGTCGCGAATCGGATTCCGGATGGTTTTGATGTGTCACGATTTAATTCCGTTGCTCTTCCCCCATTTCTATCCGGATCACGACGTCCAGCTTTTCGGTGACTATATGCACAAGGCTCTGGCCATCGCCGATCGCATTGTGGTCAACTCCCGAAGAGTAGAAGCCGACTGTCGCGATTATTGCATGCGGCACGACATCGTTCCCGGTGACATCGTCGTTGCATCGCTCGGCTTTGATGCCGGATCCGCTGCCTCCGAATCGTTGACTGAACTGCCCGCCGAACTTCGCGCGGGTCAGTTCGCGATGCTCGTGAGTACGATCGAGCCTCGCAAGGGACATCGGCTGTTATGTCGGGTCTGGAAGCGCTTACTGGCCGAACATGTACCGCAAGCGACGGGCTTCAAGCTTATATTCGCAGGCCGTGCAGGTTGGATGGTTGACGATCTACTTGAGGAAATCAGGAGCGATCCGGATATCGCCGGGCAGATCCTGATTATCCACGACGTTGACGACGACTTGCTCGCGGCCCTCTATCAAGGTGCGGCATTCTGTGTTTACCCTTCATTGTATGAAGGTTACGGCCTCCCGATCATCGAAGCTTTTGCACATGGCAAAGCGGTAATTGCGTCAAACGGCGGCGCGATACCGGAGCTTGTTCAAGGATTCTCGCCGTGCCTTGATCCGACCGACGAGCACGCGTGGTACGAGACAATAAAGCAATGGATTGAGCTGCCGCAGCTTAGGGTCGGATACGAACGGGAAATCCGCGCACGATTCCGGTATCCCACTTGGTCGGTAGCTGCCGCCGATTTTTTTGCGGGAATTTCCAACGCGAAACACCGCTAATTCTGTCCCGCGGTTTTGAAGGTTTCCGAGGCAAATCCCAACCGGGTGTAGCTTTCTCTCAGCACAACTTCCAGCTATAGTGGCCTTACGGCGCTTAGCACCCATCGGTAGAGGCGTGCCGATAGCGGCCTGGCAGTGACCATGACATTTTCGTTGAATAGGCGGCCGTGTCGATTGCGTCATAAAGGGGCATCGAAATAAAACGATGAGCTTTGCAATTGAGAATTTCGTGAATTGTATCTACTGTGCTGAGTAATGTGGATCCCGATTGTTCAGCATACTAGCGATCGTGAGACGAAAGGGGTAGCTCCACATTACTTTTTTCGGTGAGCCCCTTTGGCGTATCCAATTGCTGATCCCAGTACATGCGATTTGCATTTGCAATCGTGAAGTTGTTCCCGGGCGGGGGCCTGCAGCGTGATTGCGTCGATATTGCGCGCCGTGTGCAAAAGCTCGGGCACGAGGTAACAATCTTCACGTCGCTACGATCCGGCGTCGAGTTCGCGGACGACCTTCAACTACGCGTTCTGAGCGTTGATGGTTATACGAATCATCGCCAGCAACGCGCATTCTCGGACGAATTCATACGTCAAGCGTCTGGAAAATTCGACGTTCTTGTTGGTTTCGACAAGCTCAGCGGCCTCGATATTCTGTACTGTTCGGACCGCTCGATGCAGACGCGGGCCACCAGAAATCCAATTCTGCGTCTATTGCCGCGCTACCGGGAATATATAGCCCTCGAAAAGGAGTGTTTTGCGCCGAATCGGAAAACCAAAATCCTGCTGTTGAGCGGGTCTCAATGCAGGGAGTATTGGACCGCATGGACGACCGAGCCAAACCGGTTAGTACTGTTGCCGCCGACGCTCGCATCCGCGCGGCGCAGGCCGCAGTACCGGACTAACGGGACACGACAGGAAAGGCGCTCGCGCCTGGGTCTATCGCCCGATGAGTGGGTCTGGATGTCTGTCGGTGTCCAACCAAAGACCAAAGGACTCGACCGAAGCATACGGGCGTTGCACCGTTTTCCGAACGCACGCTTGCTCATCGTCGGGCTCAGAGCTGAGGAGACCAAGTCCGCGGGCATCAGGCGTTTGGCCAACCGGTTGGGGGTTACCAGCCGGATCCACTGGCTTGGACACCGTGAGGACGTCCCCGAGCTCATGGCGGCTGCGGATTTGTTAATTCATCCCGCCCGCTACGATACTACCGGAACCGTGATCTTAGAATCGATTGCCAATGGGTTGCCGGTGATCACGACCTCGGCCTGTGGCTACGCCACGCATGTGATGACCGCCGACGCGGGAATTGTCATCCCGGAGCTCTTCCGCCAGCGAACACTCATCGCAGCGTTAGAAATTGCGCATGCTGGCGCGTACTCGATGCATTGGTCGAAATCCGGCAGCGAATACGGCAGGCAACGCTCACTTTGCAAAGGACGGGAGCTCGCTGCCGAATTGATTGTCGCCAGTGCTGGAAATAAAAACAACAACGAGCTAACGCCAATGGATGGTTTGGACCGCACCCGCTACCACCGTGAAGAATTGCAAAGTCAAATGTATTACGAGTTAACTTGATGCCCTAGGCGGAAAAATACCGAGGTAAGGACGTATCGTCTGCTGCTCGTCAATGTCTTCGGCGTTGTATCTACCAAATCATCAACGCCTTCATCCGTGCTAATTGTAAGGTTGCTGCGTGAACGGGAATTTGACGGCTATTGTTGTCGGGCCTCCATGGCTTAGAACTGGTACTGGAAGAGTTATTGAGGCGCAGATTGCCTATTATCGCAGCCGTGGATGTCGTACGATCTTCATAGGCGTCGCCGTCGAGCCGGAGCACGTCGCCCAAGATCCGATATGGCGGCGTTACATGGTTGCCGCAGGTGACCTCCGAGCTGACTGCGTATCAATTGCAGCTTTGCTCGGTAAGCCTAAGCCGCGGAAGCCAATAACGCGTGTCCGCCACCTTTTGCGCGGTGACACCGCGCTCGATTGGATCGTCGAAATTGCGTCGTTAAGCAAACTTCCGGAGGACGCGATAGCGTTTGCGCGCGGCAAAACACCGGCACTAATTCACGTTAATCATGTTTATACGCTCGGATTTGCACAACGTCTTAATATGACGCTATCCCCGCAAGGGACAAGGATTCCAATGATTGTCGAAACGCATGACGTACAGGCCTACATCCTTCAAGACCGCAAGTATTACAACCCGTGGACAAAGCGGCTAGACAGTTTGGCGCGGCTTATACGCAGCGAGACAAAACAGCTCGCCGCCGCTGATGCCCTTGTTCACCTGTCGGTCGAAGATCACGACTTCTTCGCGGCGCGGCTTCCCAACAAACCGCAAATCTTGGCCATGCCGACATTAGACCACGTGTTGGCAACGAAACCTGTTCGTTCCGCCCCAGTTGACCCGATCGATCTCCTATTCATCGGAACCGCGCACGTCGCAAATCTGCTAGCAATCGAATGGCTATTTACTGCGGTCTGGCCTCACATCGCGAATATGGACTTGAGGCTCACTGTGGTCGGCAGCATCGACGAGCTCGTACGTTTTGAGTTACCTCATATTTATATAGCTTTTCGCAATTGCTTTGTCGGTCCCGTCGCGGATGTTGCACCGTATTATCGCGCGGCGCGATGCGTCATCGCACCAATGGTTTCAGGTCGCGGGATTTCCATAAAAACGATTGAAGCCATGGCATTCGGCAAGCCCTTTGTCGGAACGACGAAAGCTTTTCGGGGAATGCCTATGGACACGATTCGTGCTGCAGGCGTTCGCCCCTGCGACGACGCACGCGCATTCGCGGAGGCAATATCTGCGGTATTGCGGACTGAGACGGACGAGGGCCCCCGCAACCGCGTCCTTTACGAACGTTTGTTTTCGCAGGATACTTACTTCCGGTCGCTCGATAGCGCAAACCAAGCCGTCGGCTCCGCAGTGACCGCACAGCTCACGGCATCCCGGTCAGAGTCCGAGAAATTTGATCGCTAGCCGCGCTACCGCTGGCTTATCTCTGGCCCGCGCAAATCTTACCCCTCGAGAAACTGCACGTCGGATATCAGCGCGGATCTTATGCGCTACCGCAAACCTATCCAGTTCGCGCCACGGCAATAAGCGTCGCAGGCCGTGGCCTAAAGCCTCTGCGCCTACAAGCGCTTCAAACAAACTCCAATTGTGCAAAATATGCAGTACCAAACATTCATGCGTATGCCGCACTGCGTTAGGCGGCTCGATGCCCGTCTCCTGTACTCCTCCGACACGTGGCAGCTTAGCGAAAAGATTTCTCCGATGCATACGATAAGCGCCTAATGCGTCCGGCAGGATCAACGAGCCACTGAGGATGTGCGCAAGATGGGCCAAGAAATAGTCAGCATGCCGCTCAATTGGCTTGCCATCGGGGGGAATTGCAATATCAATAAAATCGCGTCGAAAAACCATCGCTGATGTATTGACCCAATGCCACCTCAGCTCGCGACGAGGTACATAGATCACCTTTAACGAGCGTCCGGCTCCTACAACCACCGAGTTGCCGTCCAAATCAGGACATGCATCTGTAGGAAGTTCATGGCCGACGAAATCCTCTGATGAGAGTCGTGGCTTCGCAAGGGCTGAAAAAGTACCCTCGAGCACCGAGTTGTTTTCATCGACAATCAGAGCATCCGATCCGCTTATCGAGGCGGAATGAATGCTATTAAGATGCGCGCGGACATGACATTCGAGAAACTTAGGAAACCAAAAATCATCAGCATCGAGAAACGCGACGAATTGACTGGAAGTATTGGAAAGCGCGAGCTGAAATGCTTTGAGTTGCCCGACGTTGTCGGCGGTCGCCAACGAGGAAAAGCGATTGTCACCTAATTCGGCTAACGTGCGCTCGATGGCATTGCGTGACCCGTCTGTCGAATCATCGTCCACCACAACACAGCGAAGCCGCTGATAGGTCTGCTGCGCGACCGAAATAATTGCTTCTGCAACGAAGGATTCGTAGTTGCGGCATGTGATTACAACCGCAACTTCAGGTGCGATTGGGTGTTTTTCAGCACCTGCCGCCATCGCATTCTCTGCAACTGAATGAAGCTTATCGAGCAATTGACAATCCTCACAATTTGAGCAGCTCGTCTAACATTTGCCGAGCCAATGACAAATGCCCGAGATCAATTGGCATCCAGTCGTATCGCGCGTCAACGAACCTTATCTCCTTATTATATATGCTTGTAAGAAGTATTCCTTCGATTTCGACCTCGCCATCACCATATTGACCGTGAATATCTGGGTGGGCGTGGATGGTTGGTTCCGTCGGAATTGCATCACTTGGAACGATGCCCAAGGTCACCCCGTCATCGCCGCCCCTGATCGTCTCTCCAATGTCAACAAGAAGGGCGGAATAGTGGTCAGGACGCTCCGCGTGACCATAGGCGGTCATCTGTTTAACTAGTTTGTTTTCGCTGCCGCGAAAAGCCACCATCGCGCCTTTTGCGGCCGAGTTGATCATCAAGGCGGTCACGCGGTCGCAGTAACGCGCCGGTATACGTATGACATCGCCGGCGTGCAGCTGACCGTGCAACGCCTTACGCAATGTTGATCCGCGTTCGACTAAAGCGTTCCTGGCAAAGATCTTTTGTGCGGGAATGACTTCACTCGCCGTGACGGTGGCTACTCGTGTCGTGAGCAGCGGCGTTGATCGCCGCATCTCATCGATTAAGCGACTGAAAAACTTGGCAACGATAGCGGCGGCATTCCTCGACATATGGTATTCGTCGCGCATAAGGTTTGTTTGACGCGCGCCCGGTCGTAGAATGGAGCGAAACATCTCACGGATGTTGATGAAATTGATCGATTCTTGGAAACAAATTTCGCGATGCAGGGTCTCTGCGAACAGTTCCATCTCCTGATTGAGATCCGCTGGCGCGATCATAACAACTGGGAGGTAATCGTTGGATCTGAGATGAATTGCAATCGTCCGGATATTGTCTGAAATAATTTTACCGGCATTTGACGCCCCCCATAAATTCAAGCCGGTGTCGCTATCATTGATCGCGAAATCAATCACGCCGATCCCACGTACTGTTGGCCGAATCTCGTTCAGCTGATACAAGCCAAGGTTACTGGAACAAGCGCCGATGGACAGATTCCGGAGCTTGATGTTGGCCTGTGCGCAAAGCTGCTCGACGAATGAGTCTGGACCGATACAATTCGAAGTTCCGAGGACTACCATCTGCATAGCGACGTAGCCTCATCTGGTTTTTCGAATACGATGGAATTTGCGATGTAGTTCTGCAGATGCCAGACAAAGAATTGCCGATAGAAAGTTTTTTCCATTTTGAACGGCACGTACGATTTCTAGGCAGTCGTTCCACGGCATTCGATGCCGAAGTTCGCGAATAAGAGTTTGCTCGCCAAACAAACCGGCAAGTTGGCGGTATTGCCCAATCAATGCTTTCTTGATCTCGGATTCTGAGAACATCCGGCGACCCTTGCTTGTCGATGCGACAACATCGAGAATCTGCCAAAAACGATTTGCAGGGGCCGTTTTCAACAGCTCATCAACCTTGTCGATTAACGATACAAGCGTAAGTTTGGCAGTGGCATAGGAACGGGATTCTGCTTGACCGTAGCTGCTGTTAACCCCGACGAGACCCGGCAGCATGGAGAAATCATTTGCGCCATGCACGCGGTAAGCGTTCAGCAACCGGTCGATCAGATTCGTCCCGGTGATTGCATGCAATATTGGCGTAAAATATCCGTCAACGCCGCCGAATACAGTCTCCGTTGAGACGCTCGGAAGGATACGCTCCATCAGCACGCGTCGATACATGTTTGAGGAACCAACGCACCAGTTCCAGCCCGGTCGATACATCGGCAGGTATCTCGTTCGCTCGGCAAGACTCGAATAGGCAGAATGATCGAACATATCGAGGCGAACAGTTTTGTCCGCAGAACGCAAACTCGGCTCAGCCTCCTTCCACGAACGGAGCATCCACCAATTACCTCCGGTGATGACCTCGCCGTCGGCATTGATATCAACGGTGGTACTGGACGTGAAACCCGTGGGATGCTCCGTACCGATGTGAACTTGAACGTGCGTCGCGAGAAAATCGGGAAATAAGACATCGTCAGAATCGAGGAAAGTAACGTATTCATGTCGCACATGTCGCAGAGCATAAAGCGCCCCGCCAAGTTGACCAAGGTTGCGGGGAAGTTTGTGCAGCGTGAACTCCGGATGATTTCGTATAGCGTCGGCGATAACATCGACGCTTTCATCGTCGGAACCGTTGTCGACAATGATGCATTCCAAATTTTGGTAGGTTTGATCTTTGACTGATTGGATAGCCTGACCAACATACCGGCCATAGTTCCAGTTTATAATCACAACGGAAACACGCGGCATTTTAATCATGTTACGCAAACCCAGACTTTGATTAGGAGAACTGCTGTGTTCAAATTAGTGCCAGCCTAATAATTTAGCATCAGACGGTAGTTCATGAAAGCCGAATGATATCGAACCATGAGTGCGCAAACCAAGCCGACAGCGATGAATCTCAGGAAGCACGGAAACGCTCACGCAGCTGAAGGGCGGCATCCCTCGTAAACTTTGTTAGAACCTTGCCCCCGCTAAGGAGGGGGACTTCGTACTCTCGTTCCTTTGCAGGTCCAGCTAGGTGCAAGATTGAAATGGGGTTGCTGCCGCCATCCGGGATACAAAACAAGCTCTTCTGCGAATCAAAATTTGGAGTGCTCAACGTACAAATCCAATCATAATGCGCAGGCAGAAATTTGACATCAAGGCGATCGAGATACAATGCCGCAAAGAAAGCATGTTGATCGACATCGAGTCTATCGAGGCGTGCGACGGCTTGATGATATCGTCTTTTCCAGATGTCCCAATGCGGTGCCTTTGCAGCAAGGGCCATGACGCCAATATTAATACTTGTGAGCAGACCAAGATATGTGCCGCGGATGCGACCAAATAACGGGACCATTTGGCCTCGCCACCATCTCTCTTCTATTTCGGTAAACCGATATCCCGGCCCGTTTTCCAAACAGACAGCTGCGCCTCGCAGCCGGGCGCCTTCGATAAAAGGTTCAAGGAAATCGCAGGTCTGAACCCAAAGGTCGGCATCCATCCAAACATACACATCATATCCAGGAAAGTGGTCCCGCAGGTCCATTCGAGGGAGCAGCACGAGGCCGGTATCGACGGTTCTCAGCAATGCACTCTTACGGGGATCTTCGATCTTGTTAATCTTACGAATTGGAAGGCCTCTGCTCATGATTTCCGATCGTTGGTCAGGCAGCAAGCCAAAGTCGATCACTGAGATATCGGCCAGCTCTGAACATCTCATCTCCAACAATGAATCAATTGCCGCTATCAGATAACTGTAATAATGATGATCGCTACCGGTGACCAAAATTGCACGAGTTGCCATTATTTCGTTCTCATATGAGGTAGCGAGACATTACAACGAAAACCACAGGCCACCGCAGATATTAAGGCCTGTGCGTTGGCCTGACGGCTTTTTTGTACCAGCGGGATAGAGATTACTGCATCGGGTGGTCCTGTGTGTACCGAAAACCTCATTCGATGATGAATTCGGATTTGGTTGGTAAAATTCCCTGTCCGACAAACTGCTCAACCCGACGTATTTGGCTAGCTCCGCGCTCTTAGCTCGATCGTTGTAATAGGGCAGGCTATTCAGAACTTCGGCAAAAACCGCGGTAACCCGGTCCGGTTCGTCGCTCAGCGACGAGACGGCAAGAGGTTCCACGTACACGGTCGTAGGCGTCAGTGTTGTCTCGTCACGCAAGCGCTAATTCCAAGTTATCTGAATCGACGATAACGAACGGTTATGGTCGCTCACTAAACCCTGGACGGATTCAGGAATCGGATTCGCCTAATTGACAGGTTACGGAACAAGGGTCGCGCGGCCCCCTCACGGAATACGATAAACTGTCATTGTGTCCGCTACGCCGCGCAGGGCCGCCTGCTGCTCAGTTAGTTTGAATTTGCCGGCCTCTAGCATTTTTGACACCTGGACATCTTCCACCACAGATTTAGTGGTGAAAATGGCGCGCGATTCGGCGAGACCCTGGACTCTGGCGGCGACATTGACGGTTTGACCGAAATAGTCGAGACGGTCGTTGAGGGTAACCGCGAGACAAGGCCCCTCGTGAATTCCGATTTTAATTTGTAAATCGGTCTTGAGGTCGCGCACCGAGTCGCGCATGCGTAGCGCTGCGGCGAGGGCGCGATGGGGCGTTGCAAATGTTGCCATCACCGCGTCACCAATGGTTTTGACCACCGCACCGGCCTCAGAAGCGACTATCTCATTCAGCACCTGAAAATGTTCACGAACCAGATCGTATGCGACAATATCGCCAACACGATCATATAGTGCGGTTGAGCCTTTGAGGTCGGTGAATAAGAAAGTGAGGCTGGTGATCTTCAGTCCCTGATCAACGTCGAGCGTGTCGGTACGATAAATGTCGCGAAAGGTCTGGTTGGTCAGCAACCGCTTTGCGGTCAGGAACGGCCGTCGCTTGCCGAGCAGGTGATGGAGCGCGTCTCCGGCGATCCATACCGACGGCAAAGTGCGCACATCGCTGCGGTTATCGAGCGCAAGCCGCAGGGGACCGGGCCGCATCTCGGTGGTGCCGGTCGGCGCGTGCATCTTGTTGAAGACCATTGCCAGATTTTGGCGTTCACGCGTCGGTTCACCTTTGACGTCAATGAAATGTGCCGCGTGGGTCACCGGCTCGAACACGATCACGAATGCTGCGGGCAATTGCAGCGACAGCAGCGCTTTCTCACCGGGCGGAAGTTCCATCGAGTCGATCGTGATGTCTTCGAGAATTTCTTCCAGTCCAGTTTCTGGTAGGTCAACTCCCGAGCCCCAGAATATTTGCCGGAAGTATTCCCAGATCGGCAACGAATGCGGATCGTGGGCCGCAATTTTGCGCACGCGCGGACTGACCGTAAACGCGACTTCGACCATCTCATCGAGGGTCGGTTCATAGCCGCAGGCGCAAAGCGCGCAATCATAATTCTCTTTGTGGACGGATTTGAGAGTTTGCGTGGCGTCGAGCACGCCTCCACAGCCGGGACACAACACGTTCCAAGTTAATTCGAACAGCCCGAGCCTTGCAGCATGCAGGAAGCCACTGATGGCTTTTTCTTCGTCCAGATCGTGCTCGGCTGAGAAATTCACTATGTTGATGCGGCACAATTTCCGGTCGGTGCCATCGCGAATGACCGCTTCAATGGCGCCAACGACATCGTTATCGGCCGACTGCCGTAGGGTGTCGAATAATGCATTCGTGTCACTCATAACCTGACTCTAAGTCAAATTCGTCCGCTTGACAGCAGCAGCGACGTCACAATCGCGCAAATGCGCGTGAAGAAGCAGTAGGCGACAAATAAGTGATATTTTATGTTGTTGGATCCTCCGGCCTAGATCTCAAACGCGGCGAAGATAAATGGAATCATGGCGGTTAGCGCAATTTGCCGTGGGTTGAGTGATTATGAGGCGCGACCTGCTCAGGCAACCAGACCCGGACAGGGCAATTGGATTCGCAGAATAGCAGATTACGGAACATGTTACCCAAAACGGGCTACCAGATAGAGAATCAAAGCACGGCGTTGGTCGCCGGATCGATGAGATGCATGTGGTCAAGGTTAGCGCGCAACACCATTGCCTCACCTGAGCCCTTGGCGGCTGTGGGTTCGACCCGGCCGCAGACTTCGGTGCCGTCGACCTTGAAGAACACCATGGTCTCCATGCCCATCGGCTCGACCACGTCGAGCGTCACCGGAAATTCCTGGCCGACGCCGTTCTCGGTACCACGCGTCTCGGTGAGATGTTCCGGACGCAGGCCGAACAACAGGTCCTTGCCGGCGTGGCCGCGATAGCGCGCGATGCGGCTTTCCGGCACGTGGAATGACAGGCTGCCGGACAGCCGGATGTTCAGCCCGCTGCCATTGCTCTCCAGCTTCGCCGGGATGAGATTCATCGCTGGCGAGCCGATGAAACCGGCGACGAAGCGGGTCTTGGGGTGATGGTAGAGATCGTTGGGCGTGCCGATCTGCTCGATGCGGCCCGCGTTCATCACCACCACGCGGTCGGCCAGCGTCATGGCCTCGACCTGGTCGTGCGTCACGTAGACGGTCGTGGTTTTTACTTTTTGATGCACGCGCTTGATTTCGGTGCGCATCTGCACGCGCAGCTTGGCGTCGAGATTGGACAAAGGCTCGTCGAACAGGAATACCTTGGGATTGCGCACGATGGCGCGGCCCATGGCGACGCGCTGGCGCTGGCCGCCGGACAACTGCTTGGGCCGGCGCGCGAGAAGTTCGGTGATGTCGAGAATACGGGCGGCGTTGTCGACCCGCAGCTTGATTTCCGATTTGGGGAATTTGCGCAACTTGAGCCCGAACGACATGTTCTCGGCCACCGTCATGTGCGGGTAAAGCGCGTAATTCTGGAACACCATGGCGATGTCGCGGTCCTTCGGCGGCAGATCGTTGACCACCTCGCCGCCGATCGAGATTTCACCGTCGCTGATTTCCTCAAGGCCCGCAATCATGCGCAAGGTCGTGCTTTTGCCGCAGCCGGAGGGACCTACCAGCACGACGAATTCGTGATTGGGGATGTCGAGATTGACATTGCTGACGGCAACAACATCGTCGTAGCGCTTGCCGACGTTGCGTAATGTGACTTCCGCCATACTCGTTGCCCGTCCTGTTTTTTAGCCCTTGGTCGCGCCGGCCGTGAGACCCGCGATGTAGTAGTCCATGAGAAATGCATAGATCACGAGCGGCGGCGCGGCCGCGACCAGCGCGCCGGCCATCAGCATGCCCCACTTGTAGACGTCAGCCTTGATCAGGCTGGTGACGGTGCCAACAGTCAGCACCTGCTGGTCGGCCGAATAGAGGAAAGTCATCGGATAGACGAAGGCCGCCCAGGACACCGTGAAGGCGAAGATCGTGGCCGCGATGATGCCGGGCAGCGCCACCGGGATGAATATCTTGAACAGCATCTGCATGTGGCCGGCGCCGTCGATCAGCGCCGCCTCGTCCAGTTCCTTCGGGATCGACTGGAAATAGCCGATCATGATCCAGGTGCAGAACGGCACCGTCAGCGTCGGATAGACCAGCACCATGCCCCAATAGGAATTGAGCAGGCCGACCGATTTGACGATCTGGAATAGCGGAATGAACAGCAGCGTGTCGGGCACGAGGTAAGTGAGGAATATTCCGGTCGCGAGAATCCCCGAGCCCCAGAATTTCATGCGGCCGAGCGAGAACGCGGCCAAGACGCTCACCACCATGGTGATGATCACGACGCAGACCGTCACGATCACGGTATTCTTGAAGAAGATCAGGAAGTCGGTCTGCGTGAACAGTATCCTGAATTGATCGAGCGTGACGCCGTTCGCGATAATCCACGGATTGGTCGCCATATGGGCGACCTCGGCGTCGCTCTTGAGCGAGGTCACCACCATGTAATAAGGCGGCAGCAGGAAGAAGATCGCGAAGATGATCAGGAAGAAATAGGACGTAAACAGCGCCCAGCGCCGGTCGCGCTTCAGGCTGGCGCGCAGCCCGATCCGGGTCGTGGGGGGTGCGGCGATGGTGGCCGTGCTCATCCGATTTCCCTTCCGCGCTTGGCCACACCGCGCAGAATGAACACCGCGGCAATGGCCAGGATCGGCAGCATGAACAGCGACGTCGCCGAGCCGAGAGGCAGGTCGCCGGAGCGGATACCGAGCAGGAACGAATAGGTCGCGAACACATGCGTCATGTTGCGCGGGCCACCCGCGGTCATGATCTGCACGATGTCGAAATTGGCGAATGTGATGATCAGCGAAAACAGGATGGTGATCGCAATGATGTTGCGCATCATCGGCAGTGTGATGTGGATGAATTTCTGCCAGGCGCTGGCGCCGTCGATGGAGGCGGCCTCGTAAAGCTGCTCTGGCACCGATTTGAGCGCGGCCAGATACATGATCAGAAAGAACGGCGCGCCGTACCAGACATTGACCAGGATCACCGAAAAACGCGCCCAATACGGGTTACTCAGCCAAGCGATTTCCTCGAAGCCCATCGTCTGCAAGAGCCAGTTGAAGGCCGAATGAGTGGGGTCAAACAGCCACCACCAGCCGAGCGAAGATAGCGCCAGCGGGATCACCCAGGGCACCAGCAGCATGCCGCGCCATTTGCGCTGGCCCTTGGTGGGCAGATTGTTGATGAGATGCGCGGTGATCAACCCGATCAGCGCTTTGAAGAACACCGCGGAGAGCGCGAATATCGCCGACTGCTCGACGACCATCCAGAAGGCGTCACGCGACAAGAGGTAGGTGAAATTCGACAGGCCGACGAAGCGCGTCTGCGCCTTGTTGAGCATCGACAGATAGATCGAATAGAACGCCGGATAGATGATCAGCCCGGCGACGATAGCGATCAGCGGCGTACACATCGCCAATGCGATGGTGGAGCGGCGGCGCATGAAGAGCTGCAAGCCGCGCCGTCTGACCGGCGCACGTGCATTGTCCGCTACCGTCGGCATCCACGATTGAACGATGTCGGCCATGGCTTAAGATCTCACGTTAATTCGCCATAATCATGCATGCCGGCCACGTAGGGCCGGCATGCTTATGTGCGAGAGCGAGAACGCCTAGACGCGCAAGGTGCCTTCGAGTTCTTTCTCGGCCCACTTGATGACGTCGTCGAGCTTCTCGTTGCCTTGCGTGAACTTTGCCACCATCACGGTGTTGATCGCCTGGTTGTAGATCTGGGCGCCGACATCCGCGCGGGCCGGCGCGCCGGCCATCGAGGTCTGCTCGTCACCGCGCGGCGGGTAGCTATAGACGGTGCCGGTCGGCGGACCGACGGTCTTCCAGGTATCGAAGGTGTACATGCTCTTGAACGACGGTAAATCGTAGCCGATCGAGGCTTCGACCAATTGCGCCATCGATTCCTTCTGCGACATATGCAGCAGGAGATCCTTGCCCGCCGGCTTGTTCTTGGAGAACGCCCAGAGACCGTAAAATTGCGGAAGCTGCCCGACAAAGCGGCCCTTCGGGCCCTTGGGCATCGCGTGGGTCCAGCAGTTCTCCGCGACCTTGGGGTTGTCACGCTTGGCCACCGCCCATGCACTCGGCGGGTTCATGATGCTGGAGCCCTTGCCTGAAATGAGCCAGCGGTTGTTGCCGGCATCGTCCCAGGCGTAGACCTCGGGCGGATTAACCGCCATCAGCTTCTTGAGATATTCGAGCGCGGTGCGGGTTTCGTCGGAGTTAATTTTGATGTTGTCCTTGGCGTCCATCATCACGACACCGAAGGAATTGAACAGCGCGCCGACCCAGTCGACCGCGTCGCTCGTTTGCCCCATCGGCAAGCCGACAGGGAAACCGGCCTTGTGCAGCTTTTGTGCGCTGGTGAGATACGTATCCCAGGTCCAGGTGTCGGTCTTGGCCTTGTTGTATTTCGCCTCGTCGGCCGGGAAGATATCCATCAGGTCGATGCCGGCGTGCTCCTTGTAGAGATCGATGCGCGAACAGCAGGGCTTGACCTGGCTGCCGACCGCGGTCGGCACGCCGCGCCAGGTGCCCTTGATCTTTGCGAGATATTCGGCGACCGGGCTGATCGGGCCGTATTGCTTGATGAGTTGGCCCACGACGTCGTCGAGCGGCTCGAGGTTGCGCTGGTGAACCTGAATGTTCCAGTCGCGATGCGACATGATGTCGTGGCCGGTGCCGGCTTGCGCTTCGGCCGCCGCGGTCAACTTGTCCTTTTCGCCTTGCGAGGTGATGTAATCGATGTGAACTTCGACTTTGTTCTTCTCGCCCCACTCATTGCAGATTTTCGTGAGGGCGGTGTTGGCGCCGGGCACCCAGTGGTCCCAGCAGCCCAACGTCAATTTTCCGGCGGCGTAAGCCCCGCGCACATACGGAGCGGTGATGACCGCCGCGGAGGCGAGGGCTGCAGTTTTCAATACTGTTCGTCGAGAAGTCCCTGAACGCATCGAGGCATTCCTCCCTGTTGATGGTTGAGCCATTTTTATTTTGCATACAGGCTATACCCCTACCGAATAGGTGCCTAGCCGGACCGCAAGATATCGCATTGCAGCACCGGCAATCGATTCGACGGCAATCGACCTTGGCCAAAAGTTTTTGCGGTTGCGTCAATTACCCTGAAGCGCCGATATAATCGTGCGCTAATCGACCAGATCTCGCCCGGCCCGCGTATATATCCGTTAAATCAAAATCTTAGCCGCTGCCCACTGACCGGATTGGAACTTTGGGCAATAGCGCTGCGGTGCACCCTGACGTAGGGTCTGCTTGACAGCGGGGGCACCATGGCTTCGATCCCACCTGCTAATACCTTTGACTACATCGTCGTCGGGGCCGGCTCAGCCGGCTGCGTCTTGGCTGATCGGCTGACCGCCTCGGGCCGTCATCGCGTTCTGTTGTTGGAGGCCGGCGGATACGACCGCAACGTCTGGATTCACATTCCGCTCGGCTACGGCAAGTTATTCAATAACCCCAAGTTTAACTGGCTCTATTCCTCCGAGCCGGAGTCCGATCTCAACAACCGCAAGATCATCCAGCCGCGCGGGAAAGTGCTGGGCGGATCGAGTTCGATCAATGGTCTGCTCTATATCCGCGGCCAGCCTGAGGACTTCGATCATTGGCGGCAGCTCGGCAATGTTGGCTGGAGTTTCGACGATGTTCTGCCCTATTTCCGGCGCTCCGAGGATCAGGAGCGCGGCCCGGATGCGCTTCACGGCGTAGGCGGACCGCTAGCGGTTTCCAATGTCAGCGAGCCGCACCCGCTCTGTGAAGCGTTCATCGAGGCCGCGCAGCAGGCCGGATTTCCGCGCAACGATGATTTCAACGGGCCTGCCCAGGACGGCGCCGGCTATTTCCAGCTGACAGCGCGCAAAGGCCGTCGATGGTCGACCGCAGTCGGCTATTTGCGCCAAGCGCGCCGTCGGCCCAATTTGGCGATCGTGCCGAACGCGCTGGCAAGCCGCATACTATTTTCAGGACGCCGCGCCGTAGGCGTCGAATATCGACGCGGCGAGGCAACGCACATCGCTCACGCAACCGGCGAAGTGATCGTTGCCGGTGGCGCATTCAATTCTCCGCAACTGCTTCAACTCTCGGGGCTCGGACCCGCGACGCTGCTGCGCTCACTGGACATAGACGTGGTCGCCGACATGCCGGGTGTCGGCGCCGACCTGCAGGACCACCTTCAGGTCCGCATGCAATACCGCTGCACTGAGCCGATCACGATGAATGACGTGATAAATAGTTGGCGCCGCAGCGTTGGCGCGGGGCTGCGTTATATCCTGTCCAGAAAGGGATTGCTGACCATCGGCGCCGGCTATGCCGGAGGCTTCTTCCGAACTAGCTCCGAACTAATGACGCCCGATGTCCAGGTGCACTTGATCATTTTCAGTGGCGACACGTCCGGGGCCGCTTTGCATCCATTCCCAGGCTTCATCGCGTCGGTCTGTCAGTTACGGCCTGAGAGTCGTGGCTTCGTGCGTATCAAATCGGCGGACCCGAGGGATCCACCGGCGATCCAGCCTCGCTACCTTTCTAGGCGAAATGACTGTGACACAGTCGTTGCCGGGATGAAGCTCTTGCGCGGGATCATGCGCCAGCCAGCGATGCATCATTACATTGCCGAGGAGCGCGCGCCCAAGCCGGACTGCACGAGCGATGTTGATCTCCTTGCGTTCGCGCGCGAGTTCGGAACAACGGTTTTTCACCCGACGAGCACCTGCCGTATGGGCTCGGATACGGTTGCGGTTGTCGATGATCGATTACGTGTGCACGGTATAGAACGTCTGCGTGTGATCGACGCCTCAATCATGCCCACCGTTGTATCCGGCAATACCAACGCCGCCGTGGTGATGATCGGAGAAAAAGGCGCCGACATGATATTGCAAGATGCTGCAACTAGCGCGCCAATCTCAATTTCGCCTTGAAACTGCTGCGTTCCATCGGCCAAATTACTGATCGCCGGTTCGGAGTGCCTCTGAAAGGATGCGATGTCCGCTTTGGGTCAAAAGCGGACTTGGAGACATGTCCGCGTGACGTCCGCTTAAAACCCGAAAGCAGACATTCGCCGGATGGGCTGACATGTCCGTATTGGGTCACAGGCAGACATCGCGCATGCAGCCCGCGCAAAAACAAAGAGGCCGCCAACTAAGGCTGAAATAGAAAGAGCCCGGCCGGTTTGTCCTGATCTGCGGTCTCCCTCCCGCAGAGCGCGCTTTTTCTGGCGTCAGCCGGCCGCGCTCTCGCGCAATACCTCGCTCGCGATGCGGTGCGCTTCATTCGACGCCGGAATGCCGCAATACAGGGTCAGCAGCAGGAGGATTTCCTGGATCTGCTCGGCGCTACAGCCGTTCTTCACGGCGCCCTTGAGATGCACGCGCAATTCGTTGGTGTGCCCAGCCGCCGCCATCATGGCCACCATGGCGAGCGATTTCGTCGCCGGCGGCAGCGCCGACCGGCTCCAGACATCTCCGTAAGCGTAGGCGTTGATGATGTGCTGCAACGGTTTGCCGAATTCGCCGAACGAGTTCATGCGCTTTTCCACGGCCTCGCGGCCAAACATGTCGATGCGCAGCTTGAGGCCGCGTTCGTGAAGCTCTTTCTCGTCCATCGTTTGCTTCCTTTCGATAATGCATTAGCCCGGTCGCGACCAGCGCAACTCGCTATTGCAGCTGAATGCCGGCGGTTTCACGAACCTCGTTCCATCGTTTGTATTCGCTCGCCATGAAATCTCCGAACTGCTGCGGCGTTGAGCTTTTGACTACCACGCCGACGGTGATCAGGCGTTTCTTAACCTCGTCTTCCTGCAGACTATCGTTGAGCGCCTTGTTCAGCTTGGCGATGACCGCCGGCGGCGTGCCGCGCGGCGCAAACACACCGTACCAGGTGGTAACGTCGTAGCCGGGCAGCAAGCCGGACTCGACGGCGGCCGGAACATTCGACACCGCCGGAAAGCGATCCTTGCCGGTAACCGCAAGTGCCTTGAGCTGGCCGGACTGCACATGTCCGATCAATGCCGACACCGTATCGAACATGATATCAGCATGCTGGCCAAGGACCGCGTTGATGGTTTCAGGCGTGGTGCGGAAAGGAACATGTAGCAGGTCGATTTTCGCAATCTGCTTGAACAGCTCGCCGGCAAAATGCTGGGTGGCGGCGAAGCCGGGGCTTGCGAACACGACCTTGCCGGGATTGGCCTTGGCGTAGGCGACGAGCTCCTTCACGTCATTGGCCGGAAAATCCGGACGCGTCACGATCATCAGGCTCGCGGTCGCAATCTGTCCTACCGGCGCAAACGCAGTGAGGCTGTCGTAAGGCATTTTCTTCGTCGTGACGGCGGCGATGAGCTGGCCCGCGGTCATGATTCCAAGCGTGTAGCCGTCGGGAGTAGCTCTCGCGACCATATCATTTCCCAGGATACCGCCGGCGCCGGGTTTGTTTTCGACCACCACTGCCTGGCCTAGCTTGGTCTGCAGCGATTCCGCCAGGATGCGGCCGATGATGTCGGAACCACCGCCAGGCCCGAACGCGATAATGAGATGGATGGGTCGCTGAGGAAAATCCTGCGCGAGGGCTGGATTCGCGCGCCCCGCAGTCAGAATCAAAACGGCAACGAACGCGAACATGAACTTCTTCATGATAATTCCCCCATCGAAAACCTCATCCGTGGATGATTTTCATTTAACCTGCAGAATTCGCTGATCTTGCGCCAAAATTTCCTGTTTCGCCAAAATAATTTCCTGTTCCTTTGCGCAGGGAATTTGGCTGAAAGTCTTTGAATTTGTTCGCGTGTTAGCTTTCAAAATCTTACAATGCGTGCGAATTTGACAAAATTCCCTGTTAATTTCCCTGTTAGCAGGGAATTTGGGAGTGGAGACGGGTTCGACTAGGACTGCGTCCGCCACCGCACCCTCTTTGAATTTCCAATCGTTTTTGACCAAATTGTCAAACCGGACTGAAAGTCAGCGGAAATAGCTACAACTCCGCCGTTTCATTTTGATGTCCGCTAATAACCCAAAATGGACGGGGAGCCGACGCCCGCAAACTAAGGGAAGTGTACGAGTACCGCTACGCGGATTAGACAAGAGTGTTTTCGAGTGCGCGGTACGTATCGCCACTTACGAATTCTGGTTGGCCGTCTCTAGCGAACAGAAACTTCTCTTCGAATTCTGCCGCCGGCATGGGCCGGCCGAAAAAGTAGCCTTGGCCTTGTTTACAACCCATTCGAGCCAATAGGTCGGCGGTATCGCGGTCTTCAATACCCTCGGCAATGACGGATAGTCCAAGCAGCGTGCTCAGACCGATGGTCGAGCTGACGATGGCAGCATTGTCGATTTCCATATGTAGCTGACACACGAATGACTTGTCGATCTTCAGTCCACTAATTGGAAACTTCTTTAGGTAACTCAGGCTCGCGTAACCGGTACCGAAGTCGTCGAGCAAGATGCGAACGCCAAGATCTTTGATCCTGCGAAAAATATCTACGGCCTTTTGGTCGTCAACGAGGATGTCCTCCGTCACTTCGAGTTCAAGACGGTAGGGCGAACAGCCTGTTTCCTTCAAGATATTCTCGATCGTCATTACCAGGTCATTCGATTGAAGCTGCGACGGTGCAAGGTTTACGGCGATCGAGAGGTCGAAGCCTTTTTTCTGCCAAACGCGGGCTTGTTTGCACGCGGTTTGCATGACCCATAGCGCTAGCGGGTCGGAAACAGGGCATGTCTTTGCTACGTGTATGAATTCGCCAGGGGCGAGAAGGCCACGGTCGGGGTGCCGCCAACGAATAAGCGCTTCCGCGCCGATCAGGCTATCGTCCTCGAGGCTCACTTTGGGCTGGTAGTAGAGTTCGAATTCATTGCGTTTCAAAGCACGGGCAAGTTCTGCCTCAAGCCTTACTCTCAACTCAAGTTCGGCTCGGATGCTGCGCTCGAAAACAATGTGTCGGCCGCGCCTACTTACCTTAGCGCGATACAACGCGAGATGCGCGTTACCAAGCAGATCATCCGCCGAGTTGCAATCTCTCGGGAAGACGGCGAGCCCGATGCTCACGGTGACCGGCTGCTGTCGTGTCTCGACAGATAGAGGAGTCTCGCTGAAGGCCCGGCAAATCCGCTCCGCTAGTTCTTCGGCCTTAATCACCGCGTCGGGGCCCTCGACCACGAGACCGAATTCGTCGCCGTCGAGGCGGGCTAGCACGCTCGCCGCGTCGGAGAAGGTGTTGAGCCGGTGGGCAACTGCGCAAATCACGTGATTGCTATAGGTGTGACCCAGCATATCGATGATGAACTGGAATTTGTCGATGCCGATCACGAGCAAAGCCAATTGGCCCGCATCGGATGCCGCCGTGGAAAATTTCTCGCTTAGGTGTGCGACGAGCATGCGGCGGTTTGCAAAGCCGGTAAGTTCGTCGTGCTCCGCGAGATAGCGAATGCGGGCTGCCTCGCGCTGGCGCTCGGAAATATCTCTAAAAATGACGCCATAGTTGAATCCGTCGGTCCCCTGCCAGCCTGAAAAACAGGCCTCAATCGGAAAAAGTTCCCCATTCTTCCGACGTCCATACATTTCCAGCAGCTTCCCGCCCCGCGCTTGCAATAGATCGTGTGGCAGATCCAGAACCGAAAACGACTCGGCAATCGATCGATCGTCGGTGCTTTTGCAAATTTTGTTGAGGGGGCTGCCTATCATTTGGTCGGACTCATAACCGAAAATCGCTGTGGCTGTCGGATTCCATACCGTGATCAAACCATTCTTATCCGCGCAAACGAGGCCGTCACCGAGCGACATGGCGATACGTTGGAAGCGCTTTTCTGCGATCAGGCCGAGCAAATCCCTGAAGTCGATCTCATCGAGGGCGATCACGGCCAGATACGCGAAGACGGCAATGCAAACCAGCGATGTATCAAGCATCAACGCCGTTTCTGTCTGAAGCAGCATGGCCGTTGTCTCGGCCGCGAGCACCAGTCCGACCAAAATTGTCACGCGTATCGCCGCCGAAACGCGGCGCCACAGCAACAGCATAATGAGGATGACAAGAGCGGGGCCACCGAAGTTTACGAGCTTCGAGGAGGGGAGCAGCGCGCGTTCCTGCAAAATTGACTCGACGGCAAGCGCCTGAACCAACGCACCGGAGATGATTTGTCCGCGCGGTACGCTTAGTCTGTCTCCGAGCTCGAGAGCGGTTCCGCCCACGATCACCGTTTTATCTCTCAGGCGCGCCAGCAGGGCAGGATCGGCTCTTAAGACATCTTTGTAGGAAATGACAGGGATGGAATCGGCTTGGATGCTGAAATCGATCCAGAGCGGCGCTTTGGTACGCTCATATTTGCCGGCCAGTACCGCGCCCATTGATGGGAGGAATTCCCCCCGAACCCACTCTCCGTAGGGATAGCGGCGGATAACACCATCGGTATCGGCGGAAACATTCACCACCCCCGACCACGAATGCCCAGCGAAACTCGGCAAGGGGTGGTTCTGGTAAATCGACTTGCGGTTGTTCGATTCAACCAGTTGTTCGAATGAGGGCAAGATAACCGAGCCGCCAGCATTCTGGAGCGCCTCGCTCAGTGCTTGATCGGATTCAGGCGTTGACGGGGTGCTGAAGTCGACATCGAAGGCAATGCTCCTCACCCCAGCACCCGCTAGGTTCTCAATTAATTTGGCATGAAATTGTCGCGGCCATGGCCAGACACCGACCGCTTCAATCGATGGCGAGTCGATGGCGACGATAACAACGTTGCCAGTGGCCTGGCGCGGGAAAAGACCGGAACGCAGGTCGACCAATAGATTCCTGAGTGCCGTGGGCACGCTGGTCAGCAGCATAGCGACCAACGCACACACGACCACGAGATGCGGCAAAATCCTTTTCAGTCCCCTCACTGGCGACCCCACGTCTCGCAAGTCAGCCTTGCAACGCCGTCCTACTTCTAGGGTTAGTGGCCATTGCCGTTACCGTGGCCATTGCCATTACCGTGGCCATTTCCCGCGGCAATGGCATTAGCAGCGGCATTGCCATTTCCGTTGCCGTTGCCATTTCCGTTGCCGTTACCATTCCCGTTGCCATTTCCATTCCCATTGGCGTTGGCGTTGCCATTTCCGTTGCCATTGCCCTGGCC
>Ga0265337_1000238_pt1 | contig 29827 bp, 22 predicted proteins | sample 42122metaG_FD_192441 | JGI IMG/M metagenome (GOLD analysis project Ga0265337, IMG submission 192441) | Rhizosphere microbial communities from Carex aquatilis grown in University of Washington, Seatle, WA, United States - 4-21-22 metaG | ecosystem: Host-associated > Plants > Roots > Rhizosphere >... | reverse complement strand
ATTGAATACCTTGAAGATTGAGAGTGGTGCACCCATGAAGAGTCGAACTTCAAACCTGCTGATCCGTAGTCAGCCGCTCTATCCAATTGAGCTATGGGTGCAACAAAAGGGAAGATAAGCTATGGGCCGAAAGCCGGCGGCGCAAGAATTTTCCCGCGCGGCAAACGTTCAATTCGTGAAAATATTCCGCAATGCCAGCGCCGTAATCGTCACCACCAGCATCAGGCCGCTGGGCATGAATTTCTTTGTTTTGGCCAGCCGGATGGCGAACACGACCAGCAGCAGCGCCATGATGACGTTCGCCAGGTTGCCGGCAAACGACCGTTGAAACACGTTGGGCAACGTCGTCAGCACCAACAACGCCGCGAACACCGCCGACGTGATGAGCGACACCTTGCTTTTCGCCTTGAAAAAGCCAATCAGCCCGCCGACGAGCAGCAGGACGATGTAGGCCCACAAAACCTTGGTTGCGAAATCATGCACGCGCGCAGGCTGCCCTAATTATCCAAAACGTCCAAACTTAAAATTTCGCCCGGCTCGCATTCCGCCACGACTTCAAATGGACGGCAACAGATTTCGCAATCCGTCGTGAAACGCTGTTGCGGCACACTCGTGTCCACGACCATTTCAAATGCCTGGCCGCAAAAGGGACATCGGATGTTCTCGGAAACTTCCACCCTGCAATCTAGCCGCACCTTTGCAATTCGCAACTGCCGCCGCCAACAACAAAAAAGGCCGGCAACCTGCCGGCCCTCCCGCAATCGGGAAAGATTTCCGCGACCGGTTTAGAACCGCTTCGTGAGGGTCAGGGTAATGGCGTTGCCTTGCGCGCGGCTCTCCGCCATAAATTCGTAATTGTAGCGGAGCGAGACGAAGAACATCTGCTTCGGAAACATGAAGCTGACTTCCGGGCCGACGGCTGCCACGCTATTGAGGGCCGACCCGTCGCTGCTGCCCGTCACCTGTTTCTGGTAATAGCCCACCACCCCCAGATCGGCTTCCTTGCAAACGTTCTTGCTGACACCCCATTCCAATGTGTAGACGTCTCCGGGCGTGATGTGTGTGTCGCGTTGCTCGGTGTTGAATTCGTAACGGTTCAACGCCGACACAGCCCATGTTTTTCCCTCGTCAATATACCAGGTGGCTCCGGCAGTCTGCATGAATGTCCAAAAGCCCATGCCGGGCGTCGTCGAGGGGCCGGGGCTGGTCGGCGAATCACCCGTGGGCGCGTCAACGCCGCTGCCAACCGAAAAGTCGAACTGCTTGAGATGCCACGAGAGCGTGCCTTCGGCGAAGATGTCACCGACGCCAAAAGTGTTGTTGTTGAATGTCGAATGGGGACCGGTGTTAAGGCTTGCCTGATGGTAGACAAATGGCACAAAACCATCCACACCGACGAAACCACCGAGAAACTTTGTGTCGGTGATCCAAAGCATACGGGTAAGGTTGGCGTAGGTGAACGTATCAAGATCCGCCGGGCCATTTTTGTGGCCGGAGGGGGTGTTTAACTGGTCGGCCCAGTAGAAGTAATTGTAGTCGCGGAAATAAATCCCCGGCGGCGGCAAGGATGCGCCTTTGATGCCTTCCACGCCCGGCACATAATGGGACGAAGGTTGGGCCAGGAGCAAACCCGGCATCGCGGCGAGAGCGGCGGTGATGACAAGACGAACGGATTGAATTTTCATAGGTTGTGATTTCTAAGTTTTGAACGGTCAGACATCCTGCAATTTGCCGGTGAGATAGGTTTCATAGGCGCCCAAGTCGAGCAGCCCATGGCCGGACAGGTTGAAAAGGATGACGCGCTTGCGCCCCGCCTCGCGCGCTTTCTCCGCTTCCGCCACGACGGAGGCAATTGCGTGCGCGGACTCCGGCGCGGGCACGATGCCTTCCGTGCGCGCAAAGAGTGTCCCGGCCTCGAAAACTTTCGTCTGGTGATAGGCCTCGGCTTCAATCAAACCCAGCTTCAGCGCGTGGCTGACCATCGGTGACATGCCGTGGTAGCGCAGTCCGCCCGCATGGATTGAAGGCGGCATGAATTTGTGGCCGAGCGTATACATCATGAGCAACGGCGTCGTTTCCGCCGTGTCGCCGAAATCGTAGCGCAATTCGCCTTTCGTCAGCGACGGACAGGCCGACGGTTCGACGGCGACAATCCGGTATTTTTTCTTTTCCGCGATTTTTTTGTGAAGGTATGGAAACGCCAGCCCGGCGAAATTGCTGCCCCCGCCGCAGCAGGCGATGATCGAATCCGGCTCCTCGCCCGCGAGTTCCATTTGTTTGATCGCTTCCTGGCCGATGACCGTCTGGTGCAGACAGACGTGATTCAGCACACTGCCCAAAGAATACTTCGTGTTCGGATGCGTGGCGGTGTCCTCGATGGCTTCGCTGATGGCGATGCCGAGGCTGCCCGGACACTTCGGGTCCTGCGCCCGCATCTTGCGCCCGTATTCGGTCTGGTCGCTCGGACTCGGATGCACGGTCGCGCCCCAGGTGTGCATGAGCATCCGGCGATAGGGCTTTTGCTCATAGCTGACCTTGACCATGTAAACGTTGCACTCCAACCCGAAAAGTTTGCAGGCCAGCGCCAGCGACGAACCCCACTGGCCCGCGCCGGTCTCGGTGGCGAGCCGTTTGGTGCCGGCGACCTTGTTGTAATACGCCTGCGCCACGGCGGTGTTGGGCTTGTGGCTGCCGGCGGGGCTGGCGCCTTCATATTTGTAGTAGATGTGCGCCGGCGTCTTGAGCGCTTTTTCGAAGCGCACCGCGCGCAGCAATGGCGTGGGCCGCCACAGGGCGTAAATGTCGCGGACTTCGTCCGGAATCTCCACCCACCGGTCGGGACACATTTCCTGCTTTACAAGGTTCTCCGGGAAAATCGCCAGCAACGCCTCCGGCGGGACCGGCTGTTTGGTTCCAGGATGCAGCGGCGGCGGCAGCGGTTCGGGAAAGTCCGCCAGAAGATTATACCACTGTTTGGGAATGTCCGACTGGGCCAGCGTGAATCGGGTTTGCGTGCTCATAAATGGTGCCCATAAATTTACCGCCGTCCAAGCGCTTGTCACGCATTTATTAGCATGTTGTAGTTAAACTGATTTAAATAATAATAATTGCTCACATTAAGAGTTCGGATGGCAGTGAACGGTCGCTTCGATTCCCTGGCAATTTCATGGGCTTGTTTCGGGGACAGAACCAGCTTGACCGGGCGAGCAAACTGGCATAAGCTCGTTTCAATATGGCTGGCGTCAGAATCAGACCCGGTTCCGTGTTCCCCGACTGGGGACTCGTCCGTGCCATCAACCCGCTGTGGATTGCATTGCTCCTGCTCCTGCCCGACGTGGCGCAGGCGCAGTTCACGTTCACGACCAACAACGGCGCAATAACCATCACGAGTTACACCGGTCCCAGCGTCGCCGTGGTAATCCCCAGCATGATCCACGGCTATCCGGTCACCACAATTGGGGACGGTGCATTTAGTGCGTTTTGGGCCAATAGCACCAGCCCGACAAGCCTCACAATCCCCGACAGCGTAACCAATATAGGAAACTATGTATTCGACGAATGCTTCGGCCTGACCAATATAATAATCGGCGCTGGCGTCAGAAGTATTGGAACAGGGACGTTCGTTTTCTGTTTTGGTCTGAGTGCGATAATCGTGAATCCAACCAATTCCTTTTATAGTAGTGTGAATGGAATTCTGTTCGACAAGAGCCAGACCACACTCATTCAATATCCTGAAGACGGCCAAGTCGGAAGTTACGCAATTAGCAACAGCGTCACCAGCATCGGGGACACTGCGTTTGAGTTTTGCGGCTTGAGCAACATTACGATTCCCAACAGCGTCACCAATATTGGAAACAGCGCGTTACAAAACTGCTCCAGTCTGACGAACATCACAATTGGCACCAACGTCACAAGCATCGGAGCAAATGCTTTCTACTCATGTTCCAGTCTGAATAGCATCACAATTCCCAACAGCGTCACAAGTATCGGAGTCGCTGCGTTTGAGGCGTGCGGCCTGAAAAGCGTCACGATTCCCAATAGCGTCACCAGCATCGCAAGCCAAACATTCGATATATGTGGGAGCCTGACGAACATCACAATTGGCACCAACGTCACAAGCATTGGAGCAAATGCTTTCTACTCATGTTCCAGTCTGAATAGCATCACAATTCCCAACAGCGTCACCAACATCGGGAGCTACGCGTTTTCTCACTGCTTCAGCCTGACCAACGTCTATTGCAAAGGCAACGCCCCCACACCCACTAATGATCTTTCTGTGTTTCAATATGACAACAATGCGACGGTCTATTATTTGCCGGGGACCACCGGCTGGGGCTCGACTTTTGACGGTCGTCCGACCGCGTTATGGTTGCCGCAAGTGCAATCCACCAGTGCCATCTTTGGCGTGCAGTCGAATCAGTTCGGATTTAACATCAATTGGGTGAGCGACACGACCGTCGTTGTGGAAGCTTGCACGAATCTGGCCAATCCCATCTGGTCTCCGGTGGCCACCAACACGCTCACGGGCGGCCCGTCCTATTTCTGCGATCCGCAATGGACGAATTATCCCGGCCGCTTCTACCGTCTCCGCTCGCCGTGACATGGCCGTTCGTCCGCGGATGCACCGGTAAAAATTACGGCTGGCCACGGACAGAATCGTTTTGGGGTTTGCCACTGCCACCATTTTCAGAGATAGTGTGCGTCCGTTTTTACGGCCAATATGAAACCCCAGGTTGAAATCTACGACACGACCCTGCGCGACGGTTCGCAGGGCGAAGGCATCAATTTCTCTGTCGCGGACAAACTCCGCATTGCCGAGAAGCTCGACGCGTTCGGGGTTCATTACATTGAAGGCGGCTGGCCGGGCAGCAATCCCAAGGACATCGAGTTTTTCGCGCAGGCCAAAAAGAAAAAATTCAGGAACGCGCGGCTCGCCGCGTTCGGTTCCACGCGCAAAAAGGGCGTGCCGGTCGAGCAGGACGACCAGGTGCGTCTGCTCATCGCGGCTGGAACGCCGGTCGTGACGATTTTTGGAAAGACTTCGATGCTGCACGTCAAGGAAGTCCTGCGCTGCACGCCCGATGAAAATCTCGCGATGATTGCCGATACCGTGCGCTTCCTGAAAGACCACGGCAAGTTCGTCATCTACGACGCCGAGCATTGTTTCGACGGCTACAAACTCGATCCCGAATACGCCGTTGCCACATGGCAGGCTGCCGAAAAGGCGGGCGCGGATTTCATCGTGCTTTGCGACACCAACGGCGGCTGTCTGCCGGGCGAAGTCGCCGAAATCACGAAAGCCGCTGTCGGCAAACTGAATTGCCCGGTCGGCATCCACACCCACGACGACATCGGTCTCGGCGCTGCGAATGCGCTGGCCTCACTGGACGCCGGAGCGGTTCACGTGCAGGGCACCATCAACGGCTACGGCGAACGCACCGGCAATTGTAATTTGACCAGCGTCATCCCGTGCATCGCCTTGAAGCTGAAAAAGACCTGCGTGCCCGCGAAGTCGCTGCCGAAGCTGAAGGATCTTTCGCAATTCGTGGATGAAATCGCGAACTCGCGGCACAATCCGCGCCAGCCGTGGGTCGGTTCGTCGGCGTTTGCGCACAAGGGCGGCGCGCATGTCAACGCCGTGCAAAAGCTCACCTCAAGCTACGAGCACATTGATCCCGCGCTCGTCGGCAACCAGCGCACCGTGCTCATCAGCGACCTCGCCGGCCGCAGCAACATCGTCATCAAGGCGCAGGAACTCGGCTTCAAGCTCACGAACGACACGCCGGAGTTGAAGTCCATCCTGAACCGCGTCAAGGAATTGGAGCACGCCGGTTACGAATTCGAGGCCGCCGAGGCGTCGCTCGCGCTGCTCATCGGCAAGACGCTCCGCCATCGTGAACTGCCGTTCCACGTGGACGCCTATCATGTTTCCATGCGGCGTGACAGCCGGGATTCCGTCTGCGAAGCCACCATCAAGGTCAGCGTCGGCGATCAGCGCGCGCGGACCGTGGCCGATGGCGATGGTCCGGTGAACGCGCTCGACGGCGCATTGCGGCTGGCGCTGGTGAAATTTTTCCCACGGCTGAAAAATGTGACGCTGACGGATTACAAGGTTCGCATCCTCGACACCGCCACCGGCACCGCCGCGAAAACGCGCGTCCTCATCCAGTCCGCCGACGGCCAGCGCGAGTGGGGCACGGTCGGCGTGAGCGAAAACATCATCGAAGCCAGCCTGCAGGCGCTCGTGGACAGCATGGAATACGCGCTGCTGAAGAAATGATTTCAACTCCGCCGGGATGGCGACAGAGGTTGCAGTGAAAAGCATCGAACGCCGAACATTGAACATTCAACATCGAATATCCCTCTGCCGGGGCGCCATTCGGAGTTCGACGTTCGATGTTGGATGTTCGGTGTTTAATTTTTGATTATGTCCGAGATTTCCAAAGCCTACGAACCGCAGTCCGTTGAGGACAAATGGTATCAATTCTGGCTCGACGGAAAATTTTTCGTCGCGAACGAAAAGTCCGCCAAGCCCGCGTATTCCATCGTCATCCCGCCGCCGAACGTCACCGGCGTGCTCACGATGGGCCATGTCCTCAACAACACCATCCAGGACATCCTATGCCGCAAGGCGCGCATGGACGGCAAGGAAGTCCTCTGGCTGCCCGGCACCGACCACGCCGGCATCGCCACACAGACGGTTGTCGAGAAGGCGCTGAAAAAATCCGGCGAAATCCGGCATCGCGACGACTTGGGCCGAGAAAAATTTCTCGAACGTGTCTGGCAATGGAAGGAAAAGCACGGCGGCATCATCATCCAGCAGTTGAAGAAGCTCGGCGCGTCGTGCGACTGGACGCGCGAACGGTTCACGATGGACCCGGAGTATTCGCGCTGCGTGCAGAAGGTGTTCGTCGAGCTTTACAAAAAAGGACTCATCTATCGCGGCAAACGCATGGTGAACTGGTGTCCCGCGTCGCTCACCGCACTGTCCGACGAAGAAGTCGTGATGAAAGAGCAGAAAGGCTCGCTCTATTATTTCAAAGTTCAAGTGGCCGAAAGCCCCCTCGCCTCGTCCCTCTCCCCCGGCGGGGGAGAGGGTGTCCGCAGGACGGGTGAGGGGGATGCCTCGAAGTTCGGCCCGGTTACAGATTCCGAGGGACGTGTCTGGCTGACCATCGCCACAACGCGGCCGGAAACCATCCCCGGCGACACCGCCGTGGCCGTGAATCCGAAAGACCCACGTTACGCGCATCTCATCGGCAAGCACGTCGTGCGTCCGCTGCCGGCGGAATTGCCGCGCGAGCAGAAGCTCATCCCCATCATCGGCGACGAGCATGTGGATTTTGAATTCGGCACGGGCATTTTGAAAGTGACGCCCGCTCACGACAAGGCGGACTTTGAAATCGGTGTGAGGCACAAGCTGCCGCAAATTGACATCATGCATCCCAACGGCCACATGAACGAACTGGCGGGGGCGGATTTGAATGGGCTGGACCGTTTCAAGGCGCGCAAGGTCGCCACTGAAAAGCTTGTTGAACTCGGCGCGCTGGAAAAGGAGGAACCTTACACGAACAACGTCGGTTTCAGCGAACGCGCCGATGTGCCGATTGAGCCGCGTTTAAGTTGGCAATGGTTTTTAAAATACCCGAGCGTGGAAAAATCCCGGGCGGTGGTGGCCAAGGATGAGATGAAATTTCATCCCGACCGCTGGACGAAAGTCTACGATCACTGGATGGGCGGATTACAAGATTGGTGCATTAGCCGTCAACTCTGGTGGGGACATAGGGTTCCAGTTTGGAAGATGACTTCAAAATGCTCAGGGATATTTTATGAAAAGGCTACGCAACTTCTTAAAGAAGCAGAAAAGAAACATGGCAACCTCGTAAAGGTAAATTGGGAAGCATTTGACGAAAGTTATATTTACCCGGGCCCTGAAATCGCAGTCCCAATTACTGTCACCGTTTGCATTGGTCCCGAACTGAACGAGCTGGCAAAGGAACTGGAAGCCTTACACTTCAAGCAAGACCCCGACGTGCTCGACACGTGGTTCAGCTCGTGGCTGTGGCCGTTTGCGACGATGGGCTGGCCGGAGCAGACCGACACGTTGAAGAAATTTTATCCGACCGCCGATCTCGTCACCGGGCCGGACATCATTTTCTTCTGGGTCGCGCGCATGATCATGGCCGGTTACGAGTTCATGGGCGACCCGAAGTTCGGCCTGCCCGATGCGATGCCGTTCAAGAACGTTTATTTCACCGGCATCATCCGCGACAAGCAGGGGCGCAAGATGTCCAAGAGCCTCGGCAATTCGCCCGACCCGCTCGATCTCATCGGCAAATACGGCGCGGATGCGTTGCGCTTCGGCGTGATGCGCGCCGCGCCGCTTGGCCAGGACATTTTGTTCGACGAACAGAACGTCGAGTTGGGCCGCAATTTCTGCAACAAGCTCTGGAACGCCTGCCGCTTCCGCCAGCTAGTGGGACAGGCTTCCAGCCTGTCCAGTTCTGCGGACAAAGAGACAGGCAGGATGCCTGTCCCACTACCGCAGGCATACGAAATTCAAGGCGAGATTGATCCAAAACTTTTAACGTCCGACGATAAATGGATTTTGCTCAAGCTCGACGCCGCCATCCGCGAGATGAACACCGCGTTCGCCGAATACAAATTTAGCGACGCGACGGCGACGCTCTACCGCTTTTTCTGGAGCGAATATTGCGACTGGTATGTCGAGGCGAGCAAGGCCGTGCTGCGTCCGCCCACCGATACTTCTCCCTCGCCCCTCGGAGGGGAGAGGGCCGGGGTGAGGGGTGACGAGAAGAGTGAGGCATCGGCTGAAACGGAGATCCCACCTCACCCCAACCCTCTCCCCCCCACTGCGCAGGGCGGAGAGGGAGAGGCAAAAAAAACGAACACGCTCGCCGTGATTGATTTCGTGTTGAGCCACACGCTGCGGTTGTTTCATCCGTTCCTGCCGTTCATCACGGAGGAACTCTGGCACGGGATGGGTTACGCCGAGGACATGCCGGAAAATCAGGGCGGCCAGACCATCATGTTCGCGCCGTGGCCGAAGCCGCTGGACGACGATTTCAAATCGCACTACGGCCTGAGCGACAGTGATGAAAAACAAATCGAGGCGCGCAACGAATTTATCGGGCAGGGCCGCAATCTGCGCCGCACGGCGAACATTCCGGCGAACAAAAAGGTCAAGTTCATCTTCAAACCCGCCGGTCCGGTCACGGCAAACGACGTCGAGGTTATGAAATTGCTGCTGAACGCCGAGGCGGTCGAGGTCAACGCGAATTACCAGCCGGCGAAAGGCGCGCTGGCCGTGCGCGCCGGTTTGGGTGAGCTGTTTTTGCCGACCGAAGACTTGATTGACGTGGAGGCGGAAAAGTCCCGGCTGAAGAAAGAGCAGGAGAAAATCGAATCCGAAATTTCCAAAGTCGAACAGAAGCTGGCCAACCCGAACTTTACGCAAAAGGTTCCGGCAAATGTTTTGGAAGAGCACAAGCAGCGGCTGGCCGACTGGCAGGGCGAACTCGCGCACGTGAAATCGGCGCTGGCGGCACTGAATTAGACCTCACGCAAAGGCGCAAAGCTACAGCAAAGTATTTGTTTGCCTTTTCAGGGAACGGTGATAAGCCTGCGGCAAGAGTGCAACGAATTCTTTCATTCTTGCTTCTTTTGTTCCTGCCATTAGGGGCGCTGGCCGACGGCATGGTGATTCCGACCATTGCCTATCCCGCCAAAGTCACGATTCCCGACCAGCGCGCGCTGATTTGTTTCAGCAACGGCACCGAGCGGCTTGTCATTGAGACGCGTTTCACGGGAGCGGGAACAAATTTCGCGTGGGTCGTTCCACTGCCAAGCCAGCCGGTCATCGAAGAAGCAACCACCGGATTGTTCCCCACGCTGCAATATCTTTTCCGGCCGGAAATCGTTCACGACGTTCCGCGCTATTATTCCGGCATTTTAGCGTTAATCGGAATTGGCTATCTGCTCTTGATTGTCCGGCCTTCGGGACGACTGAACTGGCTGGATGCATTGGCCTGTATTTGCGTTGGCATCGCAGCTGCCACTGCCTCACATCGCGATTCTTTAAATCCGGGCGCGTTTTGCGTCGTAACGGCTATCTTTTTTTCTCTCGTGGTCCTCATTCGAGTCGCAAAAAAGTCTGCCTTGGCTGTTTTTGGTCTGACCTTTTTGGGATTTCTGTTTCTGGCCGGGTTGCTTCTTCCCGCTCTGGCAGCTGCGTCAAGAGGAATGTCCACTTCTGCTTCCGCCGAACAAGTTTCAATTCTCGACCGGAAAATCGTCGGCACCTTTGAAACAACAACCATCGCTTCGCATAACCCGAAAGCATTGCAAACTTGGCTTTCAGAAAACGGCTATTCCATCCCGACAAATTCGGAGCCGGTGATTACTGGCTACGTTAAAGGCGGCTGGGTTTTCGTAGCCGCAAAAGTCCGGCGTGACAACGTCGCTCCCGACACCAGCACGCCGCATCCGCTTTCGTTCACGTTCAAGACTGACAAGCCGGTTTATCCAATGCGCCTGACCGGGTTGAATGGCCATCCCTTAAGCGTGGAGCTTTATGTGTTTGGTCCCGCACGAGCTCAGGCGGCGCATTTCGTGGTCGAACGCTGCACGCAGCCCAATAATCCCGCCATTCCGGACACGTATTCGAATTGGATTTATCGGCGGCATCGGTCGCCCGAAGCGCCTGACATCTTTCATCCGCTGTTGCGCCAATGGATAACCGGTTTGCCGGTGGCAACTAAGCTCACAGCGACACTTTCGCCTGCCGACATGCAGAATGACGTTTGGCTTGATCAGACGCCATTCACAGTCGAGCAAAAGACCCGTTTGTTCAGCCAGCATGGAGCGTTGACCACCGCGCTGAATTGGGGCACGGGACTTTTTGCCGCCGGGCTGCTCCTAGTCTGCCTTTCGGCGTTCGCCAGCGACACGCACAAAACAAAACTCCCGGGACGGATTGGAATAAACACTCTTGCCAGCATTGTTCTTGTCGGCTTGGTCTATCTTTCGCTGCCGAAAATAGAGATCAAATTGGTGAAAACCATCCCCATCCTTGACCTGAACATGCAACAATTGGGTCTCGATATAATTCTGGAAGATGGGGGTTGGCATACGCCTGCCGAAGCCCGCGCTGTTCTCCAGGAGGCAATCTCCAATCCAACCAATCCAGTTGTGGGCCTAATAGGCTGGACCAACTATTTGGTCGGAGGCCAAATTCGAGAAGAAGATTCACCGGGGAATTATTTGCTTCGCGAAACCAACAATCAGTTGGAATTCGTCGGTTTTTATCCCGACGGTGCGGAAGAGATTTATCACACCTGGGATTTGAAGGCGCAGCATTAATCTTCGGCACGTTTTCAAATAATCTCGACCGCGAGCCGTTCTGCTGGCATCAAGTCTGTTAGTGAATTTACAAACTGCACAAAAAGTTGCCGTCAAAGCCGCGCGCGCCGCCGGAAAAGTCATTCTCGCAAACTGGCACAAACCCAAACGCGTCAAGCTCGACGACGCCCACGACATCAAGCTCGAACTCGATGTCCGCTGCCAGAAACTCATCGAAAAAATTCTGCGCACCGCGTTTCCCGAAATTCCGCTGCTCGGCGAGGAAGGCGATTCCGGCGACGTGACCGCCGAATATCGCTGGGTGGTTGACCCGATTGACGGCACGGTGAATTATTTTTACGGCATGCCGCACGCGGCGGTTTCCATCGCACTCCAAAAGCGTGACAAGTGGCGGGTGACAGGTGACGCGAAAAATGCCCGGTATCGCATACAAGATCATGTCACTTGTCACTCGTCACATGTCACTGTCCTCGGCGTGATTTACGGCCCGTTCACGGATGAACTCTGGACGACGGTTCGCGGCGAACCCACGCGGCTGAATGGGAAAATTGTCCGCGTCAGCAACCGCTCAAGGCTGGAAGACGCCGTCATCGCGATGGGTTTTTCCAAGAGCAGGGAAAATATCGAGAAGAGCCTGCCGCACTTGAACCGCCTCGCGCGGCGCGTCAAAAAAATCCGCATCATGGGTTCCGCCGCGTTGGAGTTGGTCTATGTCGCCAGCGGACGGCTGGATGCCTACATCGAACGCACCATCAACCTGTGGGACGTGGCGGCGGGTTCGTTGCTGGTGGAAAATGCCGGCGGTGAATTTTATGTGCTGCCCGCGCCGCACGGCAGACTGCGGATGTGCGCCGACAACGGCAAGCTCCGGAAGAAACTTCAGATCGGCAGCCTGCTGGAATAATTGGCAGGGACGCCGCGCTGCGGCGGCCGGTCGGCGCAGCGCGCCGACCCTACCATTTTTTGCCGTTAAAGAATTCTTTCAATTTTCCAAGCGCCCTGGCGCGGTGGCTCAACTGGTTTTTCACGTCTTCGCCCAGTTCCGCGAACGTTTGGTCGAATCCAACCGGCACAAATAGCGGGTCGTAGCCAAAGCCGTTTTTCCCGCGCAGCTCGAAAATAATCCGGCCTTCGCAGACGCCGTCAAATGTCTGCGGTTCAAATTCGTCCGCGTAACAGACCGGCGACGCGACTTCAATTCTTCCGACTGGCACCGCCACCAGCGCAATGACGCAATGAAACCGCGCCATGCGTTGTTCCGGCGGCACATCCTTGAGCAGGCGCAGCAGCTTGGCGTTGTTATCCGCGTCGGGAGAATTGCCGGCGGAACTCGCGGACGAGCCGTCCGCGCTCCGGTCCAACGCGGCAAAGCGCGCGGAATGGACGCCGGGCGCGCCGTTCAGCGCGTCCACTTCCAAACCGGAATCGTCGGCGAGAACAAAAGCGGGTGACAAGTGACGGGTGACAGGTGACGTGATGGAAAGCCATCGTGCAAGTGCCACGGCTTTCTTCGCAGCGTTGCCCGCAAATGTTGGGGCGTCTTCAATCACCTTCGGCGCGGCGAGAAAATCGTTCAGGGTCAAAAACCGGAAGCCGCCGCCGAGGATGGCGCGGATTTCGCCGACCTTGTGGGCGTTGCGCGTGGCGATGAGCAAAGAGACCATATTATTTTTCTGAAGCCGGCATGGCGTTGTCGGCGCTCTTTCGCCGCCACAGAAAATAAACCGGCACGCCGGTCAGCACGATGAACAGGCCAGGCCAGGTCGTGGCGGTTTGATAGGCGAACAACATGAACAAAATCACCGCTGCGCCGGCAAGGTAGAACGCCGGGACGACCGGATAACCAAAGGCGCGATAGGGCCGTTCCGCGTCGGGCCGCTTGACGCGCAGCACATAAATGCCGGCAATGGTCAGGATGTAAAAAATCAATTCGGTGGAAATCGAGTAGGTCAGCAGGTCGTTGTAAAGATTGCCGTAGGAAACGGCGCCGTCGGCTGCCGTTTTGACCGTGCGCGGCAGGACATAAAACGCCGACCAGACGCCTTGCAGCCACAATCCCCATGCCGGCACGTGAAATCGGTTGAGCCGTCCCGCGCCTTTGAAAAACAGGCCGTCCCGCGCCATGGCGTAATAGGCCCGCGCGCCGGTGAGGATGAGGCCGTTGTTGCAGCCGAAGGTCGAGACGACGATCGCCACCGCCATCACCGCCGCGCCGAAGCCGGGAAAAATCGCCTGCGCCGACGCCGACGCCACGCGGTCGCCGGGGATTTGTTGCAGGTCCTCAAACTTGATCGTCATCAGGTAAGCCACGTTCGCCAGCATGTAGAGCACGACGACCAGTCCCGCGCCGAGCGCGAGCGACAGCGGAACGTTGCGCCGCGGATTTTTGACTTCACCGGCGGTGAACGTGATGCTGTTCCAGGCGTCCGCCGAAAAAAGCGAATTCGTCTGGGCGACGCAGATGCCGGCAAAAAGTCCGAACGCCGCCGCCGCCGTGAGGCCGGGACCGACATTTTCCAGCGTGCCGCGCACGGCCCAAAAATTTCCAAAGTTTGCGCGGGCGATTTCCGGATGCCACAGCCATCCCAAGACGACACCCAACACAATCAACGCCAGCAGCGCGCCGGTTTTGGTGATGGTGAAAATGTTCTGCACGAGCTTGCCGAGCCGCAACCCGCGCGTGTTCATCCAGGTCAGCAACGCGATCATCAGGATGGCGACGAGTTGCTCCGTCGAAAGCGAGAAGGCGTAGGCCGAACCGGCGTGAATCGGCCGGATGAAATAACTGGTTTCGGAAATTGTCGGGAACAGCACCCCGAGGTAGCGGGCGAAACCGATGGCGACGGCGGCAATCGTGGCGGTTTGAATGACCAGAAAATTCGCCCAGCCGAACAAAAACCCCCACAGCGGCGAATACGCCTCGCGGAGATAAACGTATTGGCCGCCGGCCTGCGGCATCATCGAGGCCAGTTCGCAATAGCTCAACGCCGCCACCATCGTCAACAAGCCGGTGACGAGCCACACGACCAGCAGCCAGCCGGGCGAACCGACCTCCCGCGCGATGTCCGCCGACACGATGAAAATGCCGGAGCCGATCATCGAGCCGGCCACGATCATCGTCGAATCCAGCAGGCCGAGGCCCTGGATGAATTTTTGCTCCACAGGTCGCGGCGCAATGGCGGCGGTGTCGGGCATGATTTTCGTGTTGATTGCCTGCTTGTCGCGCGGAGTTAACCAGCCCGGCATCGCGTCGTCCAACCCAAAAATTCCGCGTTGGCAATGGGCCATCTTGTTGGTTTTACGGAGCGCGGCTGTGTCGCAGACCAGCCGCAGCGCTACGGCTGACGCTTCGCGCACAGCCGCGCTCCACCAAAGCAGCCCACTACCCGCGCGCCAATGAGCTTGACGCACAAATTTTCCAGCGCAAAATCCCCGGATGAACTCACGCCTGCTGCCCGTCCTTTGCCTTTGCTTCGCCGCGACTCTTCATGCCGCCGACACCAACGCGCCTGCCGCGCCCGTAACAAACACGGTTGTCGCGCCCTACATCCTCACGCCGCCCGCGCCGGCCACGCCGCGCATCAACGGCCCGAATGTCTTCGGCGTCCGGCCCGGCTCGCCGTTCCTTTATATGATTCCGGCGACGGGCGACCGGCCCATGAAATTTTCTGCGAAAGACCTGCCGCGCGGCTTGAAACTGGATTCCAAGACCGGCCGCATTACCGGCAAGCTGAACAAAACGGGCGAAACCGTTGTCACGCTGGTCGCGCAAAATGCGGTTGGCACGGCGGAGAAAAAATTCCGCATCGTGGTCGGCGACCAGATTGCATTGACGCCGCCGATGGGCTGGAACAGTTGGAACTGTTTCGCCGGCGCGGTTTCGGAGGACCGGGTCAAGAGCGCGGCGGACGCGATGGTCAAGAGCGGCCTCATCAACCACGGCTGGACCTACATCAACGTGGACGATTACTGGCAGAACCATCGCAATTCGAAAGACCAGACTTTGCGCGGGCCATTCCGCGACCTGCACGGCTACATCGTTCCGAACTCGCGTTTTCCCAGCATGAAAGGCATGGCGGATTATATCCACGGCCTCGGCTTGAAAGCGGGACTTTACTCCTCACCCGGCCCGTGGACCTGCGGCGGTTGCGCGTCGAGCTGGCTGCACGAAGAGCAGGACGCGAAGACTTACGCCCGGTGGGGGTTTGATTATCTGAAATACGACTGGTGCAGCTACGGCGACATCGCCTCCGGCAGGGCCACCAACACAACAATAAATGTTCCGCGCTGGACCCGGACTTCGACCAACGCCGCCGGGGCGATTTATCCCTACGCCGTCATGGGCAAATTCCTGCGCGAACCAAAGCGCGACATTGTCTTCAGCCTTTGCCAATATGGTTACGCGGATGTCTGGAAATGGGGCGGCTCGGTCAACGGCAATTCCTGGCGCACCACCGGCGACATCACCGACACCTGGAGAAGCATGAGCCGGATTGGTTTTTATCAGGACAAGGCCGCGCCTTACGCCAAGCCGGGAAATTGGAATGACCCCGACATGCTCGTTGTCGGGCAGGTCGGCTGGGGACGGCTGCATCCGTCGCGCCTGACGCCGGACGAACAATACACGCACATCAGCCTGTGGTGCCTGCTGTCCTCGCCGCTGCTCATCGGCTGCGACATGACCAAGCTGGACGATTTCACGCTGAATCTTTTGGAAAATGACGAGGTGCTTGCGCTCGACCAGGACGCGCTCGGCAAGGAGGCGACGTGCGTCGTCACCAATGGCGACGTGCGCGTTTACGAAAAGGAACTGGAAGACGGCGGACGCACGGTCGGCTTTTTCAATCTCGGTTCCGAACCGGTTAAACTGGATTTCAAGGACTTTGCGAAACTTGGTTTGACAGGCCGGCAACACGTCCGCGATCTCTGGCGGCAGCAGGATTTGCCCGACATCGCCGATCCCGCGAATGATTCGTTCACGGTGAGCATTCCCATTCACGGCGTGGTGCTCTGCAAATTCACTGCCGCGAATTGAGCAGGGGCGAAGGTGCAAAAACGAGCATCATTGAGCTGATTTTGGTTTCAGATATTTGTCGGCGAAATCCAGAAAGGCATTCCAGTCGGACGCAGTGATTGTGTGTCCGCCGGTGTGATAATGAAAACCGAGGTCGCCGGTGATGAGCGGTGTGTCGAGCGGCGGCCCGTTGGTCGTGCCGAGGTCCTGCATGCCGACCAGCCGGTAAACCGGGCCGGCGGCCACCTCGCCCAGAAATTCGCCGTGCGGGTCCGACCATTGGTCCTGCGTGCCACCGCCGATGAACACCGGGTGCGGCGCGTTTAGGGCAATCAGCTCGTGCGTGTCCACCGGCATATCATTCCAGTGGCCGGCGTATTTCTGGAAATTGCCGGCGAACTGCCAGGGAAAATTTGCTGCCATGTCGTCAATGGTCTCACCGTAGTCGCGCCGGGCGAGCGAGGAACCCATTTCGCCGGCGCAACTGGAATAGATGAGCGCGAAACGCGGGTCGCGCGCTCCCGCCAGCAAAACCGTTTTGCCGAGACGCGAATGGCCGATGAGCGCAACGCGCCTGGCGTCCACCGTCCAGTCCTTCTCAAAATAATCGAGCACCCGGCTCGCGCCCCAGGCCCACGCGCCGATGGTGCCCCATTCGTCCGGGGCGGGCTTGGCCTGTCCCGGCGCGAGCATCAATCCGATGACGCCGGAATGAAACGTGTTTGAGTTGTCCGGTTGCACGTCCGAGTAGCGAAACGTGGCGTAAGCGTAGCCGTGCGCCAGGATGTTCGTGATGGGACCGGCTTCGCTGAAGCCCAGCCGCCGCATCGGAGTGGCTGAAGCCGCGTTCGTGGTCGCGTCGGAAATGGGCGGATTGGAAAAGAAAACGATGTGCAACAACACAGGCACCGGCCCGGTGGCATTGGCCGGCAGATACATATGCAGATGCGCGACGGGACTGTTCGTTTTGTTGCCGAACTGAATCTGAACGTGCTTGTGGATTGCCAAGCCTCCCAAGGCATTAGTATCCGTCTCGACGACTTTGAAGGTCGTCTTCGGCGCTTTGGCCGGAACGCGGCCATAAATTTCGGTGTCGTAAATCTTCAGCAGTTCCGGCCGGCGCACTTTGAACCACGTCTTGGCGTCGCGCACAGGTCTGCCATTCGCCAGCACGAGCGGGTCGGGCAGCGTGTAGTTGCCGACCTTGGATTCGTCGTAATTCGACACGTGACCGGTCGGCGCGCGGCGGAGGGGGTTGCCATTGGCGTCCGTGCGGGGCAGCGGCGCGTTGGTCGCGACCGTCGTATCCGCCGCACGCAGGGAAAAATCAGCCAGGAGACTGACGCACAAAAGGACCGGAGCGATGCAATTAAAATGTGGTCGCATAAATAATTGGCGTTGTGATGGGCGTCAATCTACCTACCTCCCATGCTGGAGGAAGTCTAATCTGCGTCGCAATTCCGGCATTCCGGCCGCGCGAAAAAATTCTTGCCGCGCCGCCGTTTCTTTTTCATTGTCGGCGCATGAACTTTCCGCCGTTTTGGGCCAGGGGCTCCAGCGGGGATTTTTCCTGCTGGCGCTGGTCATTCAACAGCGTCGCCGAGGCGCAATCGTCCGCCAACGCGGCAGCACAACAACTCGCCGAGCGCTTCCGGCACGGCGATTTTCCGCCGAAGCAGGGCGGCTATTATCCGAACCGCCCGTTTCGTGAGCCGGTGCTGCGCGAGATTAAATACGATGCGGGTGAAACCGCCGCCGTCATCACTCGCAATTCCTACGGCTGCCTCGTGCTCAATACCGCGCGCGTGATGTTCGTGGACGTGGATTTGCCGGAGCCAAAGCCGGCGGGCCTGTTCAAACGGCTCTTCGGCGGACCTGCTGCCGCACCAGTCATTTCGCAGGACGGCGCCATTGCGAAGGTTGAAAACTGGACGCGGAACAATCCGGACTGGGGCTGGCGGATTTACCGAACGCGTGCCGGTCTGCGCCTGCTGGCCACGCACGCGCTGTTCGACCCCGAAGCCGCCGCCTCGGACGGCGTGTTTGACGCGTTGGGCGCCGACCCGCTTTACCGCCAGCTTTGCAGGGCGCAGAAATGTTATCGCGCGCGATTGACGCCCAAGCCGTGGCGCTGCGGCGTCCGCACCAAGCCCGAACGCTGGCCGTTTCTGGATGCCCGCGCCGAAAAGCACTTCCAGAAATGGGAAGCCCAATACCAATCCTTTGCCGCCGGCTGGGCGACGTGCGAGTTCGTCAAAAAAATCGGGAATGAAAGCATGCATCCCGGCGTCCAGCCCATCTTGGCCGTTCACGACCAGATGACCCGCGTGGAATCGAAACTGAAACTGGCGTGAGCAGCGTAGCGGCGTCTCGGCAGAGCGCCGCCATTTTGAATCCGAATTCCGAAGCTGGCGGGCAATCATGCAGGGTATTGGCAGCAGATCGGGTGAGGAATGAGCGGGGAAGAGCGGCGATAAATCGCACGCAGTCCAGACGCTTCGCGTTGGCGGGCCGCACCAAACTTCGCGCCAGCGTTTGGACTGCGTGTGCTTGAGCACCGCTTTGCGCCGCATGGTAATGAGGCCTCGCTTTGAAACCGCCGCCACTCCCATTTCAGAGTTCGGGTTGAATCCGATCAACGGCGGTCTGCCGACGCGCCGCTACGAACCAAAAATGCCGTTCATTTCCGGGAAGAGCGGTTGGATTGCCAGAATTCGACGACTTCCTTCCAGAATTGTGCCGGCGGTTCCGCAATGACAATGTGCCCGCTCTGCGGAAATTCCCAGAGCCGTTTCGGGCCGGCGTAGTCGTTGTAGAGACGCAGGCCGAATTTCTCCGGCACAACCTGGTCGTGGCCGTCCACCATTACTCCGACCGGGCCATGATAGCGGCGCAAATCATCCCCCGACGGGAAACGGTCCATGAGGATCAGATGGACCGGGAAGACGGGCATGTGATACTGCGCGACATCGGTCAGCCGGTTGAAAGGCGACAGCAAAATCGCGCCGGCAATCCTGCCGGAATAAGCGCCGGCCAGATGCCCCGCCACGCCGGAACCGAGCGACTCGCCCACCAGATAAATGGGCTGGTTTGTTGGGAGCATTTCCAGTCCATTTTCAGCCGCCTGGGAGAGACTGCTTTGGTTCGGCGAACCGGAGCGGTCGCCATAACCGGGATATTCCAGGATGAACACGTCGAACGCGGCGACCTTTTGAATGTCATCCGCATAATGGGCGCAGTTGACGGCGCAACTGCCATTGCCATACAGGATCAATACGCTGCCCGCCGCCGGTTGCCGGGCTGACGGGCGTTTCATCCCTATGGGTTCGCCGGCGGAATCCTTCCAGCGTTCAAGATTCGCCGCCTGCGCCAAGCGATCCATGTGCCGTGGGGTGTAGGTGGGGGGAGCGTAAATGAACCAGCGCTGATTGAGGCTGACGACCGCGCCGGCGACCAAATAAAATGCGAGCAGCGACCAAAACAACAATAGAAGCAGGCGGGATAAAACTACCGGCTTGCGTCGTTCAGTGTGCTCGCTCATGCGGTTTCAGCATCGCAAAAGCGGGATTACAACACGAATTGAAAATGTTTTTGTGAACTTTGAAGAGGCAAACGGTGTTCCGTTCGCTTCCGTCTGAATTTCGGCTGTTGGCTTCAGCCTTCCACCGCCGCGTGCCGGCCGTCAAACTTCCTTCAACGCGCGGTTGATGCGTTCGATGGCCTCGTCAACCTCCTGCCGGCTCTTGAACCCGATGACCACCGCGTCAATTTCCTTGCAAGCCATGGCATAACGGATGGATTTCTCGCGGTCGGCCGGTTCGGTGAACGTGCCGTTGCCGCAGATTTTCATGCCGATGATGCCGCGCCCCTTCGCATGCATGGTTTTGATTTCGCGCATCACCGGGGCGATGTCGTGGCTGGAGCTGCCCCAACTGTCCCCTTCGGCGTCGGTGTAGCTGCCCTGCGGGTTCACGCGCACCAGATGCACCTCCGTCCAGTCCGTCGCGACGGCGGCGCGCAACGCGGGCAGCGTGTGGCAGGAGACGCCCTTGGCCCGGATCCATTTCTTTTCCTTGGCCTGATCAAAGGCGTCCATGACGCGCTTCCATTCATCGGTCCACTGGCCGCGCGTCATGCAATGGATGAGCAGGCTGTCAACGTAATCGGTGTTGAACGTCTTGCGATGCTGGTCAATCACGGCCAGCACGTCCTCCGGCCGCCCGTCCACCTTGGACTGGATGAAAAGCTTTTCCCTCGGCAATCCTTTGATGGCGTCGGCGATCAAATCAAATGTCTGGTAAGCCTGGGCGGTGTCAATATACGTAATGCCGCGGTCGTAGGCGTAATGGATGAGATTGACGAACGCGTTCCTGCCCTGCGCGGTTTGTGTGTATCCGTTGTTGCTGCCGGTGCCGAAACCGAGCCGGCTCAATTTGATGCCGGTCTTGCCCAGCGTCACCTGGTCCGTGGCCGTGCGGACCGCCGGCGTTTCGGTTGCCGCCCGCGCATCCCCCAGCGCCCACGGCGAGAGCAAAGCCGCGCCGGCCAGCGCGGTGGAGGTCTGGATGAACTGGCGGCGGGTGACTCCGCGACCGCCTTTTGACGGACCGTTTCTGTGCATGGGAAACAATTAACACCGATGGCCGGAACTGCAACCGCGAATTTCACCCATCCCAGCCGCGGAAGGAAATGCCAAGCCCCAAAGAGAGTTTTTCGCAGGGCGCAGCTTGACCCTGACACGAAAAAACGATTTGCTTTGCGTGGAAGTTCTATGAGTCCGCCTAAATCTCCATTGGATGATTTGCGCATTGAACGCGGCGCCGGGCAGAAACCTCAACCCCGAATATGGCTGGTTGTCGCGGGGGTTGTGGTTTTGGCCTTGATCGGCGCGGCGCTTTGGTGGCACTCACGTTCGGGCGCGGTCGCGGTGCAAACGGCGGCGGCCCGCAGCGGCGCAAGCGAAGGCGGAGAGCGGATTGTGTTAAACGCCTCCGGTTACGTCACCGCGCGACGGGCGGCAACGGTGTCCTCCAAAGTCACCGGCAAGGTCGTCGAGGTGCTCATCGAGGAAGGCATGAAAGTGAAGGCCGGACAGGTTCTGGCGCGGCTGGATGATGCCAACGTCAAGACCAGCTTGAAAGTCGCGGAGGCACAGTCGGCATCGGCCAAGGCTGCGTTGGAGGAAACCCGCGCGCAACTCAAACAGGCCAGCCAGGAATTTCAGCGTGTCACCGAGCTGGCCAAACAACACATCGCGTCGCAATCCGACCTGGACCAGGCCGAGTCGAACGCAAAATCGCTGGAAGCGCATCTGGCGCGGCAGGAACTCGATGTCACCGTCGCGGAGCGCCAGGTGACGGCATGGCAGCAGCAGATGGATGACATGACCATCCGCGCGCCGTTTGATGGCGTCATTACCACCAAGGATGCGCAGCCGGGCGAAATGATTTCGCCGGTTTCGGCGGGCGGCGGTTTCACGCGCACGGGCATCGGCACCATCGTGGACATGAGCTCCCTGGAGATTGAAATTGATGTCAACGAAAGCTACATCAACCGGGTCGAGCCGGGCCAGGCCGTCGAAGCCACGCTGGACGCGTATCCCGCCTGGAAAATTCCCTGCAAGGTCATCGCCATCATCCCGACCGCCGACCGCGGAAAATCCACGGTCAAGGTGCGCGTCGGTTTCGACCAGCTCGATCCGCGCATCCTGCCGGAAATGTCGGTGAAGGTGGCGTTTCGCGATGCCGGCGGCTCCGCGGCAAGCCGCACGGTGGTGGTTCCCAAGACTGCGGTGCAAAGCCAGGACGGGCGCGACGTGGTATTCGTCGTCCAGAACGGCCGCGTCGAACGCCGCGCAGTCACGGTCAGCGACACGCAGGGCGACGATTCCGTGTTGAGCGCGGGCGTGTCCGCCGGCGAAAAAGTGGTTGTGAACGCCCCGGCCGGCTTGAAAGACGGAACGGCGGTGAAGGAGAAGAATCCATGAACGAAAACAAATCAAACAACGGCGCGCTGGTTCGGGTGGAAGGCGTGGGAAAAGTTTTCCATCGCGGCTCGGAGGACATTCATGTTTTGACGGACCTGAATTTGCAGGTGCCCGCCGGTGAATTTCTGGCGTTGATGGGGCCGTCCGGCTCGGGCAAAACCACCTTGTTGAACTTGATCGGCGGCCTGGATCGTCCCACCAAGGGCTTGGTCAACATTGCCGGTGAACGCATTGACCAATTATCCGACCGGGCGCTTGCCGCGTGGCGCGCGCGGCATGTCGGATTCGTTTTCCAGCTTTACAATCTGATGCCGGTGTTGACGGCGGAGCGGAACGTGGAACTGCCGCTGCTGCTGACGCATCTTTCCAAGTCCGAGCGGCGGAAACACGTGGAGACCGCGCTGGCGATGGTCGGGCTTTCGCAGCGCGCGAAGCATTATCCCCGCACGCTCTCCGGCGGCGAACAGCAGCGCGTCGGCATCGCCCGCGGCATCGTCACCGACCCGACGCTGCTGCTGTGCGATGAACCGACCGGCGACCTCGACCGGAAGTCCGGCGATGAAATTCTGGATTTGCTCCAGGCGCTGAACCGCGAGCACGACAAGACCATCCTCATGGTCACGCACGACCCGCACGCCTCGGTGCGCGCGGCGCGGACGGTTTATCTCAACAAGGGACAACTGACCAACGAGCCGGTGAAATGAGCATGGAACAAGCAACACTGAATACTGTGTGGATTCCTCCCTCTCTTCCGCGAAGCGGAGGAGAGGGCCGGGGAGAGGAGGCGCATCATATTGCTGGGGAACCCCTCTCTCCGGCTCTCTCCCCGCTCGTTCCTCGCGGGGCGAGAGTGGCTAAGCACGAAATCCGGGGATCCGTTGCTCCAACGTCGGAGATTTTCCAATGAAATTCGCCCACCTCATCTGGAGCAATCTGCGGCGGAAGAAGCTCCGCACGTCGCTGACGCTGCTTTCGGTCATGGTGGCGTTCATCCTGTTCGGCCTTTTGTCCGCCATCCAGCAGGCGCTGGTCGGCGGCGTGCAAATGGCGAACGCTGACCGGCTGGTGGTGCGGCACAAGGTCTCGATCATCCAGTTGCTGCCTGAAAGTTACAAGGCGCGCATGGACCGCATCCCCGGCGTTGATTTCGCGACGCACCAGACCTGGTTCGGCGGGATTTATCAGGACCCGAAGAATTTCTTCATGCAAAATCCCGTGGTGCCGGAAGAATTTTTGAAGATGCATCCGGAAATCATTTTGCCGCCGGACCAGATGCAGGCGTGGCTGCAAACACGCACCGGCGCCATCGTTGGCCGCAAGGCGGCGGAGCGGTTCCACTGGAAAATCGGCGACAAGGTGCCTATCCAGTCCACCATCTGGTCGCAGATGGACGGCAGCCGGACGTGGACCTTTGACATCGTGGGGATTTACGAGGGGAAGGACAAAAATATTGACACGACGCCCCTGTTTTTCCGCTACGATTATTTTGACGAGGCGAGGCGGGGCGGCAAGGGACAGGTCGGCTGGTATACCATCCGCATCAAAGACCCGTCGCAGGCGGCGGAAGTGGCGAAACGCGTGGATGCGGAATTCGAAAACTCCCCGGCGGAAACCAAGACGGAGCCGGAGGGCGCATTCATTCAGGGCTGGGCCAAACAAATTGGCAATATCGTCTTCATCGTCGCCGCAATTTTGAGCGCGGTCTTTTTCACCATCCTGCTCGTGACCGGCAACACCATGGCGCAGGCCGTGCGCGAGCGGACCGGCGAACTGGGCGTGCTCAAGGCCATCGGCTTCACCAACGCGCAGGTCGTCCTGCTCGTGCTCGCGGAATCGTGCCTGCTTACGGTGCTCGGCGGAACGCTCGGCCTCGGCCTGGCATGGATGATGATTTCGCGCGGCGACCCGACGGGCGGCCTCCTGCCGCTGTTCTCTTTTCCACCGCGCGATTTGCTCACGGGCTTCGGCATCAGCATTGCGCTGGGTATCGTCACCGGAATTTTTCCCGCGCTCCAGGCCATGCGCCTGCGTGTGGCGGACGCCTTGAGGAGAATGTGAAATGAAAACTTGCAGGCACCAACATCCAAGCTCCAGAGAAATGCCAACCACCAAGCTCCAAACCGCCGTGCTCGGACGCATGGGATTTGAAGGTTGGTGCTTCTCTGGTGTTTGGTGCTTGGATTTTGGAGATTGATTATGACCGGCCCCATCAACTGGTTTTCGCAAATCGCGTCCATCACCAAGTTCGGGCTGATGAGCCTCCCGCAACGGCGCGGCGCGGTCGCGGCCACGGTCATCGGCATCGCCGGCGTCGTCGCCGTGCTCGTCGGCGTGCTCTCCATCGCGGCGGGGTTCAAACAAGCGATGGCCGTTTCCGGCTCGCCCGACGGCGCCATCGTTCTGCGCAGCGGCGCGGACAGCGAAATGGTCAGCGGCTTCGGGCGCGACGAGACGCGCATCATCGCCGACGCGCCCGGCGTGGCGCGCAACGCGCAAGGCCCGCTCGCGTCCGCCGAACTGTTCGTCATCATCAATCTGCCGAAACGCTCGACCGGCACGGACGCGAACGTCCCGTTGCGCGGCGTGGAGGCCGCCGCCCTGGAAGTGCGCGACAATTTGAAAATCAACCGGGGCCGGATGTTTGATTGGGGCAAGGACGAAGTCATCGTTGGCGAGGGTGCGGTGCAGGAATTTGCCGGCCTCGACGTCGGCTCAAAAATAAAAGTGGGCCGCTACGAATGGCCGGTCGTCGGCGTCTTTTCCGCCAACGGCGGCGTGGCCGAATCGGAAATCTGGAGCGACGCTAAGGTGTTGCAGGCGGCGTATAATCGCGGCGACTCCTTTCAGTCCGTCTCCGTCCGGTTGAATTCGCCGGGCGCGTTTCAGGCATTCAAGGATTCCCTCACCTCCAACCCGCAACTCGCCGTGCAGGTCTCCCGACAAACCGATTACTATGCCCAGCAATCCGAAACCATGACGCGGCTGATTACGACGCTCGGCTTTCTCATCGCATTTTTGATGGCCGTTGGCGCGGTGTTTGGCGCGCTGAACACGATGTATAGCGCCGTGGCGGCGCGGACGCGCGAAATCGCCACGCTGCGGGCGCTCGGCTTCGGCGGCGGCGCGGTGGTCGTATCGCTCATGGTTGAATCCTTGCTGCTGGCGCTGGCCGGCGGCGTGATCGGCGGCGTGCTGGCCTACGTCGCCTTCAACAATTTTCACACTTCGACGATGAACTTTCAAAGCTTCAGCCAGATCACGTTCGCGTTCAAAGTCACGCCGGTGCTGCTCGCGCGCGGCGTGGTCTGGGCGGCGGTCATTGGTTTGATTGGCGGCCTGTTCCCGGCCATCCGCGCCGCGCGGCTGCCCATCGCGTCGGCGCTGCGGGAATTGTGACGTGAGATTTGTTGAAATCGGTTAATGAGAAAACCAGTTTCTTGGCAGCCTTGGTCAGGCCCGCGCCGATTTCTCGAAGCGCATGCAAGTATTCAGACCTTGCGCCGTGTGCGCCTGGCCTCCAACCGCGCCGCGCCTGCTGCTGCTATTTCCTGCTCCCCGCCGGAACGCAGGTTTTCCAGACATTCCGGACAAATGCCGTGGGTGAACTCAACGCCGATGCGCTGATGGAAGTAGGCCTCCACCTTGGCCCAGTATCCTTCGTCATCGCGGATTCGTTTGCACCAGGCGCAGATGGGGAGCAACCCCTGCAACATCTTGACGTGATCGAGCGCCTCCGCTAGGCGTGCCGAACTCCGCCTTAATTCCAACAGGGCCACGACCTGACGCGCCAGAGTCTGCATTGCCTTCTCCTGTCTGGCCGTAAGCTGGCGCGGTATTTGATCCACAACGCAAAGCGTTCCCAAGATCAGCCCTTCGGGGTTGACCAACGGAAAACCCGCATAAAACCGGATATGCGGTTCGCCCCTGACCAGGGGATTGTTGGAAAATCGCCGGTCTTTCTTGGCGTCGCGGACAATAAACGGCTTGGGCTGAAGAATCGCCCGCGCACAGAATGCTACGTCGCGGGGTGTTGCCCGCCGCGCCACTCCCAACTTTGATTTGAACCATTGCCGGGTTTTGTCCACCAGGGAAATCATGGTCGTGGGAACCTGGCAGATTTGGGCCGCCAAGGCGGTGATATCGTCGTAGGACTGCTCGGCGTCGGTATCGAGGATGTGATAGTCCTTCAAGGCGGCCAGCCGTTCGGCTTCGTTGTCTGGAATCAGGTTGTTCATTTTCCAACATCGCTCCTTTCATGCCAAACAACCGCTCTCGCCATTGGGGCGCTTGCCCGCCCCGGCGAACGCGGTCGGTGGCCACATCTTATCACAAATGAAATGACCGCAACTGTGACAAGCTCGTTCATTATTCTTTTCGGGAATCAACCATTTACTTCCTCGCATTGTGCACATTAAATCAACTTCTTCATTTGTGCAAAAAGAAAGCGAGCGGCCCCGCTGGCCTTGTTGTAGCGGCGCTGTGTCAGCGCCGGTCTTTGGGGACTGCCGCCGGCGACGGTCACAGACCGCCGCTGTAGTTTTTAATACCGGTAGTGCTCCGGCTTGTAGGGGCCTTCATCCGCGCCGCGCGGCTGCCCATCGCGTCGGCGCTGCGGGAACTTTAAAGCAGGCAAATTGTTTCACTTGGCCATTCGCGCGCGGTCAAAATCTGCACGGCACCTGTTTATTTCACTTTGCGAACGGGCTGGAAAGTTCTACAACGCAATTGATGACCCGCACCCGGTTTATGCAGAAATTTCAAAACGCGCTCCGCATGCTGTCCGCTGAAAAATTTCTGGCCGTTTCGCTTTTCGTGTTATGGACGGGTTCAAGTCACGGCGCGGATGCCCCGGCGGTGGAACTTCACCAGGACGCGGAGCAAATCGAAATGCAGAATGGCCTGGTGCGCATCGCGGTGGACAAGAAAAACAAAAGTCTCGATTCAATCCGTTACCGCGTGAATGGCCAGGAAATCGAGCTGGGCGGAATGCATTTTGACGCGAACCGGGAACGGGCCGAAGACGAGGATTCGCCGAAAGCGAAGGCTGGATTGGTGCGGCTGTTCCGGCAGCCGGGGGCGCGCCTCGCGGTGCTGCGTTCCGGACCGGACATTGCCGAGGTGGTGGCCGTGGACGAGGCGAGCCCGCGATTTGCGTTTTACACGGAGGCACACTGGATTTTGCGCCGGGGCGATCCGGGTTTTTATGTGTATATCGTTTTCCGGCACGGGCCGGGCATGGAGGGAGTTTCGCTGGTGCAAGCGCGAACCGTTTTGGGCGCGGTGTCCGGCACGAATCTTTTCACCCACTACATCGTTGACGATGAGCGGCAAGGTCCATTTCCGACCGGCGAAATTCTGGAAACGATTCAGGACGCCACGGATCGTTACGCCAGCGGACAGATTTACACCAAATACGACTACTCGGCTTTCGTGGCTGACGAGCTGGTCTATGGGATGGCCGGAAACGGGGTGGGACTGTGGATGATTCTACCCGGCCGCGAATACATCAACGGCGGCCCGTTGCACCAGGAATTGACCGTCCACAAGGGCTTGCGCGGGACGGGCGATACCAAGGGCAACATTCTGCTATGGATGTTTCAAGGCACGCATTTCGATGCGAATTCGATTGATTTGAAAGCCGGGCAGACCTGGAGCATATGTTTCGGTCCCGCTTTCGTCTATTGCAATCAGGGGAACTCCGTCGCCGCGATGTGGCAGGACGCAAAGCAACGCGCACAGGTGGAGGAGGCCGGCTGGCCTTACACCTTTGTCAATCACTCCAGCTATCCGCTCCAGCGCACCGCCGTCACCGGCCGCATCCAAATGGCGGATGGCCGCATCCCAAAGGGGGCGTGGGTTGTGCTCGCGCCTCCGGGGACAAATGACTGGTGCCAGAGCGCGGGCGGCTACACGTTTTGGAGCAAGGTGGACGACTCCGGCGCGTTCACCGTTCCCAAGGTGCGTGTGGGACGTTACACGCTCTTCGTCAGCGGCGGGAACGAGTTCACGGATTATCGCAAGGATGGAATCACGGTCTTCGGCGGCGATGCGTTGGATCTTGGTTCCTTGGTCTGGAATCCGGTGAAGCACGGGCGGACACTATGGCAAATCGGCACTGCTGACCGCTCCACGCGCGAATTCAAGAATGGCAATGACGTCCGCCATTACGACAATTTCATCCGTTACACCCGCGATTTTCCGCAGGACGTCACCTTCACCATCGGCCAGAGCCGGGAAGACCGCGACTGGAATTTTGCGCAATGGGGTTGGTATGCCCAAAATCCGTATTGGACCATCCGGTTCGAACAGCCGAAGGCACTCACCGGTCTGGCGACGCTGACGCTTGGCGTGTGCGCGTCCTCTTCCAAGCGGCTTGAAGTGAAAGTCAACGGACACATAGCCGGCGTCATCGCCTTGCCCAGAACCGGCGGCGCTGCCTATCGCAGTGGCGGACAGGACAGCGAGTATTTTGTGTATCCCCTCACGTTCGATGCCGGATGGATTCGCGCGGGAACAAATGAGATCACGCTCGCCATTCAGGGCGCAGTCCCGTTCGCCGATCCCGACAAGGCGCGCCCAGGAAGAATCGGCGCCGTGATGTATGATGCCATCCGGCTGGAAGTGCGGGATGAGCCGTAAAACTCCGGGGAGCGACTGTTCAATTCCCGAAAGAAGGCGAACGGGAATCCCGTTCGCCTTTCGTGTTTCAGATCTGAATCCGCTCAATACCGGTAGTGCTCCGGCTTGCAGGGGCCTTCAACCGGCACGCCGAGGTAGCCGGCCTGTTTCTTGGTCAGCTTCACGATGGCGTCTGATCCTCCATCGGCGTTGCGGGAATTGTGACGCAGTCCGGGAACGAATTGAACCAGGCAAATTTCGTTGAAATTATTTCCCTGCGGGTGAATTGGCAGCCGGTTCCGGTGTGAGCGGCTTGATGATTGCATCCAGCAAATCGGGTTTGGCCGCGTCGCGTTCGAGCACGGGATATTTCTCGCCGCCATGATAATCCAGCCGGCAGGTCCGGTAGTAATCGCCATTCTCCACAAGCAATTCGATGGGCGCGCTGTTCGTCGCCGCAGTTTTCACAGCGGTGCGGAGGATTTCCGGCGACCATGCACGCCCGTTCACAGCCACGAGTTTCATCCCGCTCCCGATGGCGGCGGCGTCCGCCGGCGTGCCGGGTAACACGTCGTTAATTTGACCTTCCTTGCCGAGGTTCAGGCCGATTGAATAGCTCATGTCGGTGAACTTGCGCTGGCTCTCACGGGTCTTGAGCAAGGCCGGCAGTTCGTTGGTGTAGGCCAGTCGCCAGCCGCCGCTCTCGATGCCGCCGAGCGGCGCGTGCGGGGCGATGTCGTAAATGCGCTGCTGGAAAAATGCGTTCCAATCACCGGGCGCGATTTTATTCAATGCGTTCACCACATCGTCGTAAGTGTAGGGAACGA
>Ga0265337_1000236_pt1 | contig 29892 bp, 24 predicted proteins | sample 42122metaG_FD_192441 | JGI IMG/M metagenome (GOLD analysis project Ga0265337, IMG submission 192441) | Rhizosphere microbial communities from Carex aquatilis grown in University of Washington, Seatle, WA, United States - 4-21-22 metaG | ecosystem: Host-associated > Plants > Roots > Rhizosphere >... | reverse complement strand
ACCTTTGTGCAAAAAAGTCTGTTTATGACGCGCCACCTTTTTTATTTGGACTCCAGCAGCATTTGAGTCGCCATCCATTTCAATTTTAAAACCAAACGCGCAATCAACCGAACCCCAAACCCACCCCAATAAAAAAGAACCAAACCGTCAGCTCCCAAGCTGAAATTCCTAAAAACCTAAACCTAAAAAATTAACTGATATGAAATACTCAAAATTATATGGTTGGATGCCATCAGCGATGGCCGGCATCGCCTTGGCCGCTTCCTGCGTTGCAACGCAGGCGCAGCAGCTCGCCACCAACATTTTCTTTGGCCCTACTGGCGTCGAAGCCAGCACCGCAAACCCGGATGGGTCGTGGGTTAATGCGTATGGAAATGGCGCGATACTGTTTGATACCACGAACCCTCCCCCGACCGGAGACACGGCTGGCTCAATACTTACGTATATAACGCTTGATAATACCGGTGCGAGTGCCAGTCAAAACTTTGTTGGTACTTGGGACAGCAACAACAACTGGTATGGCGCCGGTGGGAACAATATCATCGACGGGGACAAGTACGCTTCCATCGAATTCGATTTCAAATATGATACCAATTCGACCATCAATTCCACCAATCCGGTCAATCCGTCCACTTCCCCCTATTTTGTTATTGGATTGGATACTGGTTATAATTCTCATGATATAACAAGCATACCCATTACTGCTATTGACCCGAATACTACAACGCCTTATTTTGACGGGAGTTGGCACCATGTGTCGGTTCCCATCCCGACCATGGGAGGGATTAGCGCTGTGGCCGGACCCGCCTTTCACTCGTACTGGAACGCCGGAACTGTAGGCACCATGAATTACTGGTTGGCGAATCTCGAGATGATCGGCAAATCTGGCACTATACCGCCGCCATCCCTCTCTTTGAAGCCCGTGGTGAAGGGATTGGTACAATTTGCCGACGTCGCGCCCACTTATAATCGCGAGGATATTGCCACCACCCTCACTGGGAGCGCAAACCTTACCTGGTATGGCCAGCCCAAGCCGGTGACGTATTCATTCACCATAGCCTCCTGGCCTGCGGGGGCCACCGGCTGGCAAGCGGGGTTACATCTGTGCCCGGATCCGCAAGCGAGCCAAGTCAATTCCGACCCCGACTGGTCTGACGCTAATGACTTGTGGGTAGCCATGCAGCAAAACGCCGACGGCACCGTCACCGCCGGTATCGCTTACAAGACGAATCAAGTGAATAACAACGCCCAGATGTTTGTTGCGCCAGGGGCACTCGTGCCGTTCCAAAGTGAAGCGAATGGTCTCACCGTTCCCTCGGCGGTTGGAACGTGGACGTTGCAGTTTACCAGTGATACGACCATGACCTTGACCGCGCCCAATGGTTCCAGCACCAACGCGACGCTGCCCACCGCCGTGGCGGCCGGGTATAGCGGTTACGTGGGCGCTTTCCTTTACTCTTCCCCAACGGCCACTGCGAACATTGGGAAATATTTAATCTTCAGTGCATTCCATATCACTGGCGTCGGTACGCCCGTGAATGAAGACCTGACCAGCGGCGCGTTCAGCGCTCCTTTCCTTCAACGTCTGTCGCAACAGTATCCTGCTACCGGTGGCGGTTGGAGCACTAATCCGCCCAACCAGATATTTGTGAGCAGCGCCGATGCCTATTGGCTTACCTGGGGAATCCCCGACGCTGGCTTCAGCCCCATCGTCAGGAGCAATCTGGTTGGTGGAGTTTGGCAGAATCTCATTCCTGTGGCACATGTTTTGAGCGGCACCAACCAGTGGAACCTTCTGGCCAAAGTCAGCGCGCCTGATGAGTATTACGCGCTGATCTTCCGGACCTTCAGCCAATTGCAGGTCATCCTGCCGGGTGAGACGAACGCTCCAGGAACGCTTACTGGCAAGACAGGAACGCCGACAGCTCTCAGCGACAGTGCCGGCGCATTTGAAGCCGTCACGGTCAATGCGTGTGATGCCAACTGGAATGTGATGAGCGGCATCGCTGACTTGGTGCATATTGCGACGACAGATGGCGGGGCGACTCTTCCGGCCGACACGGCCATGGTTAACGGAACGGTTACGTTCGCGCCGCTGCTATTCGGCGGTCAAGGTACATTTACAGTCACGGCCAGTGACCTGACTAATACGAACATATTGTCCAACACCAGTTCGCCGGTCACGGTCGGCCCTTGATGCTGGCGCCCGGTTGGTAGTTTGATACACAACGGGCGCCAGGCCGAATCCTGGCGCCCGTTTTTAAATTTTAAAATTTTATTCGGGTTGGTTGAAATTATAATTGAACGGATCGTTTAAATGAAAATAAAGATGGAAAGACAGAACTGGGTTTCCCGGCCTTCCGGGTTTACGTTGATTGAATTGCTGGTGGTGATTGCCATTATCGCCATTCTGGCGGCGTTGTTGCTGCCGGCGCTGACCCAGGCCAAGCAAAGAGCCCAGTCAATAAGTTGCATGAGCAATGGCAAGCAGTTAATGACCGCCTGGCGCCTGTACGCGGATGAAAATAATGATATTTTGGCGCCCAATGATTACCCTTTTCAGACCAGTTTCGTTGTTAATGACTACCTGGCTGGAGCTGCTGGTGCTACTTGGGGAAGCCAGCATAAGAATTGGGTGGTTGGCACTATGGCTCCAGCGTGTTCTTTGGATCAGGCTGATACACGTGCTCCACAAGGCCAAAGCATGTACATGGATCCCAACTCTTTGCTTTCCCCGTACGCGCCAAACAAGGCTCTTTATCATTGCGCGGCCGATAACTTTACCAGCACACTAAGCCCAAAGGGCCACACGCGCAGTTACTCAATGAATTCAGCCGTCGGCACCATATATGGTGCTTCCAGGCAAATAACCACCACACCACAGGGAACCGATCCCCGTCCCGTTGGCTCGCCTGTGGATGGCGCATGGTTGCCCGGGAACAACTATACGTCGGGTCAAACCTCGTGGTACTCATATGGGACTGGATCGTCTTTTACCTATCCAGGTCCGTCCGATACCTATGTGATGATGGACGAAAATCCCTTTACCATCAACGATGGCTCCTTGGCTACTCCCGCCTATGCGGTTGCAGGCGCAACCTACCTGGTTGATTTCCCTGCCAGCAGCCATGGCAAGGCAGCGGGAATTTCCTTTGCCGATGGTCATTCGGTTATTCATAAATGGCTGGACGGACGCACTTACACGCCAAACACTCCGGAGGGCGGTCTAGGCCCCGCGGGTAACGGTGGAAAACAGAACCCGGACAACGAGGATTGTTTTTATTTGGCTGGCATTTCCTCAGCGCACCGTTGATTGGCTGACGAAGTTTTACTTGAATGACAGACGGGCACCAGAATCCATCTGGCGTCCGTTTTTCGTTTTGCAATAGGTGGGCTTGCCATTTCAAGCCCGTAACCGCTGCGTGATCAACGGGCTTTTAGAGCAATTTAATCAATCTCGTAGCCGCGAACGTCAGTTCGCGCCATATCGTTCTCCTTTATTCAGGGTGCGCCGACTGACGCCGGCGGCTACACAATTTTTGAAAAGGCTCTAGCCGGGACGATCCAGTCGGTTTTCATCAGGAGCACAGCCGCCCCGGCTATGGTTCGGCGCGAGATGAACCAAACATGCCTTGATCTCAAGGCAAAAGCCGATGACGAGGCGTCGTCGGGTGTATCTTGAAACTATCCTTGTCTGCGGTAGGGACATCGCGCTGCGATGTCCCCGCCCGCGGGGCCGCGGGCGGAACGAACGCCTATGAACAAGCGGGGCATTGCGCCGCTGGACGCGGCGCGGACGGCGCAGCGCGCCATCCCTACCAAGGACAGTGCCAAGATGCAACCGTCGTCGGCAGCGCCCGGGCCGGCACGGTCCCCATTTCAACTGCATTATTCCGCTCTAGGTCTGGGCGGCATAAACCGCCAGAATGCGATCCAGTTCGGTATTTACCGCTTCATCCACTCGCTGGCGGCTCTTGTCGGCGTCGAACCACGCCACCGTGCGACGAATGCCTTCACGGAATGGAATGACCGCCTGGAACCCGGGGACGAATTCCTTGATCTTGCTGTTGTCAAACACCACGCTCCACGCCTTGTCGCCCAGCAGCGTGCCGGTCAATGAAGGAGAAACGCGGGTGATAAAATCAGACGCCATGTGAACGATGTTGGCTTTTACTCCTAGCGCGTCCGCGATGGTTTCATAAATCTGGTTCCAGGTCAGCACTTCATCTGTAGTGATTTGGAAAGCTTCCCCCAAAGCCTGCGGGTTCCCCAGCAAACCAAGAAATCCCTTGGCAAAATCATCGGCATGGGTCACGACCCACAAAGATGAACCGTCGCCATGGACAATGATCGGCCGGCCTTTTTTCAGGCGATCGGCCAGCGTGTAACAACCCCATCCGCCGAGGGCGATGGGAAAGTTTGCCTCTCCATAGGTCAATGAAGGGCGGACGATGGTTATCGGAAAACCCTCCTCGCGATACGCTCGAATCAGGCGCTCTTCACAGGCAATTTTGTTGCGCGAATAATCCCAATACGGGTTGTGCAACGGTGTCGATTCCCGGATGACATGATGGCTGGGCGGTTTTTGGTAGGCCGAGGCTGAGCTGATGAAGATAAATTGCCGGGTGCGGTCCCGGAAGATGGCCAAGTCACGTTCAATGTCCTCCGGCGTATAGGCGATCCAATCCACCACCGCGTCAAACTTCAAGTCACTCAGGGCAACACGCATCAGTTCCGGCTGCCGAATGTCGGCCGTGAGATTCCGGGCGCCCGCCAGATCAGGTTTCCGCAATCCCCGATTGAGCAAATACAATTCAATGCCCCGGGCCAGCGCCAGTCGGCTGACCGAGGTGCTGATAAACCCAGTGCCGCCTATGAATAAAACTTTCAAAAGCCAGTATCCTTGTTCAGCGCGTTGTGATCTGCACCCTGCGGCGCGTGTCAGGGTGTTTTTTGGGCTTGGGGATTCAACGCTGGCAGGCCGGATGCAGCCCGAATCGGTTGGATCCCTTTGATGTACTCCGGGTCGTCGAGACTCAATGAACGCGGATCATCGACGAGTGTTTTTACCGCCTGGGTCGCGTGCGGATCTTTCCCCACCATGTCGGCCCAGAGCATCCACCAGGTCCATCGTGGTTGCTGATTCAACACTTCCACGCCGGGCGGTGGCCCCACTTCTGCCAGGGTGATGGGTTTTCCGGCGGCCAGTTTCAACAGGTCATGGTAATAAGCTGGCGCAAAATCGCTGTGATAAATGTCCAAGGCTGCGATATCGAAATAATTTCGACCGGGGAAAAAATCGGCAAATTGCCGTTCCGGTGTGCTGGGCCGGTCCACGCTCCACACCCAGACTAGATTGTTGAGATGATGATAATTCACCAGGCGATCAAATAACTGCCGGTAAATCACAGTCGTGCCGTTCGCTCCCCGCCGCCCGCCCCACCAGAACCAGTCACCATTCATTTCATGGTACGGCCGCCACAGCACGGGGACATGGGCCGCCTGCAATTCCTTGAGGTAACCGGCAATGACATCCACTTGGGCGCACCAATGGTTGTATAACGGTGTGCCGGGCGTAATCAGCTCGTTCCACTGTTCGTCGGTCAACTGTCCTTGCACGCTGGCCAGCGCGTTCGATGACGCTCCCGGCTTTGGCCGGAAGGTCACCGGCTCATCCGCAGTTGGCGGGACTGCGTGCCAGCACAGGGCAATGATCGAGCCTTTCTGGTGCTGCCGCTCACACTCGGCAACGATGTCCGGCCGGGCGGCTACCGCATCCTTGTCGCCGGGCTCGGCAAAGCCAAAGTCCTGGCCGTAAACCGCCGGTGTCTTGCCCCAGGCGGCGGCAGCTTCAAGCGTGGAGGTGTCCTTGGTGGCCGGATAATTGTGCTGGCCGGACAGGGTATGTTGGCCGGACAGGCTGTGGATGTATTTTAACAACGCGACCGCCTCAGGCGAGGCATTCGGCGTGACCGGCTTGACGGAAGTACATCCGCCAGCCAGCAAACCAAGCAGCAGGACGAATACAGTGGATTTGTTTTTCATGATCAATCTTCCTTTTTTATCCGGTCCGTCGTTCAACGGGTCAGCCGCAAATTTTTCTCAATCAAACGGCAGCGCTGTTCGACACAAATCTTCGAGCGCATGCCGTCTTCCGGGGTATGGGTTACGTAATCCAGCAACTTCTCCACGGTCGTTGTTACCACATGGGTGCGCGTGTCGGAGGAGCCATAATAGATGAATACGTCGCCGTTGGTACGCGCGACCCAGCCGTTGGCAAACGTCACATTCGAAACATCGCCCACCCGCTCTTCGCCTTCCGGCGCCAGGAAATAACCACCGGGGGTCTTGATCTGCTTCGCCGGATCTTTCAGGTCGCACAGGAACATGTAGACCACGTAACGCATGCCGGCGGCGGTGTTGCGGACTCCGTGGGCCAGGTGCAACCAGCCTTTCTTCGTCTTGATGGGGGCGGGGCCCAGGCCGTTTTTGCCTTCCTTGAGCGTGTGATAGAAGCGCGGATCAATGATGCGTTCCTTTTTAACGACAGCGTTGGTGATGTCATCCACCAGTCCCCAGCCGATGCCGTCGCCGGAACCGGTCGCGGCAAAGTCACTCATCGGTCGTGTGTAGAACGCATACTTGCCTTTGACAAATTCAGGATGCAAAACGCAATTGCGCTGATGCTGCGCATTGGTCTTGAGATCCGGCAGCCGTTCCCACTTCACCAGGTCCTTGGTGCGGGCAATACCGCAACGGGCGATGGCGGCAGAAAGATCACCCGGTCTGGAATCGTCATGCCGCTCGGCGCAGAACAGGCCGTAAACCCAGCCGTCCTCGTGGCGCACCAGACGCATGTCGTACAGGTTGGTTTCGGCGGTTTCGAGTTCGGGCATCCGCACCGGGTAATCCCAGTATCTGAACGCGTCGATGCCATTTTTGCTTTCGGCCACGGCGAAGAAGGATTTGCGGTCCCAACCTTCCGTGCGGGTCATCAGCACAATGTTTCCGTTCCACTCCATCGCGCCGACGTTGAAGGCGCAGTTGATGCCCAGCCGCGTCATGAGATGCGGGTTGGTGGCGTGGTTTAAATCGTAACGCCAGAACAAAGGCGTGTGTTCCGCCGTCACCACCGGGAACTCATATCGGTCGAAGATGCCGTTGCCGGTTTTTTGCGGCCGGTTGCGGCGCTTGATCAGCTGTTCATGCTGCCGCTGGAGTTGCCTTAATTTGCTTTGAAAGGTGGCTTTGTTCATTTGGCTTGCTCGGTAGTGTGGGGGATGTTGAATGTTGGTTCAACCATTCTCGTTTACGGCCCTGAAAACATGGCGGCAGCATGACTTCAGCCAGCGGGCTGATGGGCGATCCGTTCTGCAAACCACAGGAGTTGAACTCCGTTTTTGACACGGATAAGAGCACCTTGGCCGTTGTCGCCCAAGCCAACGAGCAGCTGGCGGCTTTCACCAAGCAGCCGCTCATCTAAAACTTGTTCTGAAATCAACGGGCTGGCGGTGAATCCAGCTGGGTATGCAAAGTCCGGCTATATTCAAGCGCCAGACTGTTTGTGGGACTTTGTTGGAGAACTTCGTCGAACTGGGCGAGCGCTTCGCCGGCATGTCCTTCTTTCCATAACGCGACGCCGAGGTCCACCCGTGTTTCCAGCAGATCCGGCTGGATGCGCAGTGCTTCGCGGAACTGTTCCTCGGCTTCAACTGCGTTGCCTTCTTGTCCGAACGCCACACCATAAAAGTGATGTGCCTCCGCCGATTCCGGGGCAAGACGCACCGCTTCCGCCAGGTGATGCGTGGCATCGGTGTAACGCCCCAGCACCAATAGGCTCTGCCCCATCTCGACGCGCAGGTTTGCGTCCCTCGGATTGAGGTTGATGGCCTTGTTGTAATTCGTCACGGCTGCTTCGAACCAACCACGGCTCCGGCAGAATTGCGCCAGCGCGAACAGGTCCGGCTCACTTTTGCCGCGGCTGGTCATGGCCTTGTGATAACAATCTTCCGCCGCCGCCTTGTGCCCCATCGCTTCGAGCCTTTCCCCGAGATTGATCCAGGCCAGGCTGGATTCCGGTTTCATGGCTGTCAGACGCCGGTATTCACGGATCGCCTCTTCGTGCCGGCCCAGCACCCACAACGATTGCGCCAGGCTGTTGACCGACAGCATGTCTGCTGGATCCAATTGCAAGGCGCGCTGGAAAGCCACGGCGGCATCCTCGGATTGTTGCTCTTGCGCGAGAATTACGCCCAACTGGAACCAGTGCTTCGAGTCGGTGGGAAGCAGTTCCAACTCGTGCCGCAATGACACTGCCGCACCAGCGCGATCGCCAGTTTTGATTTGCACCGAAGCCAACTCGAGGTACAGCATCGGGTCGCCAGGATCCTTCGCCACTGCCTCTTCGCAAATCCTTTGTGCTTCTTTCAGCCCCGCCGGCTGCCCCGCCGGGGCCATTTTTTTGCGTAACGCCTGCCAGCGCAGCATTTGCGCATCATGATTCAGTTGTCCCGTGAACGGTGGGTCGTTAATGCGGGTGAGGATTATGTTCACAACGTCAAATTCGTCCAAATCGGACCAGCCCAGCCGTCGCGCGCAATCCGCCACCGTCGGCCAGGGGCGGTTGGGGCCGCTGCGTTCCACCACCCATCCCGGCAACAATTTCTCGATCTCCGCGCCGATGGTTCTGGCCAAAAGGTAATTGCCATCGAAGTTCAAATGGACATGCTCGTAAAACAGGTTCTCACCCGGCAGGCCGTTCGGACTTTGCTCCGCAAATTGACGTTCGGCATCCGCCAGCAATAGATGACCACGCTCGCGCTGCGAAGCGCTTTGCCGTATCAAGTCATTGAGCTTGCGGTCGCAACGAAAGCGCAGGGTGTCCAGGTCCCGTGCGGCTTGAAAATGTTGCTGCGCCTGCTGCGTTTGGCCCAGCGCCAGCGAACATTCCCCCTGCCGAAAGCGAAGATCGGCAAAACGGTCGTCAATCTGTGCCGCCGCCTGGAACTGCGCCGCAGCTTCCGGCTCGTTGCCGGCTGCCTGGGCCTGGCTGCCGAGTTGGTAAAACTGTTCCCATTTTGCCTCATCCGGGCCGGACAACCCCGGCCGATGCATCGATCCGAACGGCGCTGAGTCCTTCAGGTTGACCGCCACGGTGCTCACCACCATGCCGGCGCCACTGCGTTGCCCCGTCGAGATAATGTCCGCAAGGTTCCGTTCGAAATGGTGGTAGACTGCGTTCATGCGCGGATCGTCGGCTCGCACCTGCTGGTCGAGGAACATTTTCATGCCACCCCATTCGTCACTCCCCCACTGTGGCTTCTGGACCCACTGGCGCACGAAATCCAGCAACTGCCCGATTCGCGTGGTTTTAAAGGCCAGGACGCCCCGGATGAGCGGCAACGGCGGCACCTGCGATCCAAAAACGGTGCCGGCACCAAAGGGGCCCACGACTTCGTTGTTGCCCATGTAAATAACCCAGATATCGCCACCGGCATGCGCACAGTCGCGCGCGATGGGCAGGACGGCGTATGAATTAATTGCCGTCATCGCGGCATTCACCACCTCAAAACGCACGCCCGGATATCGCAGGCTCAACATCGCCTCCAACATGCGTGGCAGACCGAAAGCTGGTAGGGGTTCGCCTTTGGCTGCGGATTCACCGAAAACGAAAACCCGCACCGTATCCGGGGCTTTGGTTTGGGGGATTGAAATCGGCCACGGCAACCGCGACAGTTTTGGTCCGAAGAATCGCCAGCCAAACTGGTTGTTCTGCACGAAAACCTTCTGCCCATTCTGCGCGGCCGGCAACAGAAACGTCGTGGGCTGGCCAAAGCCGGCCAGCCTCAACACCAATTCAACCAAACCGAGGAATAACGCCGGGGCAGCGATCAGGGCAATAAGCCGGAAGGCCCAAAGCCGCCGGCCAAAGACACGGGATGTTGCCGGCTGAACCGTTTTGTCTTGGGCAGGAGTCTTCGGAACCTTGGCGGATCCGACGCCCCTTTTTCGGCGATTTGACATGGCAGATTCGACGAATGTATATATTGCAGAAACGGCAATTTGGTTTTGCTGTTTCTTAACGTCACACGTCAGCCTTAAATCCAGCTTGGGCGAGCAGCGGCAATCTGTCAAACAGAAATGCCCGAGGCAACCATCGCATCGGTGGTATCGCGGATCTGTTGCTCGTTCACCTGGTCGGTAAATTTATTCCAGCTATTCCAGCCCATCTGCGGGGTCAAGCCAGTTGGTCGAACTTCTGGCCTGGCGCGCTGAGACAAACCACGCCGGCAATGATTAAAAGGATTCGTTTCATGGTTTGCCGGGTAGACGGTCATTTACGGATTTTGCATCGCCTTTTTAAAATAAGCGCCGGCGCGGGTCGGCGTGAAATTCCAGTCCTTGATCAGGCAGGGACTCCAATGCGGATCAAAACACCAGACGGTGTAGGAAATGCCGTGCACGCGGCAATAGGCGGTGAGCGCATCGCCATAAGTTTCATCGCCTGTGATGGGATTGTAGCCACCGGGTTCATCCGGCGGCAAAAACCCGACTTCGGTGAGAATCATCGGATATTTGTCGGCGACAAAGCCCCAATCGTGCGTCCAATTGGTTTCCCAGGGCTGTTTGGCCTTCATCGGATACGGATGCGCCACGTAACCGATGCCTTCCGCCTCAATCGGCATCTTGGCCACCGCGGTCAGGTCGTAACCGAAATTAAAACCGGCGACGAGCGGAACCGCCGTGCCGCCGTTGGCGCGGATGGTCTTGATGATTTCCTCAAGCACGCCCTTCCATTGTGGCCACGTTGCCGTGCCCATGTTGCCTCCCAAGGCCGGCTCATTGAACAGTTCAAAAAACGCGACGGTGTTATTGCCGCCGTAGTGCTTGGCCATTGTGTGCCAGAAATCCAGGGTTTCTTCCTGGGTGGTGTCATAGGCCGTCGGCGGGTAAAGTTCCGACGAAGCCGGGAAAAATTTCCCGCCGTATAAATTGCCGATGCTGTGCCAGTCAATGATGACGTACAATCCTTCGTCCTTCGCCCAGCCAACGCCCTGATCGAGCATTTTGAGATAGTTCTTTTTCCCGTGAATGTGCCAGGCGGCCGGATGTACGGGAATTCGAATCACATTGGCGCCCCAGGCTTTCACCGTTTCAAAGTAATGTTTGTTCCATTGCCCGTTCCGTTCCAGCTTGTCGGGGTCGCTCGCATCCAGTCCGCGAAAGATAATGGTTTTGCCATCGGCCGTGATAAAACGGTTGCCCTGTACCTTGACCTGGGCGGTTTGCGCGAACGCTCCCGAGGAAAGCGACACAACCCCGAGCCAGCAGATGATTGTTTTCTTCATGATGTGGTTCATATTTTTCAATTCAGTGGCTCCCCGGAGTTTTGGAAATGGCGCGCAACCGGCGGAGCGTTTCCAGGCACGCGCGCGACCCGTGATACGGGCCTTTCCATTCGCTGACTTTGGGCAGGGTAGCATCCACCTGGTCTTCGGGCGTAATACGCCAGAACCATTCACCGTGAACGCGGTCAACGATACGTTGCTCGATGAAATCCCAGGTTCGCCTGGCGGCAGTGAGAAATTTTGCGTCACCCGAAATTTGGAATGCGTTCAAAAAGCCGATGACGGTTTCGGCTTGCGGCCAGCATTCCTTGCCGCCGTCGATGATTTCCCCCGCCTTGCCTTCGTAGCGGATCGCGCCATCCGCGCCAATGCCTTCCTTGAGAACGACTTCGGCCATTCGTACCGCGAGGGCTTCCACCCGTTTGAGTAGCGTCGCGTCACCCAGGACTTCCGCCGCTTCGCACACCAGCCAGGTGGCTTCAATATCGTGGCCGAAGGTGTAGGTGTCCGACCGCACCTGCCACTGTTCATCGAAAAAGTGATGAAGATGCAGCGTGCGCGGGTCGAGGATATGTTGCTCAAAAAGTTGAATCAGTTCGCGTAACCGATCTTCCACCCGCCGGTCTTTCCAGATCCGGTAAAGATTGGTGTACGCTTCGAGCACATGAAGGTGGTTGTTCATCGACTTCTTCTCGTTCATGTCTTTGTCGCTCAAACGGGCGCTGGAATCCGCTTCGGACCAGTCCCGCCGGCACACCTCGATGTAGCCGCCGTATTTTGAATCGTGCGCGTGTTGTTCGATCAGACCAAAGAGCTCCTGGGCGCGGTCCAGTGCCGCCGGCGCGGCAAAAGCCTGGCGATACTCAGACAGCGCATAGATATAAAACGCCTGGCCGTAGATTTTTTTGGAATCATCCAGCACCCGCCCGGTATCGTCCAATTGCCAGAATGCACCGCCGTGTTGTGTGTCCCAAAAGCGCTTCATGACGAAATCCAGCGCGCGGTCGGCCATCTGCTGATATAATTTTTCCGGCCGGGCCCGGTGAACGGCGGAAAACGCCCAGAGGATGCGGCAATTGACGATCAACCCCTTGGGTTTCGTTCGGTCGGGCTTGAGCTCGTTGGACAACCAGCCCATCCAGCCGTCCTGCTCGTGGTCCAATGCCGGACCGGACCAGAAGGGCATGAGGCACCCGAACAACTGATCGTTGACGCATTTCGAAAAATTCTCCAGTTCGTTTAAATTCATGCAAGACTCCACCAAACAATCCAGGCGTGATGGGAAAGACGTTGTTTCATGCGGCCAAATTGTAGGGAGCGAAACTCGCAAAAGCAATCCGGCCGCAAGACCTCGCGTCGCATGTTTGTGGGACGCGGCCAATCCTGCCCGATGGTTCAATTAGCCAAAACGGCCGGATTTTTTTATCATCCGGCAATGAAACTTGGACTCGGGTTGTATCGACATCAATTGAATGCCGATCATTACTATTTTGCCAAACAATGCGGCTGCACGCATCTGGTCATCCACCTCGTCGATTATTTCCGGTCTTCCCGCAGCAACCAGCCCGGCGACCAGCCGGTGGGCGATGACACGGGTTGGGGACTGGCCGGGGATCCGGATCGGTTGTGGACTTACGACGAACTGGCCGCAATCAAAAAGGAAATCAACGCTGCCGGGCTGGAACTGGAAGCCATTGAAAATTTCGACCCCGCGCACTGGCACGATGTCCTGTTGGACGGGCCGAAAAAAGGGCTACAACTTGAAAACCTCAAAACCATCATTCGCAATGTTGGCAAGGCAGGCATTCCAGTCTTTGGCTACAATTTTTCCATTGCCGGGGTGGCGGGGCGCATCAAGGGCCGCTTCGCCCGCGGCGACGCAGAAGCCGTGGGCATGGATGGTCCCTTGGACAAACCTTTGCCCAATGGCATGGTTTGGAACATGGTCTACGACCGCAACGCCGCTCCGGGTGTGGTTTCTTCCGCAACCCAGGAACAACTCTGGCAACGGCTGAAGGATTTTCTCGACGCGATCATTCCCGTGGCCGAAGAAGCTGGCGTCACGCTGGCGGCGCATCCGGATGATCCGCCGTTACCGACCATCCGCCGTCAGCCGCGGCTGGTTTATCAGCCGCCGCTATATCAGAAGCTCATCAACCTGAAGCCAAGCCCGCGCAACGCGCTGGAATTTTGTGTCGGGACCCTGGCCGAAATGACGGAGGGCAACCTTTACGATGCGGTGGACACTTACAGCCGGCAAAAGAAGCTGGCGTACGTTCATCTGCGCAATGTCCATGGCAAGGTGCCAACGTACAAGGAAACCTTCATTGACGACGGCGACGTCGATGTTCTGAGGGTGTTGCGGATATTGAAGCGGAATGATTTCAACGGGGTGATCATTCCCGACCATGCGCCGCAAATGAGTTGCGCCGCGCCGTGGCACGCGGGCATGGCCTATGCGCTGGGGTTTTTGCGCGCCGGATTAAAAACCATCGAGACCGAACGCGGTTGAACGGGCCGGGAAATCAATTCTCCCTTGCCGGTGGTAAAAGCAAAGAACCAAGGGCATGGCGTCGATGAACCGAATGAGGTCTCCGTCATCGGTTCCCGCACGTTGTCCCGGTCCACTGCTTTTGCCGGCCTGGATTTTCCAGGCCGGATTCAAACGGCTTCCACGGCGATCAACGCCGCGCTAATCCAGCCTTCACCGTTTCAAATGAATTCGTTGATGAGATTTTCCAGGAATTCCTGGCGGCCGCTGGTATTGGGCGCCGCTTGACCTTGCTTGAGCATGTAAGCTTCCAGTGCGGCGAGGTCGGCCTTGCCCGACTCAATCTTCGCGCCAATGCCCGAATCCCACGACGCATAGCGCTGCTCCAGGAATTCCGCAAGCCGGCCGTCTTTGCGGATGGCGGCGGCGATTTTTAGCCCGCGGGCAAACGCATCCATGCCGCCGATATGCGCGTAAAACAAATCCACCGGCTCGAAACTCTCGCGCCGGACCTTGGCGTCAAAATTCAGGCCGCCGGTGGTGAAACCGCCGTACTTGAGGACAGTCAGCATGATCTGGGTCGTGAGATAAAAGCTCGTGGGGAACTGGTCGGTGTCCCAACCGATGAGTTCGTCGCCGGTGTTGGCGTCAACCGAACCGAGGGCGCCGGCCGCGCCCGCCACGTCCAGTTCGTGCTGCATGGTGTGGCCCGCCAGCGTGGCATGGTTGGTTTCAAGATTCAGCTTCAGGTCGCCGAGCAGATCGTATTCGCGAAGGAAATTCAGGCACGCGGCGGCGTCCGAATCATATTGGTGCCGCGTCGGTTCCTTTGGCTTCGGTTCGATGTAGAACTGGCCCTTGAAACCGATCTTCTTTTTGTAGTCCACCGCCAGGTGCAGGAATTTGGCGAGGTGGTCCAGCTCGCGCTTCATGTTGGTGTTCCACAGCGTGGAATAACCCTCGCGCCCACCCCAGAAAACATAGCCGGCGCCGCCAAGTTCATGGGTGACTTCCAGCGCCTTCTTCACCTGGGCGGCGGCAAAGGCGAACACATCGGCATTGCAACTGGTGGCCGCCCCGTGGACGAAACGCGGATTGCTGAACAAATTGGCCGTGCCCCACAACAGTTTGATTCCGGTGCGCTTCTGCTCCTCTTGGAGCACTTTCACCACGGCATCCAGGTTCTTGTTCGTCTCGCTCAAGGTCGGGCCTTCCGGCGCGACGTCGCGGTCGTGAAAGGCATAGAAAGGCGCGCCGAGTTTCTCAATGAACTCGAACGCCACCCGGGCGCGGTTTTGCGCATTGGCCACCGAGTTCGATCCGTCGTCCCACGGGCGTATGGCCGTGCCGACGCCGAAGGGATCCGAGCCCACGCCACGAAAAGTGTGCCAATACACAACCGAGAAACGCAGATGTTCGCTCAACGTTTTGCCATCGATGCGTTCGGTCGGATTATAATGTTTGAAAGCCAGCGGGTTTTTGGATTTCGGCCCTTCGTATTTTATTTTCGCGATGTTTTTAAATGCAGTTTCCATGATAAATAACCGGAATTTAATTTAGCTTATGCTATCAGCCTGAACCCGGTTCAGGCAATAAAAAATACTCGAATCGGTCGAAGGACGGCCAGAGTATCGTCCATTCCCCGACCGGAACATTTCGCCTGTCACGGCTGGCCGATTTTGCCGGCTTTTCGGCTTCCCGGGGCGTTGACGTTACCACACTCGACAGTTTGTCCCCTGATTGTTAGCGTTCGGAAATGAACTTTCTGGTCACCGGCGGCGCCGGATTCATTGGTTCACACGTCTGCGAACATTTGCTCCATGACGGCCATGCCGTCTGGGCCTTCGATGACCTCAACCCTTTTTATGATCCGCAGCTCAAACGTCGCAACCTCGATGATATCCAGTCCCTGGTCCGGCCGTTTGTCTTCGTCCCCGGCGACGTGACCGACTGCGCCGCGCTCGATGCACTGTTCGGGAGCGTCAAATTCGATCAGATCATCCATCTCGCGGCGCGCGCCGGCGTGCGGCCGAGCCTGGCTGAACCCGCCCTTTACCAGCGCGTCAACGTGGAAGGCACGGTCAACGTCCTGGAAGCCGCCCGCAAAAATCGCGTCAAAAAAATCATCATCGCCTCCTCGTCGTCTGTTTATGGCGTGAACGCGAAGGTGCCCTTCAGCGAAAGTGATCCGATTTTTTCGGCCATATCGCCCTACGCCGCCAGCAAGCTGGCCTGTGAATCGCTCGGCCATGTTTACCATCACGTTTATGGCCTGGATGTCACGATGCTCCGCCTGTTCACCGTGTATGGCCCGCGCCAGCGGCCCGACCTGGCCATTCGCAAGTTCGCCACGCTCATCCACGCCGGCAGGCCGATTCCGGTTTTCGGCGACGGCAGCATGGCGCGCGATTACACCTACGTCACCGACACGGTGGATGGCATCATCGCCGCCACCCGGAAGGAGTTCGGTTTTGAAATCTTCAATCTGGGCGAATCGCAGACCGTGACCTTGGGCCGGCTCGTTGAGCTGCTGGAGGCGGCGCTCGGCAAAAAGGCCGTGATTGACCGCCAGCCGCCGCAGCCTGGTGATGTGCCGGTTACGTTCGCCGACATCACCAAGGCGCGCGCTCACCTGGGCTATAATCCCCAGGTCAAAATCGAAACCGGCATTAGACAATTTATAGATTGGTTTTGGAAAAATACTGGCTAGAATCCCGGCATGAAATCAGATGCGCCATGCAAACGCCCGTCCCTGGTCGACGCGCTTAAGGACTGGAACAAGCTTCTCTCCGAGCGCGGGTTTCCCACAGATGTCACCTGGATCTTTGCGGAAAATCTTTGCGTGGAGAATTCCCCCGAAGGGGCCGGTCACTTCCATTTTGGATTTCAAACCCGGTTCACGCCGCCGGCCGAAGATGCGCTCGATATTGCCTTCGACCATTTTGCCGAAACCAACGCGCCGATCGTTTTTTACCGGCTCGGCGGCCGGGCCGGCAAGTCCGTCTGCATGTTGTTGTGCGACCCCTGGTTTGAAGGCAAACGTGAGGCGGACGGCTATGTGCGCCGCGACGAATGGCGGATTCTGTTTTACCCGGGGCGCAAGGAGGAAATCGAGGAAGTCACCGACCTGACGCGCTGGCTGCGGCGGGTCAAACGCGACCGGGCCTTTCATGACCTGGACTTTGGCATGGCCCTGGAATCCATTGACGAAATAAAAGTCTATGGCCGCACGCTTGCGCCCTACGAACGTTTTGCCGCGGTCATGGTGACCCGCCTGCGCCGGCTTTTGAGACAGCCGGCTTGACACCCTCCGTGGCACGGTGACTTTTTGCTGTCATGCCGCGGGACAAAAGGCTGTCCTGAGGTGCCTCGGGCGTCATCTTTTAGTTCACTCTTCCGCTGACCGCCGCTGGCCCGGCTGATGCTCAACCCCAGGCATGACCCGGATTGCATACAACGTGAGCAGGAAGAGCCAAGTTTTCAATACTGCGCTCGTCCCGGCCAACCACTCCGAAGAGGTGCGGTTTGGCCTGATCGATGGCGCAGTCATTGTCTTTTTCCTTCTCTGTGTCGCAGGCTTTATCTGCTTCCTCGTGGCGTGACGCTGCGGGCGGATTTGGTTTCGACGTGGAAACGGCCGCTGCGGCCTTGCAAAAGCTTTCCTTTTCCCGCAGCACGGTCAACCCCTTGCGTTCCGGGGTCGGTCCTCCCTCGGATCGTCATTACTTTGCCTTTGCCGGTGGTGCGTTGGTGGCTTTGGTCTTGAAGGCCGAGCGCAAAAACCAATGACGTTTAAGTCCCTGAACCAAATCATCCGCGTCCGTGACGCTCCGGGAAATGCCGCTCAACAGGTTTGAGTTCGCCTGCACCTGGACGTTGAGGTTGCTCGTGATGTCGGCGAGATGCAGGAGCAGCGCTTCCGCATTCGTTAAGCTGCCTTGCACCTGGTCGCTGCCATTCGTGCCCAGTGCCCAGACTCCAAACCCACCCGGCTCGCGCAATTGATCGCTGATCATCGCAAAATTCGTGATCATCGGCCGTGCTTCAACCAGGACTGTATTGAGATTCGACGCCGCGTTGGCCGCATTGTCCAGCACGGCGGCAATTTTGTTCGTCAGCGAAAAAATTCCCGGCAGCGCGGATTGCACCTGGGAGACCATGGCCTGTAACTGGTCGGAAACCGGCGGCGTCTCCAGGGCGGGCAGCAACAGATCATCGGAATTCGGAGTGAAACTTTCGTAGCGATGCGTTGGCCGGTGCCACGCCGCTACGATGTGGCTGACATCAATCTGGTTGTCATAGGCACAGACGGAATTGGATTCAAGATGCAATTGCGCCATGCGTTCCAGGTTCGATTGCGTGAGCAGGGTGTAAGCCCCGAAGACAATGTTGGAATTTTCGTCGAGGACATCCTGGTAAAGCTGCCACCGGTTGGTTTCCGCGGCAATGAGCTGTTCCAATTCAGGAATTGTCTTGATGAAACCCGGTTGCGTGACGCAAATCGCCGGGCCGTTTGTGCCGCGGGTGATTTCGAGCTGTCGCTTGCCGAGAAAATCCGCCGAGTTCACTTTTACATAGGAGCCGCCGGTCCAGATATAGCGAAAGTAATTGTCCCGCACTTCAAATTCCACAAGGACATTGTGCGGATCGCCCGGTGGCTGCGCGTGGATCCGGGTAATATCGCCGACCGGAAAACCCATCATCACCACGGGGTCGCCCATATTCAGGCCGGAAGAGCTTTGGACGTAGGTGAAAAATTTCGCCTTGATGACGAACCAGCCTTTGCGCTCCGCCGTGTGGTAAACGTAATAGCCAAAGCCGAACAGCAGCAGCGCCGTCGCCAGAAACACGAACCAGCCCACGGCGCGTTCCATGCGGCTGAGGCGGGTCCTTAGTTGCGGGGTCAAATCTTGGAGGGCCATGTTGGTTTCACATTGTTTCCCCGATCGGGACGGCCTGCAATTCTTTTACGACCGGGTCATTCGACGATTCCATGTTGTCCCACGAACCGCGCGGGGAGAACTTTTTGTCGTGCAACAAGCCGAATTTCAACTGTGCGTTCTGCCAGGGACGCAAATCGTCCGTGGTGGCCACCAGCGTCAACGGCCGGCTGCCGAGCCAGTCGTGTCCGCGCCACAACCGGTCCAGAAAGCGCAGCCACCATTGCTGGTGCCGCGCATCCAGCCGGCCCAGCGGGTTGTCCAGCAACAACAATTCGGGCTTGAGGATCAGCGCCCGGGCCAGGGCCGCGCGTTGCAGCCAGTTGCCGCTGACATTCGCCGGGGTGATGTCGGCCAGCGGCGCCAGTTCCATCAATTCCAGCAACGGCTGTACCTCCGCTGCCGCCGTGTCGGGGGACAGGTTCCGGTGATATTGCAGCGGCAACGCCACGTTCTCGCGGAGCGTCAGGTGATTGAACAATTGCCCGCCTTCGAAGACCAGTCCGACCCGCAACCGCTCGGCCAGTTCCACCTCGCCAAACGTCCGGGTGTCCCTCCCGAAAATCCGGCAGCTGCCCTCAACCGGCGTCATCAGCCCGGCGGTCAGCATCAGAAAATCGCTCTTGCCTGAATGTTGCTGGCCGGCAATGACCCAGAATTCCCCGGACGCCACCGTCCAGTTCGCGTCCTCGACCACAATGAAGCTGACGTCGCGCATGGCGCCGATGCTCACACCGCGCATCTCAATCGCCGCCGGATTCGGGGTTTCGCTCATGTGACGAGGTAAAGCAGAATGAACAGGGCATCCAGCAGGATGCACGCGATGACGCTCTGCGACACCGCGCGGACCGCGACGCGCGAGACTTCCTCGAGCCGCAACGGCTGCGCCAATCCGTGATAGCACGTCACAATGGCGATGAAAAATCCGAACCCGAGCGTCTTCAGCGCCAGCAGCGCAAAATCCAGCCAGCTCAACGCCTCGGCCAGTTGTTTGAAGTATTCCCCCGGCGTCAGGGGCACGTCCTGTAGAAATGCCCAGAGATAGCCGCTCGCCAGCGCGCCGATGATCGAATAAACCGTCAGTGAAAAAATCCCCACCATGGTACCCCACACCCGCGGCACGATCAGGTAATGCACCGGGTCAATGCCCAGCGCCTCCAGCGCCTCGACCTCGCCCAGGGCGCGCGCCGTGCCCAGTTCAATCACGTGGGCTGTCCCGACCCGGGCCAGCACCAGCATCGCGGTCAGTAGCGGCCCCAGTTCGCGCACCACCACGATCACCATGGTCGAGCCGAGATAATCCGTCGCACCCACCCGCGCCAGGGCGGAAACCGTCTGGCCGATGACGAGAAATCCGAGGGCGGCGGCAATGAACAGGAACATTGGCAACAGCGCCACACCGGAACGGGTGATTTCCTGCCGGATGCGCGGTCCCATCACGTTTCGCGCCAGGCGGTTTTTTTTCAACATGACCCCCAGCGTGATCAGCGCAAATGCGCCCAGGCCCTGGATCGTGAGGAGCAGCAGGAACAATTTCCGGCCCCAAAGGTCGGTGTAGGATTTGGGCAGGGCGGCCCGGCGAAACACCTGCGTGTTCGTCAGTTCAAAGGCCTTCGCCAGGTTCCCGCGCATGTCAGCAGCGTAGGGCTGTGTCGGTGCCGGGTCAAAAGGGATTTTCTTCCAACGCAAGGACGCCAGGACGCGGAGCCGTAAAAATTTTCCTCTCTTGGCGTCTTTGCTTCTTGGCGCCTTTGCGTTAAATATTCCTGCGTGACGCAAGCCGAAGCCAAAAAACGCCACGCCCAGATGGTGGAGGAAATTCGTAAGCACGACCATGCCTATTACGTCGTCGGCCGGCAGCTCATTACCGACCGTGAATACGACCAGTTGTTCAAGGAATTGCAGGAGCTGGAGAGAAATTTTCCCGGCCTCGTCACCCCGGAATCGCCTACGCAACGCGTCGGCGGCGCGCCCAGCGAGAGTTTTGTCCGCGTCCAGCATCTCGTGCCAATGCTCTCGCTCGACAAGGTCGAGGCCAGCGATCATCCGACCAAGGAGGAAGAACCGGATCGCGACCAGCGCAACCGCCTCCAGGACCAAAATACGCTGAACGGACTCAAAGCGTTCGATACGACCATCCGCAAACATTTGGGTCGCGATAAAATTCAATACATCATGGAACCGAAGGTGGACGGCGTGTCCATCAGCGTCCATTACCGCCACGGCAAGCTTGCGCTCGGCGTCACGCGTGGAGACGGCGCAGCCGGCGACGACATCACCACCAATCTCAAAACCGTCCGGGGCATTCCACTGGAGCTGAATCTGAAAAATCCGCCGTCGCTGCTCGAAGTGCGGGGCGAGGCTTACATGGCGATAAAGGAATTCGACGCCATCAATACGAAGCTCGCCGCCGCCGGTGAAAAACCTTTTCCCAACGCCCGCAATGCCACCGCCGGCACGCTCAAACAGCTCGACCCGAAGCTCGTCGCGCAACGGCCCATCCGCGCCGTGTTTTACGCCACCGGGGCGGTGGAGGGCATCGAATTCAAAAAACATTCCGAGATGCTTGAAGCCCTCGCGCGATTTGGTCTCCCCACACAAAACCTCTGGTGGGTCTGCGACGGCATCGACGAGGTTCTAAAGGTTTACGCGGACAAGGTGGTTGCGCATTACGATGAGGATCACGACCTGCGCCGGCAGTTACCGTACGAGATCGACGGCATCGTGCTCAAGGTGAACACGCTCGCCGACTGGGCGCGCATTCCCGGCCGCAGCCGCGCGCCCGGTTATGCCATCGTCCACAAGCCCGTACCCTGGATCACACCGGCGGAAACGGTTTTGAAGGCCATCACCGTCCAGGTCGGGCGCACCGGAGTGCTCACGCCGGTGGCCGAGCTGGAACCCGTCTTTGTGCAAGGCTCGACGGTAGCGCGCGCGACGCTGCACAACGAGGACGAAATCCGCCGCAAAGACATCCGCATCGGCGACACCGTGGTCATCCGCAAGGCCGGGATGGTCATCCCTGAAATTTTTGAGGTCGTAAAAACCAAACGTCCGCCCGGCGCGAAGGAATTTGACCTGTTCAAGCATGTCGGCGGCAAATGTCCCGCCTGTGGTGGGACCATTGCCAAGGATAAAATCAAAGCGTCGCGCCCGGATTTCGGAGGGGCGAGTTCCACGAGCCCCAAATCAACGTCTACCAGGAGTCAGGGACTCGCAGAGCTCGCCCCTCAGATAGATGAGGAAGTTGCCTGGCGCTGCCAGAACGTCGCGGGTTGCCCGGCGCAACTCACGCGACGCGTCGAGTATTTTGCCCAACGCAAGGCGCTCGACATCGAATCGCTCGGCGACATCGTCGCGGAAAAACTCGTCGAAAGCGGCCTGGTCAAGGAACCGCTCGACCTGTTCGATCTGAAGCTCGAACAACTGGCGAAACTAAATCTCGGTACCGAGGACGAGCCGCGCGTATTTGGCGAGAAGAACGCGACGAAAATCCTGGAGGCGCTTCAGCGTGCCAAGACCGCGCCGTTGTCCCGCTGGATTCATGCGCTGGCAATGGCCGATGTCGGTGAAGCCACGGCGAAACAACTCGCGGCCACCCACGAATCACTGGAAGCGCTGGCTCACTCCGAGGTCCTGCGCGACATCTGCGATCTCGGGGCGAAGGAAAACGAGCGCACCGAAATCAGTCCGCGCTCGCGCAAGAATCCGCCCAAAAACGAAGCCGAAAAAGCCGGGCGCGAGCAGCGTGATGCTGCACTCAAGGCAGAGATTGCTACCATCGAATCAAGGCTGGAGACGGGCGGCTTGAAAGCCAGGTTGCAGGAAGTTGGCCCGGTGGCAGCAGCCAGCGTATTGGATTATTTCGCATCGCCGGCCGGAAAGAAAGTTCTCGCCCGCATCCGCGAGTTGAAAATCAAACCAGAGCGCGGAGCATTGCTCCGCATGCCCGGTGAAGATAACGCAACTGGCGGAGCGATGCTCCGCGCTCCTATTTTTGCCGGCAAAACGTTTGTGTTGACCGGCACGCTGCCAACGCTGACCCGCGAGGAGGCCGCGGCAAAGATCGAGGCACTGGGCGGTAAGGTGAGTGGCAGTGTGAGCAAGAAAACCGATTACGTTCTTGCTGGCGAAGATGCTGGTTCCAAGCTTGAGAAGGCACAGGAGCTGGATGTGGAAATTTTGAGCGAGGTGGAGTTTTGGAAGCTGTGCGGTGGTCGTGAGCCCGGAACGTAACTGAACGTGTGCCATTCTGTAAAACGGTGCAAATCAGAGATTTCTCCATGGGTTTTTGCTGTTCAAAGTCAGCTTCCAGGGCCATGGTAATTACGTCATGAAAAAGTCTGGCCTGCGTTTTTTTCTTTTCGCTTCAGTGGTTGGTTTTTCAATTGCGGTGGTCTTCGTACCGGTGAGCCGGGCCGGTTCGGTTGCGGCGCCGTACGAAATTGGCACATGGGAGGGGTTCCGCCCGGCGGCGATTTCCTACACCTTTGACGACAATTTGCCCAATCAGTATGCCATAGCGGTTCCGATGTTCCACGCGGCGGGTTTCAAACTGACATTGTTTACCGTGGTCAACACCTGGGTGGGCACCTTTACCTGGTCCCAGGCGCAAATGGCCGCAGCTTACGGAGAAGAAATCGCCAGCCATACCATGACGCATCCGACCCTCACCGCCGTGCCCGCCGCACAACTGACCAATGAGCTCGCGAATTCACAGTCGAACATCAACGTTCAGATCACGAACGAACTTTGCGTGACCCTGGCCTATCCCAATTGCGTTGTGCCCAACGAGTCCATCGTCGCGCAGTATTACATCGCCGCGCGAGGTTGCTCCGGACAATTGGTGACCAGCACCCCCCTGGATTTCATGAATATTAGTTCGTTTGTGTGTGGGTCGGCCGGTTCAATCCAAACGGCGGCCCAATTTAACAATCAGGCGAATGCCGCCGCCGTGGCCAAAGCCTGGTGCGTGTATTTGATCCACGCGCTCGACAGCGACAATGGCTACTCGCCGCTGCCCAGTGCGACGTTGCAGGCCAGCCTCAATTATTTGAGCGCCAACCAGGACAAATTCTGGGTGGAGACCTTTGGCAATGTTGTTCGTTATATCCGGGAACGCAACGCCTCGTCGGTCACGGAAACCGCCAGCTCGATGAACAGCCTCACCGTTCAAGTGACCAACATCCTCAATAATTTGATTTACAATTATCCCATCACCTTGCGGCGGCCGGTCCCGGCCAATTGGCCGGCGGTCGCGGTCACGCAAAACAACCAGCCGATCACCGCCAGACTGGTGGCCATCAACTCAACCAATTATGTGATGTTCGACGTCGTGCCCAACGGCGGGGATATCGTCCTCTCGAAGACAGTCCTGCCTTTCACCCTAAGCAATCCGGTGGTGACGCCGCCCAGCCTTAGCTTTCGGCTGAATGGTCAGACGGGCGTGACCTACACGGTCTGTTCCTCGACCGATCTGGTGAACTGGTTGCCGGTTCAGAGCAATACGCTGGTGGACGTTTATACCAACGTGACGGTGGGCACTGCCGATGCCCTCCAATTCTACCGCGCGCAGTGGGCGCCCTAGCGTTGCACGCGGTCCTTGCTCCGAGCCAGGCAGCGCTTGATGTTGATGAAATGACTACTTTGCGGCAATCCCGTCCAAAACCGGCGAGTTGCGGATCACCAAGTTGGTGACGGAATCAAACACGGCTGCCGGCACGCCAGCAGCGAGTTGCGCCTTGAAATTGTCCACTTCCAGTCCGTCCACGTCCGCACAAACCATTGCCGGCCGCAGATCCTCGGTGTCAAAACCCACGTTGAGGTTCGCCAGTTCCAGGCCGCGGACGTGGCGGGCGAAAACGCCATAAGCCGGCATCACGCCAAGCTTGCCGGGCTCCGGATAGCCGGCGCCCAACTCCGGCGGGACGCGCGTGGCGGATTCCTTCTTTCCGCCGCCCTTGAATACCAACCGGATGTTGTCCAGCCGCACGCCCTCGATCGGTTGTTCCGGAATTCCGGTAATCTGGATGCCGCTCATCGGCTCAATCCCGGTGGCAATCACGTTGGAAATGAAAATGTTCCGCGCGCGGCTCGGCCCGGTCACGTCGGGACCGCGGTTGCGGCTGCCGGTGGTGATGTAAATGGGATACCCGATGACGTCCATCATCGTCAGGTTGTTGATGGTGATGTTTTCCATGATGCCGCCGTCCACTTCCTCCAGCGCCAGGCCGTGGCAGCCGCGAAATGTGCAATTGGCGACCGTCACGTTGCGAAAACCGCCATTGGCCTCGGTGCCGAATTTGATCCGGCCCGTTCCCCGATTCGGCTTCATCGTGCCATCCAACAGGGTGCCTTCCTTGAAACCGGAAACCTGGCAGTTCACAATCGTCAGGTTTTCGGTGATGAAATTCCGGCCCAGGGCAAAGCTGCTTTTCGGGCACAGGCCGTCGTCGTTGGGCGAATTGATCCGGCAGTTGGAAACCATTGTGTTGCGGCAGCAATCAATGTCGATGCCGTCGCGGTCCGTGTCCATCGTCACGTTATCGACGGTATTGTTGTCGCATCCGGTAATGAGAATGGCGAAGTGGCCGCCGTGGAGAATGGTGACGTCACGAATCAGCACATTGCGGCACAGCTTCAGCGCGATGGCCTTGTTTCCGAGGCGGGAAGGCAAGGAATGGGTTTCCAGTTGCGGCGTGCGATTGGTCGGACTCCACCGGGAAAAACCACTCATATCGTCGAGCAGCTTGTCGTCGCGCGCCAGGCCACCACCGTTGATCAGGCCCGGGCCGGTGATGGAGACGTTGGTGAGGTTTTCGCCCCAGATGAGGCTGTTGTGAAAATAGACATGCCCGCCGTCCTCGTATGCCTGGACATTCCATGGTTCCGTCGGGTCGTAGGCATTCATGGCCTGCGGTGCGCCGAGGATCACCGCGCCGGCGTCCAGATACAGATTGATATTGTTGGTCAGGCGGATGCTGCCGCTCAAATAGATTCCAGCCGGGACAAAAACCGTGCCACCGCCCGCCGCCGATGCGGCCTGGATTGCCCGGTTGATGGCGGGACTGTCCAGGTTGGTGTTATTGCCGACGGCGCCGAACTTCCGGATGTCGAAAACCAATTGTTTGCCCGGCGCTGTGTGCGCAGACTTGCAGCATTGGCAGCCGTTCAAAAAGACCGCCAGGATGGCGAGGGCACAGAACGGACCGGCACATGAAAATTGGCAAAAATCCGGCAGCAATTGGAATTTCATGGGCGCAGTTTGCAAAATTCCTTCCGGCCCTGCAACGTTTGAGCGGACAGGAAGTTTTGCTCAGATCAACCGATGCCGGAATTTCGCACAGATCTTGGTCACATCAGAGGCATTCAAAATCGCCGACACGACGCAAATGCGCGTTGCCCCGGCGGCCAGGACCTCGTCCAGCCTTTGCAAAGTGATGCCGCCGATGGCGAACCACGGAATCGTTACGTTCGCCGCTGCCCAGCGGACGTATTCCAGCGTTACCGGCTTGGCCATGGGTTTCGTCCGAGTGGAATAGACCGGTCCGATGGCGATATAATCCGGCCCGGCCGCCAATGCGCGCTGTGCCTGTTCCGGCGTATGGGTGGACAGGCCAATGCGAAGTTCGGAGTTCGGAGTTCGGAGTTCGGAAACATGTTTGTGGCCGGCGTCAAAAAAATCCTCCTGGCCCAGATGGCAAAAATCCGCGCCGGTTTCGCGGGCGATGTCCGGATGGTCGTTGATGATCAGGCCAACGTTGGCGCGGCGGGTCACGGGCAGAATCGCTTCCGCCATCCGGCGGATTTCATCGGGGGACGATTTTTTGGCGCGCAACTGGATCAGGTCCGCCCCGCCGTCGCAAAGCTGTTGGGCAAAGACTTCCGCCGGACGGCCATGGAAGTAGGCCGTGTCGATAAAAGCGTAAAGCCGGCAGTCCGCAAGCGGTTTCATGGGAATAATTTAATCACGAAATGCACGAAACACACGAAAGAGTTCATGGATTCCGGGAATTCGTTGCGGCGGAGCGCGCCCCGAATTTCGCGAAGCGTCTGGACTGCGGTGACTTCAGCACCGCTTTCCGTCCGCACCATGATTATCCACCTTTCCAGGTTCTCCGCCCATCCGACAGCGCCGCTAAAGCCGGCGCACTCCAAACGCTACGCGACAATGTTCGTATTTCATCCACATTGCCGTCAAACGAAGGTGTGCACGGAGTACCGTGTCCTACCGCGTCTTTTCAAACGCCATCCGCCAGAACCAGTCGCTGCGCGAAGCCAGGGTGACCAGCCCATTTTGAAGCGATGGCGTGAGGATCAACCGTTGCAGCCATTTCGCCCACGCCAGCCGTCGCACGAACGCTTTGTCGCAACGATGTGCGATTTGTGACCTGACATCGGTCCACAACCGTGCTCCGTGACTCCAGGCGATTAACGGTTCGATGGCCAGTTCCGCCGATTCGAAAGCCATGGACATCCCATTGCCGGTGACGGGCGGGATCATCGTAATGGCGTCGCCCACGCAACATTCGTTTCGGGTCGCGGCCCGATGCGGCTGCAGCGAAAGTCCGGCCACGGCGCAAAATGAACCTTCATCAAATTCAGCTGTCGCCAGCCGGTGGTGCAACAGCGAACCGGCTGGCCCACGCAGCAATTCCAGCCGGTCTCGCGGCCGGTCGCTTTCACCGGCGTGCCGGCGGAACAATCCGCAGACGTTCACCACACCGCCGTTGACCCGGCATAAACCGACGTAGCCCCGCGGGGAAACATGCATTTCAAGATCTGCTGCGAGTGTAACGTTGCGGGCATGCGCCTTCAGCCCGAACCAGCGCGCCCCATTTTCCTCCGCCTGTGCGTGCCGGCCGGTGGCGTGAACGACGCCTTCGCCGGCGTCTTCATCGGCCCGGCGATGGTCCTCCAACAGTTCGCCGCCGAGTTCGCGGAATTTTCCCGCCAGCACGGTGTCCAGGGTGAAACGCGAGAGACAAATGGCCTGTGCCGGCAACGACCGCGGCCCGGTGGTCCGGGTCGTTGAAAAAAAAGCTGCCGTGTTCGCGCCCATCGCGCCCGCGTGTACGAGCAAGTCGCGCAAACCCAGGCGCGTGAGGGTTTCCTGGCCGCGGCCACTGATGAATTCGCCACAGACCCGATGGCGCGGATAATGTCCGGCTTCCGACAACATCACTGGGACGTTGCGTTGGCGCAGCCCGATGCCGAGTGTCAGTCCCGCCAGACCGCCGCCAATGATCGTGATGGGTTTCGGGGTCGCCATTTTTCTATCTCATCCGTTGTGCTATGAACAAATGGCTGAAAGCTCCAGCGGGTTGTTCGGTCAATTGCCAGCTTTGTTTGTCCGGCCAGAGCTCGGAAAGTTCGTTGTCGGAAAAGCCCGCCCGCACACTGACCACCGCGTCATGCCGGGTCACGCGGTTGCAACCGATGGCCCACAACAGCCGGCTGCCAAGCAAAGCCAATGGGGCGCGGCGCGGTTCGATGGCAATGAACAGGCGCGCACGATCGGCAACGGTGCGGAACATCCCGGCCAGGCTCAAGTCGGGAAAATGATGCAGAAACAAATTGGCGATGACTACTTCGGTCGAACCGTCGCCCCGCACCCAGTCAAAAACATCGGCAGTGACGGCTTCCGCGTGCCAGCCAAAGGAGGTGAAGGCGACGAGCGTTTGTTGCGTCACGATTTTCTGGCGATCGAGCAGGGTTACGCCCAGGTTTGGCCAGCGCGACGAGATTTTATGCGCCACTTGCAGCAGGAAATTTCCATCGCCAGCGCCGAGTTCGGTGATCTGTTTTGGCGCCTGGCCATTCAGTTGATTTTGCAACGCGCCAGCCATGAGGGCGTGATTGCGCATCCAGGCGTTGACCCGGCACAGGTCGCGCCGCGAGCCAAGGGCCAGGGGATTGTCCGCTGGCAATTCGTCGAGCAGTTCCGGTTCAACGACGCGGTTCATGGCGATGATTCGCGAAACGTGACGCGTGAGGCTTGAAACGAGGGTGGCGCATGGATATTCACGTTTTACGATTTACGTTTCACGCCCCCACCTCCAGCAACGCCCCGTGGCAGCTGAATCCGGCGCCGAAGGCCGACATCCACCACAGGCCGTCCGGCACGGCATCATGCAGGGCGCGGTCGAGCACAAAATAAACCGTCGGGCTGCTCAGGTTGCCGAATTCGCGCAGCACCGCCGTGCTGTGGCGTATGTCGGATTCGCTCAAGGCCAGCTTGTCGCGCAGGGACAACAGCACGTCGCGGCCGCCGGTGTGCAAAATCCAGCCGGCCACCCGGTCGCGCTTCACTCCGGCGTCCGCCAGCGACCCTTTCAGCAGCCGGGCGACCTCATCCCCGGCGATTTGCGGGACCTGGGGCAGCAGGATGTTCCGCAGCATTCCATTTTTATGGCTGAATCGCAGCGTATCACGCTGGTCGGGCAGCAGGCAGGACGTACCGAATTTCCATTCGACGCGGCGATGTTTGGGTTGCGGTTTGTTCGATAGCACCGCGGCGCCCGCACCATCGCCGAACAGGCACGCGCTGATGAGCACGCCGGGATCGTCATCGAGATAAAACGCCGCGCTGCAAACCTCCACGCAGACGGACAAAACCTTCTTGGCGCGCCCGGCAGCGAGGATGGCCTCGGCGGTACGTAGGTTCGGCAACGCCGCGCCGCAGCCCTGGCCCACGAGGTCGAGCGTGAACACGTCCGGGCGCAGACCGAGCCGTTCGCTGGCATAGCTGGTGAGGCCGGGACACAGATAGCCGGTGCAGGTGCTGATGAGCACGGCATCAATGTCGCCGGGCTGGCAGTTCGCATCCTTCAATGCGCGTTGCGCGGCCCGGGTGGCCAGCGCGGGTGCATGTCTGGCAAAGCGGGCTTGCAGTGCGTCGGGCGTCAGATCGAAAACCTCGCCGATCGGTTCCAGCGCGAGATGGCGGGTGGCGATACCGTTGTCCCCGCCGAGCACTTTTCTGAGAATGGCGCGCGAACGTGGCAGGAGCTGGCGGAACGGCGTTGATTTTTGGAGTGCGTCCCAGCATTCGCGCTGGGTGAAGCGTTGGGGTGGAGTGGCAACTCCAAGTCCGACAATGAACATAATTCAG
>Ga0265337_1000234_pt1 | contig 30013 bp, 24 predicted proteins | sample 42122metaG_FD_192441 | JGI IMG/M metagenome (GOLD analysis project Ga0265337, IMG submission 192441) | Rhizosphere microbial communities from Carex aquatilis grown in University of Washington, Seatle, WA, United States - 4-21-22 metaG | ecosystem: Host-associated > Plants > Roots > Rhizosphere >... | reverse complement strand
CGCCGACTCTGGGAAGTGCGGCGCCGCGCCAGGCGACGTGCTGATCGGGGCGGACGAGGACGGTGCCGTCGCCGTACACCACGCGCAGCGACGGCTCAGAGAGGTGCACGACGGTGAACGGCAGCCCGCGGCTGGCCGCCTCGGCGGCCAGCGCATGCTCGACGCCGCGGTCGATGCCGGTCGTGTCGCCGATTACCAGCAGCGCCAGGGAGTTGCCGATCCGGTCGTACAGCGTGCTGCCATAGGGATCGACCTCGCCGTTGGGTGCGCGGTGCCCCGGACGCGGATCGTCGGTGTACCGCCCCGGCTCCCACGCCGGCTCGTCGGCGAGTTGCCCGGGCTCGTACCAGACAACCGGGGAGGCGTCGTAGCGCTCGTCGAAGGTGAGGCCGCCGCGCCCGCCGAACCCGCCGCCTAGCAGGGCGGCGATCTCGGCCCGCCGCGCCGTGGCCTCGGGGCTGAGGTCGGCGTCGTCGGGGATGCCGCCGCGACGGATCTCCGCCAGCCCCGCCTGTCCCCGGCGGTACGACTCCAGCGCATTGTCGGCGATGCGCCAGTTGTGCCGCCGCCGCTCGGCGTCGTAGGAGTCAAGCAGCGCCTCTCCGCCATGCCCGCGCAGCACGGCTGCGAGCTTCCAGCCGAGGTTGGCGATGTCGCCGAAGCCCTCGCCGAGGTTGCCGCCGGGGGTGCGGACGTGCGCGGCGTCACCGAGCAGCAGCACCCGGCCGCGGCGGAACGTGGAAGCGATGAGGCTGGCGGCGTAGTACGTTGTCGCCGAGACCACCTCCAGGTCGAGGTCGAAGCCGAAGGCGGCTCGCCCGATCTCGATCAGCTCGTCCTCGCTTGGCTCGTAGTCCAGCGGGTACGGGCCGCCGTAGATGCGCCACTCACGGTTGGACACCGCGGCGAGGAACCCGTCAGCCTTGGCGTTGACGACGATGTTGACGCCACTTGGCGCCGGCCCCACCCGGTCGGAGATGTCGCCGGTGCGGATGATCAGCCGCAGCCGCTTCTCCGTGGCCCGCTCTCCCTCCCGCTCGATGCCGGCCAGCGCGCGGACGCTGCTGCTGCCGCCGTCGGCACCGATCACGTAGCGGGCGCGGATGCCGCGCCGGTCGCCGGTGTCGATGTCGGCGACCTCGACGGTGACTCCGTCGGCATCCTCGGTCAGCGCCTCGACGCGCCACCCGCCGGCGACGCTGACGCCGTGGCGCCCCAGGTGGCCGAGGAAGACCCTCTGCAGCACCGTCTGCGGGCGCCGGATCCCCTCGGCAGCGCCTCCCGGCCGCGGCGCGCCGGAGGTAGCGGCGAACGGCGGCCGGGGGTTCGGGGCGAGATCATGACCGACCAGCGAGGTGACGAAGCGGATGCCCTGATTCCACTCCGGCGGGAAGGTCCACTCGTCGCGGATGGCCTGCAGCAGCCCCCACCGCCGGAAGTGCTCAACGGTGCGGGGTGAGTGGCCCATCGCCCCGGCGCGGACCAGCGTCGCCTCGCGCGCCCGGTCGACAACGGCGACCTGGACGCCGTGGGCGGTGAGTTCCACCGCGGCGCCCAGGCCATTCGGCCCGGCACCGACGACGAGAACGTCGACCTCCGACGGCGGGGTGGCGACCGGGAAGCGCACGGTGTGCACGTCACGCCCGCCGGCGGGTGAAAGATCGGCAGTCATCGGCTCGGCCTCACGCGCTGACGAAGTCGCCAGTGGGGGCGTTAGAGTCGTCTGCCGCCTCAGTCGCCTCGTGCTGCCGCGTGTAGCGGTTGACCGGGAACGGCAGCCCGAGGTTGCCGCGCAGCGTGTCGGACTCGTACTCACGCCGGTACAGCCCGCGCTCCTGGAGGATCGGCACCACCGTGTCGATGAAGTTCTCCAGCTCGTCGCGGACCCGGAAGGCGAGGTTGAGGCCGTCAAGGGCGCCGCTGGTGAACCAGCGCTGTATCTCGTCGGCCACGGTGGCCGGCGAGCCGACGAACGGCCGGGGCCGGTACTGCGAAACCACCTCGACGGTCTGGCGCAGCGTCCAGCCGTTCTCCCGGGCGCGGCTGACCAGTTCCGCGCCGCGACGGCCGCCTCGCTCGGTGAGGTGGGTGAGGTCAGGGAACGGCGCGTCGAGGTCGTGCGGCCGGAAGTCGTAGGCGCCGAAGGCGCGGCCAAGGAAGCCCAGCTTGCGTTCGAAGTCGTTGTCTTCCTCGTAGATTTCCCGAGCGCGAGCCTGGGCGGCCTCGTCGGTCGCGGCGACCACCGGGGACCCGTTGGGGAGAATGACGATGTGGTCGGGGTTGCGGCCCAGGGCCGCGGCGCGCGCCTTGACGTCGGCGTAGTGCTCGCGGGCGGACTCGAAGGACTCGCCGGGGGCGAAGATGCCCTCAGCGATGTGGGCGGCCAGCGTCCGGCCCTCCTCCGACACGCCGGACTGGAAGATGACGGGCTGCCCCTGCTTGGACCGGGATAGGTTCAGGGGACCGGCGACCTTGAAGTGCTCGCCGACGTGGTTCAGCGGGTGCAGCTTGCTCCGGTCGAGGAAGACGCCGGCCTCGACATCGGCGGGGAAGGCGTCGTCCTCGTAGGAGTCCCACAGCCCGCGTGCGACCTCGACGAACTCCTGGGCGCGCCCGTACCGGGTGGCGTAGTCGAGGTGCTCGTCCAGGCCGAAGTTCTTCGAGACCTGCGAGTCGAAGCTGGTGACGACGTTCCAGCCCGCCCGGCCGCGGCTGATGTGATCCAGCGAGGCGATGCGCCGCGCCAGGTTGAACGGGGAGTTGTAGGTCGAGCTCGCCGTGGCGACCAGGCCGATGTTCCTCGTGTGCGTCGCAACGGCCGACAGCAGCGTCAGCGGCTCCAGCCGGTTCAGGTAGTGGGGCGGGTAATCGGCGTTGATGAACTGACTGTCGACGATGAAGAACGCATCGAAGAGCCCCCGCTCGGCGAGCTTGGCCCAGTCGATGTAGTAGCCGATGTCGACGCTGGAGTCCTTGGCGACGCGGGCGTCCTTCCAGAGTCCGTCGGAACCGGGACCACCCACGCCGTAGGGGTGCAGGCCGAAGTGAAGCTGGCGGGTCATGACTGTCCTCTCAGACAGAGACGAGCGGGCGCTCGTACGCGTGGCGGCTGACCGGTAACGGAGCCCGAGGTTGCCGCGCTGGGTGTCGGGGTATTTCCAAGTTTGTCGGTCGGAATACTCGAAGTCCAACGACGGTTGGCGATGATGACCGATCAGCAGCAGCAATCGGTGCCTGGTTATCAGGGTGGGTGGACATGAACCGGATCTTGGACGTGGCGCCGTTGCGCAGCTTCGTCGCGGTCGCCGACCACGGCGGCTTCCTGCGCGCCGCCGCCGTGCTGCATCTAAGTCAGGCCGCGATCAGCCAGCACGTGCGACGGCTGGAGTCCGCGGTCGGGCGTCCGCTGGTCGAGCGCTCCGGCCGCGGCTCGAAGTTCACCACTGACGGCGAGCAGCTGCTCGTGTACGCTCGGCGCATCCTCGCCCTGCACGATGATGCCCTGCACAGCTTCGGGATGGAGACACCCGAGACGCTGGTGATCGGCTCCACCGAGCACGCCGCCGCGCAGCTGCTGCCCGCGTTGTCGGTCGACCTGGAACAGTCACTGGCCGACTACGAGGTCCGGCTCCGTATCGACCGGGGCACGCAACTGCGCGAGGGGCTGGCCACCGGCCGGGTGGACCTGGCGCTACTACTCGGGCCGGCCGCCGATCCGCACGCTGTCCGCGTCGGCGAGTTGGAACTGACCTGGTATTCCGCACCCGGTTGGCAACCACAGAAAGACCGGCCGCTGCCGCTCGTCGCCTTCGACGACCCCTGCGCACTGCGCACCCGCGCGCTGGAGACCTTGGCCGCCCACGGCATCTCCTCGACGGTAACCGCCGAGGCGCCACAGCTTGCCGGGGTCCAAGCCGCCGTCCTCGCGGGGGCCGGCGTGGCGCTGATGGCGACCCTCGGCCAGACTCCCGCGGGGCTCGTCCCTCGCAACGACCTACCGCGAGGAGTGCCGCTCGAACTCGCTATATGCCCGCGCCAGGGCTTGGCCGCACAGCTAGTACAGTGCGTCGCCGACGCCGTACGCCGGCTGATCACCGAGCCGGTCGGCCAGCTGGACGTGGCTGACCGGCCACTCACCTCCCGAGAAGCCTGACCCCGCTAGGCCAGTCAGTGAAAGATGGTCCCGAGCGTCCCGCCACCGACGTCGATCGTGCTCCCGTTGATGGCCACGCTGCGCGGTGAGGCCAGGAACGCGACCACCGCCGCTACTTCCTCGGCCGTCACCAGCCGCCGGAGGCTGACCCGCTCGGCCATCTTGCTCAGGGCCGCGGCGCGTTCGTCCTCGGCCTGTCCGTCGAGCCTTTGCTGCAGTCGCTCGGTCACGGTGGGGCCTGGTTGCACCGTGTTGGCGGTGATACCCAGCCCGCCGTTCTCGTCCGCAATGTTCTTGGAGAGCGTCCGCACCGCGGAGTTGCGAATGGTCGAGGCCAGCGAGCCGACGTACAGGGCCGACTGCCCGCCGATGCTGATGATCCGGCCCCAGCGCTGATCGATCATGTGGGGCAGCACCGCCCGGGCAACTCGCAGGTAGCTGAGCACTTTGTCGTCGAACCCCGCCGCCACCGCCTCGGGCGTCGAGTCGAGCGTGCTCGTCGGCCCGCTGATGACCGTCGTGGCGTTGTTCACGAGAATGTCAACCCCGCCCAGGGAAGCGAGGGTGTCCTCGACCAGCGCGGCCACCGAGCCGGCCGAGGTGGTGTCGACCACGTGCGCCTCGACCGTTCCGCCGGTCGCGTTCCGCAGCTCCTGCGCGGTCTTCGCGAGCCCGTCCGCATCGCGCGAGGCGATCACCACGTGCGCCCCCTCGGCGGCGAGAGTGGCGGCGATGGCCCGGCCGATCCCCCGGCGCCCCCCGGTCACGAGGGCGCGCTTCGATGTGAGCTCAAGGTCCATGACCCGTCCCTTCCTCGTCCAGCCCGGTGTCAGCGGTTGAAGACCGGCAGCTGCTCGCCGGCCTCGATCGGATGCGTCAGGGTGTTCTGCGCGGGCGACAGCGGGCACGGCGCGAACGCGGTGTACGGGCGCTGCAGGTTCTGGGTGTAGTTGAAGTCCAGCGTCAGCGGGCCTGCCCCGGCGGGGAACGCGACCGGCAGCGACCGGCCCCTGGGATCGGTGGTCAGGCCGTTCGTCCCGTCTGTGAACAGGACGGTCCCGGTGCCGGCCACGCCGGCTTGCTGGCCGTCGCGGGCGATGACGAGCAGACGGTGCTCGGCGCCGTCGAGCGTGAACACGACCTCGCCGACGGCGAGATGGGTGTGAACGATGTCGCCGATCGTGGCGTCGAGCGATGTAGGCCGGACCGGATCGAAGGGAAGGAACGATCCTTCGACGATCCACCGCGGGTTGGGATCGTAGGCCGGGGTGTGGTCGTAGGCGTCGATGAGCAGGCGCCCGAAGGCGGGGTCGATGGGGCGGAGCAGGTCCTGGCCGCCCCGTTTGGACAACTCGAGGATCACCTCGCCGGCGGAGGCGGCCCGGCGGAACTCCCGCTCCGCCACCGGGGCGAACTGGTACGACCCGGTGACGACCTGACCGTCCACGAGCACGTCTTCACTCATCGAGAGCTGCACCCGCGGTCCGTTGGCGCCGGTGCTCCAGCGCCCCGGGATGCCCTCGAAGCTCGACGGAGCCGCGGCGAGCTTGTGGAAGCCGGCGTAGGACAGGAAACCGTACGGGTCGCGCCGTTGCCGCTCCTTGGCCTCCCGGGCGGCCTTCCAGTTGTCAACGTACGATGCGGAAATCACCGAGGTGAGAGTTGAGCTCATAGGGACCTCACGATGTCTGAGCGCTCAGCTCCGCACGGAGCTGAGCGCGGGCCTTCCGGTCGATGGGCGTCCCGCGCAGCGTCGGCGCGGAGCCGACAAGCAAGCGCGTGTACGGATGCTGCGGGTTGTTGACGATCTCGGTCGTCGGACCGTACTCGACGATCCGCCCCTGGTACAGAACCGCGGTCCGGTCACACATGCCAGCGACCGAGCCGAGGTCGTGCGAGATATAGAGCATCGCGATGCCCTCGGAACGGAGGCTGGCGAACCCGCCGAGCACCTGGACTCGGTTGGCCGCGTCCAGGGCGCTGACCGGCTCATCGAGGATGAGCAGCTTCGGCTCGGTCACCAGGGCACGCGCGACGGCGGCCCGCTGCCGCTGACCTCCAGAGACCTCGGCCGGGAAGCGGGAGAGCAGCGCCTCGTCCAGGTGCACTTTCGCCGCGTATTCCTTGACCCGCTGGTCGATCTCAGCACGCGAACCGGCGTGGGTGATGCGCAAGGGCTCGGCGATCGAATCGCCGATCAGCACGTCCGCGTCCAGCGAGCGCAGCGGATCCTGGAAGACGTACTGCACGACACCGCGCCGCCGGAAGCTGCGCCACTGCTTGCCGTGGAACCTGGTCACTTCGTTGCCTGCGACCGTGATCCGCCCGGCGGCGACCGGGGCCAGGCCGATGACCGCGCGGGCGATGGTCGACTTGCCCGAGCCGCTTTCCCCGATCAGCCCGACGACCTCGCCGGCGCGGACCGCAAGCGAGACACCGGAAAGGATCTGGCGCTTGTTGCGCCGCCTTCCGTAGTGGACGTCGATGGCGTCGACGTCGAGCAGCGGCACTGGGTCAGGCAATGGGTGGTCAGGCAAGGGAAGCCTCCTCCAGGCTGGAGTTGAGGAACCGGTCGAGGCCGAAGCGCTCGTGTTCAGTGACCAGCAGCTGCGTGTACTCGTGCTGCGGGTCGTGCAAGACCTGACTGGCCGGGCCGTGCTCGATCACGGCTCCGGACCGCATCACGAGCACCTCGTCGCTGAGCTGAGCGACGACCGCCAGGTCGTGGGCGATCAGCACGAGCGAGAGCCCCTGGGTTTCCCGCAGCTCCTGCAGCAGGTCCAGGATCTCGGCCTGCACGGTGACATCCAGGGCGGTCGTCGCCTCGTCAGCGATGAGGATGTCCGGCCCGAGAGCGATCGCCGCGGCGATGAGCACGCGCTGGAGCATGCCGCCGGAGAGTTCGTGGACGTACTGCTCGTAGACCAGGTGCGGTTCGCGCAGGTGGACAGCCTCGAACAGGCGCAGTGTCTCGGCCTTGGCGGCCGCCCGGGACAGCTTCTTCTTGACCCGCAGCACCTCGGAGACCTGCCGGCCCAACCAGATAGAGGGATTCAAGTACGAGCCCGGGTCCTGGAACACCGCCGAGATGGAGTTGCCCCGGACGTCCAGCCAGTCCTGCTTGCTGAAGTCGGCCGTACGCCGCCGGAGGATCTCGACCGTGCCGCCGGCCTGCTTCAGCTGTTTGGGCAGGATGCCGAGCACGGCACTGATCGTGAGCGTCTTGCCGCTGCCGGACTCCCCGACGATGCCCAGCGTCTGGCCGCGTCGCAGCGAGAAACTCAAGTCCTTGACCAGTTCGGCCTGGCCGATGGGGTTCACAATCCGCAGGTCCCGCACGTCAAGCACGGTCTCCGGCTGACCGGCGGCGTGACGCACAGCCGACGCGGTGACACCAGGAGCGGTGTCACTAACGGACACCAGGCGTGCGGCCTTCGTGTCCGCCTTCTTCGCCGCCTGTGCGTTGAGCAGCTGACGGCCGGCCTCGCCGGCGGTATCCCGCACCGCGTCGGCCAGGAGGTTGCAGGCGAGCACCGCAATGAGGATCAGGGCGATCGGCACGACGGGCGCCCACGGCTGCAGCGCGATGTACTCGAGATCGGTAGCCAGGATGCCACCCCACGTCGCCTGGGGTGGACTCACCCCGATACTCAGGAACGTCAGCGAGGAGATGACGACCAGCCCGAGGCCGATGGTGGTCGACAACGAGATCGCGATCGGCGGAGTGACCTTGTTCCAGACGTGCCTGCGTACAACCCACCACGTGGAAGCGCCGGAGAGGACAGCCGCCTCGACGTACTGCGAATTCGCCACGGACAGCGTGGCCGAGCGCGCGACCCGGTAGAACACGGGCGCCAGCAGGAAGCCGACGGCGAACAGTGCCTGGAAGACACCGTTACCGAGCAGCGCGGTCATCGCCACGGCGAAGACGAGGAACGGCAGCGCGATCAACGTGTCGATGACGCGCAGCGAAACCCACTCGAAAACCCGCCCCAGATAGACGGAGAGCACGCCGGGCAACGCGCCGAACACCAGCGCGATGGCCGCGACGAGCAGTGCGCCGAGAACGCTCAGCCCCGCGCCGGCGAGCAATCGCGAGAGCACGTCCCGGCCGATGTAGTCGGTGCCGAGCAGGAACTGCGAGCTCGGCCCCGTCAGCTGGGGACCGACCGTGTCGTTCGGTGCGTAGGGCGACAGCAGCGAGCCGAAGACCGCAAGGAACAGGATGATGGACAGCAGCACGATCGCGATGCGCCCGCTGGCCAGGCGCCACACGTTCTTGATCATGATCAGAGCCCCCGAGAAGCCGACGTCGGGATCAGCCGCGCCAGGATGATGTTGACCAGCAGGTTGAAGAGCACGACCAGCACCACCGAGACGACCAGGACCGCCTGCACCGACGGCACGTCGCCCTTGATGGCGGACTGGGCGGCGAACTGGCCGTAGCCGGAGAGCTGGAAGATGGCCTCGGTGACGACCGCGCCGCCGAGCAGGTTCGGGAACTTCAGGCCCAGGACCGCGACCGCCGGGCCGATGCCGTTGCGCAGCGTGTGCGCGAAGAAGACCCGGCGCCCGCTCAGGCCGCGGACAACGGCGCCGGTGACGTAGTTCTGGCGCTTGGCGGTCACCAGCCCGACCCGCAGCTGCCGGGCGACGTCCGCGATCGTGTCGAAGCTCAGCGCCATCGCCGGGAGGATGATGTGGCTGAACCATGACCCGAAGCCGGCCGACAGCGGCATGAAGCCCGAGGAAGGCAGCCAGCGGAGCCAGACGGCGAACACGTCGATGAGCAAGATGCCGACGATGAACGGCGGCATCACCGAGATCGTCGAGGTGAAGACCGTGATGACGCGGTCGACCCAGGTGGACTGGAAGCGCACGGCCAGCGCCCCGAGGCCGAAGCCGAAGACAACCCCGAGTATTAGTGCCACGCCGGCGGCGGAGACGGAGATTATCGCGCGGTTGCCGAGCAGCTGGGTAACGGGAAAGTTGTTGATCCAGCTGTTGCCGAAGTTGCCGGTCAGCACGTGGCCGAGCCAGCTGAAGTACTGCACGAAGAAGGGCCGGTTGAGCCCCCACTGCTGGTCGAGCGCCTTGACGGCACTGGGCGTCGCGCCTTCTCCGAGCTGCAGGTAGGCCGGGGTCAGCCCGCTGATCGCGCCGAGCGCGTACGTGAACAGCGAGCCGAGCAGGAACACCGGGATGAGGGACGCCAGGATTCGTCCGATCGCGGCGAGCAGGCGCCTGACGCGCAGCGCGATTGCGGCACCGCGCGAGTCGTTCGCCGGGCGGCCGGCGGCGGGCGCGGCGGGGGTATGGGTGATGGCGGTCATGTTCGGTCAGCTCCCGGGGGCCTCGCTGCGGACCCTCAGCGCGTCGGGGACTCGTCGCACCCGGGGGTAGACCTCGGTGGCGATGACGGCCAGAGACTCGCGGAACTGGGGTGTCCCGGAGGGGGAGAACGGCGTGTTGAACAGGTAGTTGGTCGAGCGGTTCACTGCGTTGTCGTTGTTCAGCCCGTCGACGACGTCATCGACCGTGCCGAAGTACACGTCGAACTTGCGCAGGTGGGCCTCGACCGACTGCGCATCCAGGCTGGCCGGCCTGAACGGGCTGTCATCCGGGGCCGACGCATAGTGCTCGGCGGCGATCCGGACCGCCTCAACGCGCGAGCCAGCCAGCAGCAGCGAGCGGGAAACGCCGATGCGCGGCCCGGTACGGCTGTGGTCGAAGTTGCGCAGGTAGCTGTCGATCAGCCGCGACTGGACGTCGCCGGCGCCGCCGCCGGGCGTCGTGCGGAAGAGCATCAGCCCGTCACCGGCGGCACCGGCGGCATTGGCCGTCGCATGATCCCCCGTCGCCTGCCAGACGCGGTCGAGCAGCGTCGCCGCCGGGGGGTAGAGGCTGACGGCATGGTCACCGAGGTGGAGCTGCCCAAGCAGCGCCACCTTGAGCGCCTCGAGCGACTTGGCGAAGAGCTGGTTGCGATCGCCCTCGTTGAGGCCGAAAGCGCGGTAAGCATCCGTCGACCCGATCGGGTTTCCTTTGCCGACGCCGAGCTCGAGCCGGTCGTAGGCCAGGACGTTGACCAGCGCCGCGCTCTCGGCGAGGCGCAGGGGGACGTCGAAGGCCAGGGGAATGACGGCCGTACCCAGGGCGATGCGGCTCACGCGTTGCGTCACTGCCGCCAGGAACGGCAGCGCCACGGGGATGCCGAAGTTCGAACTGAAGTGGGCCTCGGCGATCCACGCGAAGCTGTAACCGAGGGCCTCGGCCAGCTCGATCGACTCGAAGGCGGCCGCGTACGTCTGCTGCGGGTCGGCGGTCGCGGGTGTCGCCAGGAAGATCGACAGGTCACCCCGCAGCGCCGCCTCGTCGGCGGTTTGCACCTCGTCGCGTGGTGACGCCTCGGCATCGGTCATCGGCATGGTCAGTTCTCCCCGCCGACGACCAGGCCGTTCCAGCGGAACGAGCCGTCGATCGCCGGGAACGCGGACCAGCCCTTCCCCGTGGCGTAGATGGTCGGGGTGCTGTAAAGGAAGATGTTGCTTCCGCCCTCCACCGCTTCCAGCTCCGCGGCCTGCAGGACCGACTTGTAGTCAGGCGAGGTCAGCGGGGTCTCTCGAACCTTGTCGCGGGCGGCTATATATCCGGGGGAGATGGTGGGCGCGCTCAGGTTGATGATGCCGGTCGAGCTGAACTGGTCGTCCAGCGTGGCCAGCTTCGAGTCGCGGCCGACCCACCCGTACAGCGTGAACGAGTCGGTCTTCTTGCCCTGCGCGTTGGCGTAGAAGCCGCCGTAGAACTGGTTGACCTGCTGCGAGACGAGCTTGAGATTGATGCCGACGGCCTGCAGCTGCTGCTGGACCAGCTCGGCCGGCGCGCTCAGGGATCCTATGAAGTCCAGCTCGATCGTCAGCGATCCGGGCGCGATACCCGCTTCCTTGAGCTCCTGCTTGGCCTGCGCGGGGTCATACGGGAAAACACTGCTGTTCAACGCGGAGTTGTACAGCGGCGAGACCGTCGGTACCTCCTGGTAGTCGGCTGCTCCCAGGCCGAAGGTGAGCTGCGAGACGAGCTGCTGACGGTTGATCGCGTACTGAACGGCCTTGACGACGTGCGGGTTGTTGAACGGCGGCTGGTTGATGTTCAGGTTCAGGAACTCAACGCCCCAGCCGTGGGCAAAGCTGTCGACGACGTTCAGGCCGGCGGCCTGGGCCCCCTTGACGTCCTGGGCCGGCAGTTGCGGGGCGAAGTTGTACTGTCCGGTCTGCAGGCCCTGCAGCAGGGTGGCCGGGTCGACGGACAGGAAGATGTGCACGGTCGCGACGTGAATGTCCTTGGCGTCCCAGTAGCCGTCCCACTTCTGCAGGGTGAGCTCCGAGCCGGGCGTGTAGCTGACGACCTTGAACGGGCCGGCGCCGACGGGAAGCTGGGTGTTCAGCTTGTTCGGGTCCTTGGCCGCCGTCTCACTGGCCAGCAGCGATGAGCGGTTCGCCAAGATGTAGGGGATCTGGTAGTCGACGCTCTTGAGCTTCAGCAGTACATGGGTGTCATCGATCGCGGTGGCCGAGGCCACGTCCTGCCAGAGCGCCCGCAGCGCCGAGTTCGTCTGCGTCTTGATGCGGTTGACGTTGAAGACCACGGCCTGGGCGTTGACCGGCGAGCCGTCCTGGAACGTCAGCCCTGACTTCAGCGTGATGGTGACCGCGTCGCCCGTGCTGTTGTACTTATACGACTGCGCCAGCGCCGGGGCGATGGTGCCGGCCGGCGTCAGGGTGAACAGCGGCTCATAGATGGTCGACAGGAGCTGCGTCGCGGAAGTCGCGCCGACGACCACCGGGTCCCAGTTCGGCTGGTCACTCGTGTACGCCCAGTTAATAACGCCATCGTCTCCGGCCGCGGCAAGGGACGTACCACCACTCGAGCCGCTGGCCGAGGAGCCGTTGCTTGACGAGCTCGAGCACGCGGCCAGCAGCCCAGCAGCGGCCAGGACGGCGATCGGCACTACGGCACGGCGCCACGCAAGGCGTCGGTCAAATAGCTTCACCGGGGGAATCTCCTCGAGATCGTTTCGCGGGGGGGAAGGGCTTGCTTCAGGGCTAGCGGCTGGCAGCTGCTGCCGCCGTCGTACCCGCAGCCGACCGGCAGCGGCGCTCCGGTGCGTCACTGGCCAGCTTGGCCATGCGACAAGGTTGCCCAGCCATCGTGGTCAATGTCCAACGCCAGTTCGCTATCACTAATGATCACCAGACGTGATAATTTCCTAGTTTACCGATAGACATGCTACACAATGCCTGGTCGCGCGGTCCGCCCCACCGGCCGTCAGCCGCCGGCGCGCCTTCCCTCCCGCCGCACCCTCCCGGACGTGCACCGGAAACAGCAACCGGCACAGGACGGATGCCACGCTCTGCCCAGCCCCGCACGTCAAGTCACGCAGCACCCCGTAACCAGGCAGTTCCGCCCGCGATCACGGGCGCGGTTACCGACCGTTGCCGACGGCCGCCGACTCCTGGTACGCGCGTCAGACAATTGGTCTAAACCAATAATGATCGCGGCTAACCGGACGTGGATCTGGTCGCGAACCTGTCTGCGCAGCAACTTGCCGGTTTCTGTGTACGGCAGCGAAGGGACGAATTCCACCCGCGACGGGGTCCTGGAACCGCGCAGCCGTTCCCGCACCCACCGTTGCAGGACGGCGGCGTCCTGGGCGGCGCCCGCCGCGGGGACCACGACGGCTACTACCCGCTCTCCCCATTCCGGGTCGGGAAGTCCGACGACCGCTACCTCGCGCACGGCCGGATGCTCAAGGAGCACGTCCTCGATCTCGCCCGGTGAGAGGTTCTCACCGCCCCGGACGATGATGTCGTCCAGACGTCCGTCAAGGAAGAGATAGCCGTCGGCGTCGAGGTAGCCCGCGTCGCGGGTGGCGAACCAGCCGTCGTCGAGGCGGGCGCCGTCGAGGTACTCGCCCGATACCTGCTCGCCGCGGACGAACACCTCGCCCGAGACGCCAGGACCCACCGCCTTGCCGCCTGGCCCGCGGATCTCGATCCGCACGCCAGGAAGCGGGCGCCCGACGGAGTTCAGCCTGCGGCGGCCGGCGCCGCCGCCGGCCGCGAAGCGGCGGTGATCTTCGGGGTCGAGGACGGCGATGGTCGAGCTCGTCTCGGTGAGGCCATAGGCGTTGACGAAATCGACGTGCGGGAGCAGCCGCAAGGCCGTCTCGATCGTCTTGGACGGCATCCGTCCGCCCCCGTATGACAGGTGCCGGAGGGACGGCAGGCGTTCCCCGTCCGCCAGCAGAACGTCGAGGATGCGGGTGAGCATGGTGGGCACCACCATGGCGTGCGTGACGCTTTCTTCGTTGACGAGCCGCACCCAGGCGCGTGGCTCGAACGCGTCGAGCTGCACGATGCGGCGTCCGGCGTAGACAGAGCTGAGAATCGCGCTGATCCCGGCGATATGGTACGGCGGCACGCTGATCAGCGCCGCTTCGCCGGGCTCGGCGCTGAGGAACTCCACGGTGCCGATGATGTACGCCGCGAGCTGACGCTGGCGCAGGACGGCGGTCTTCGGCGCGCCGGTCGTACCGCTGGTGAACAGCAGTGCGGCGATGTCCTCGGCCGCCGGGATCCGGGTCGACGGGCCGGCCGCGCCGCGGCGGACCTCGCGGAGGAACTGCTCGCGGGCCTTCACCACGAGTCCGCCGGGGAGCGGCACGGGCAGCGCGGCATCCGGAGCGGTGACCAGGACACCCGGCCCGAACCGCTCAAGCACGGCGTGCAGCGACGCGGCGGCGAGCCGGTAGCTGACCGGAGCGAAGGCCTTTCCGGCCAGTGCCGAGCCGAACAGCAGGAGCGGGACAGCCGCCGAGTTGCCGTCAAGCAGCCCGGCCCGCTGGCCGGGCTGCGACGCCAGCCACTCCCCCGAGTTCCTGGCGAGACGCAGCAGCTCGCGGTAGCTGGCTCCGCCGGAGCGCGGGCCGAGCGCGACTCGCTCGCCCGCGCCGTCCGCGGCCATCTCAAGCAGCAGTGCGATGTTCATGCGCGGTCAGTCCGAGGCCGGCAGCTGCCTGGGCGTCATGACCGCCGCCGGGCGCCCGTCCACGGTGATGGTGCCGGCCCCCGCCTTCACGCACAGCACCTGCAGCCCGCTCGCCTCGTCGGTGTAGCGCTTGCCGAGCAGGGTGCCGCCGGCGAGCGCCGCGTCCGGCCGCGCACCGCCGCGGTCCGCGGTAGGGCGGTCCTGGTCGGCGTCAGCGGGACATACCGCGGCGCCGCCGATGCGGAAGATCACCGGCCCGGCGGGGGCTCGCACCACGATGACCTCGGTGTCGCAGACTGCGCTGCGCCAGCGCGACCCTGGCTTTAGGTCCACGGTTCCCGCTCCTTGTGTCAACTCAGACCTCCTCGCTGTGCAGCTCGGCCAGGACATCGTGGTAGTGGCTGCGCGCCTCGGCGGCCAGCCTGGGCAGGTGCGTGTCCGGGAACAGGCCGGACGCGGGCTTGTAGCCCTTGAGCAGCTCACGCGCGAGCGTTACCTTGTGCACCTCGGTCGCGCCGTCCGCGAGCCCCATATGGAACGACTCCATGATCATCGCGCCGAACGGCATTTCCTCCGACGCCCCGAGCGAGCCGTGGACTTGCAGCGCCCGTGCCGCCACGTCGTGCAGCACCTGCGGCATGGCCGCCTTCACGGCGGAGATATCGGCCCGCACCTTCCGGTAGTCGTTGTAGTGGTCGATCTTCCAGGCGGTGCGCAGGACCAGGAGGCGGAACTGCTCCAGCTGGATCCAGGAGTCGGCGATCATCTGCTGGACCAGCTGCTTGCGGGCGAGTTCCTCGCCCTGCGTCCGGCGGGACAGCGCCCGCTCGCACATGGCGTCGAACGCCTTGCGGACCAGGCCCACGGTCCGCATGGCGTGGTGGATCCGGCCGCCGCCGAGGCGGGTCTGCGCCACGGCGAACCCCTCCCCGCGTCCGCCGAGGATATGGTCGGCGGGTATCCGCACGTCGTTGTAGCGCAGGTAGGCGTGGGTGCCTTCGCCGGAGTGCCCGTACATCCCGACGTTGCGGATGATCTCCACGCCGGGTGTGTCGCTCGGCACCACGAACATCGACATCCGGCGGTGCGGCGGCACTGGCGACTCGTCTGGCGACTCGGCGGGCGGCTCGGTGACGGCGAGCACGATAAGGAACGCGGCGAACCGCGCGTGCGAGGAGAACCATTTCTCGCCGTTGATCACCCACTCGTCGCCGTCCAGCGTGGCGGTGGTAACGAAGCCGGTCGGATCGGAGCCGCCAGCCGGCTCGGTCATCGAGAACGCGGACACGATGTCGTTGCGCAGCAGGGGATCGAGGTAGCGCCGCTTCAGCTCGGGCGTTCCGTAGTGCGCGAGGATCTCCGCGTTACCGGAGTCCGGGGCGTGGCAGCCGAAGACGATGGGGCCCCAGTGCGAGCGTCCGAGTATCTCGTTCATCAGGGCGAGTTTCAGCTGGCCGTAACCGGGGCCGCCGAGGTTCGGGCCCAGATGGCAGGCCCACAGCCCGCGCTCGCGGACCTTGTACTGCAGCGGGGGGATCAGCCGCTGCCGCGCCGGGTCGGCCATGTCGTACCCGTGACTGATGAGGTGGTCGACCGGTTCTACCTCGTGGCGCACGAAGCCATCCATCCAGTCGAGCCGCGCCTGGAATTCCGGCTCGGTTTCGAAGTCCCAGCTCATGAACCCTCTTTTCGCGGTTTCCGCAGCAAGCGGCGGGCACGGGCGGCGAGTTCCGCGACCCGGTCCCCACGGGTGGCCATCCGTTCGTCGGCGGTTTCCCCGCGCAGATAGCGGTCGTGCAGCTGCTGGAGCACGATCGCCGTCTTCCAGCAGGCGAAGGCCTGGTACCAGCCGATACGCGCGAGGTCGAGGCCGGTCGCGTCGGCGTAGGCGGCGAGGATCTCCTGGGGGCCGGGCAGGCCGAGCCTCTCCTGGCCGTCCGGGTACATTCCCCGGTCGTCTGGCGTGTCGGCGGGATCCGGCCAGTAGTTGAGCAGGATCCCGACGTCCACCAGGGGATCCCCCAGCGTGGCCATGTCCCAGTCGAACACCGAGTGCACCCGGTCGGGGTCGGCGGGATCGAACTGGCAGTTGTCCAGCTTGAGATCGTTGTGCAGGATGGCGGAACGCTGCGGGGCCGGGAGGGTCCGCTCAAGCGTGTCCGCGACCTCCCACATGAGCGGCTGCGCCGTCGCGGCGGCGCCGTGGGCGACCGCCTCCCACCGGTTCCGCCAGCCGTGGACCTGCCGGGCAACGAAGCCGTCGGGCCGGCCGAGGTCGGCCAGGCCGCAACTGGCGTAGTCGACCTGGTGCAGGTCGGCGAGGGCGCCGACGACGGCGAAGCCCACCCGCCTGGCCGCGTCGGGATGGCGGCGCATCGGCCCGGGGATCTCATCCCAGATCACCGCGCCGGCGCGGAATTCCATGACAAAGAACGTCGCGCCGACGACGCTGTGGTCCTCGCACAGCAGCAGGGCTCTCGGCGCGGGCGGGAAGGCACGCCAGAGCCGGGACAGCACCCGGTACTCCCGGGCCATGTCGTGCGCGCCGGGCGCGAGCCGTCCGAACGGGGGCCGGCGCAGCACCAGCGGCCGGTCGCCGAACCGCAGCAGGTAGGTGAGGTTCGCCGAACCGTTCGGGAACTGGAGCACCTCCAGTTCGCCGTCGAGCCCGGGCAGTTCGGCCTTCAGGTACGCGGCGACCTTCGGCCAGTCCAGGTCCTCGCCGGGGCGGACCTTCGCGGCGTCGGCGAATTGCAGTTTCGTCATGGTTCACCTCCGTCTATCCGGATGACCGTGCCCGTGGTGTAGCTCGAAGCGTCGCTGGCGAGGTAGAGGACCGCACCGACTATCTCCTCGGGCTGGCCGATGCGGCCGAGCGCGAACTCCCTCACCCGTGCGTTGAAGGCGTCCCAGTCCCAGCCGGCGGTGATGTCCGTGAGGAACGGCCCGGCCATGATCACGTTGGAACGGACCGTTGGCCCGAACGCCCTGGCCAGCCCCTCCGACATGGCGACCAGGCCGGCCTTGGCCGCCGCGTACGGCACGTACGCGGGCCGCGGCTTGACCGCGGCCGTGCTCGAGATGTTGATGATCGAGCCCCCACCCGCCTCCCCATCCCCCCTCACTGCGGCCATCCGTGTTCCGATGAGGGCACTGAGCCGGAACGGGCCCTTCAGGTTGACGGCGATCGTCTTGTCGAACAGGTCCTCGCCGACCGCGTCGAGCGAGCTGTACAGCGGCGAGATGCCGGCGTTGTTGACGAGGATGTCGACCCGGCCCATCGTGGCGTACACGTCGTCGACCAGCCCGCCGATCTCCGGCCAGCGGCCAAGGTGACAGGCCCGGCCGAGGGTCCGCCGCCCCGATTCCTTGGCGACCTGCTCGGCGACATCGCGGCACGCCGCCTCGTCGCGGCTGGTGACGACCACGTCGGCGCCGCTCGCGGCCAGCGCCGAGACCATCCGGCGGCCAAGGCCCCTGGTCCCGCCGGTCACCAGGGCGACCTTGCCGGCCAGGTCGGCTCGCAGGCCGGGGGCGCCGGGCTGCGCGTCCACGGCGCTCACCGCGTCAGCACCGCGCACGAGCTGATGCCCGGCGCACCGTAGACGTGGGTGAACGCCACCTTGGGCTGACCGGGCACCTGGCGGTCGCCGGCCGCGCCGCGCAGCTGCAGTACGCTCTCGTACACCTGGCGCAGTCCGCTGGCCCCGATGGGCTCGCCGTTGGCCAGGCACCCGCCGTCGGTGTTGACCGGCATGGCGCCGCCGATCTCCGTGGCGCCGCCGCGGATGAGCGCCTCCTGCTCGCCGTCCTTGCAGAACCCGGCCTCGGCCATGTGCATGATCTCGGCGCCGGATTCGGTGTCCTGAAGCTGGAGGACGTCCACGTCCTTCGGTCCGAGCCCGGCCGTTTCGAAGGCCGCCCGGGCCGCCTCGGTGCTCGGGCCGCCCCGTCCCCCCGGCGGGCTGGGAGCGAGCCACGGGCTGAATACCTCGAACGAGCCGAACCGCCTGGTGCGCAGCGACACGGCGGACAGGTACACCGGCCGGCTGGTGTAGCGGCGGGCCTGGTCGGCCCGGCAGAGCACCAGCGCCACGCCGCCCTCGCCCGGCGAGCAGAACATGTACTTGGTCAGCGGGTGGCTGACCATCGCCGAGTTGGCGATCTCCTCCTCGGTGAGCGGCTTGCGCCGCCAGGCGTGCGGGTTGCGCGCGCCGTTGCGGAATGCCTTCGCCGCGACCTTGGCGAGGGTGGCGGCGGATATCCCGTACTCGTGCATGTACCGCTGGATCTTCATGCCGAAGAACTGGGTGGTGAGCATCAGGCCGGTCTCCCCGTACCAGCGGCCGAGGCCGCTTTCCTCCGGGTCGGCGTTGAACGCGCCCGGCGGGTGCTTGTCGAAGCCGATGGCCATGACCAGGTCATGATCGCCGGACCGGATGGCGCGGTCGGCCATGGCGAGCGCGCTCCCCCCGGTGGCGCACCCGTTGCGGACGTTGATGAACGGCAAGCCGGTGAGGCCCAGGTCGCTCACCAGCGTGTCGGCGTTCCCGGCGGCCAGGCTGCCGCCGAACGCGCACTCCACGTCGGCCCAGCCGATCCCGGCGTCCGCCAGCGCCTGGCGGGCCGCGTAAGCACCCTGGGCCAGGCCGGAGACGCCTGGGTGCCGTCCGAAGGGGTGGATGCCGATCCCGACGATCGCGACGTTCACGGTGCCTCTCCGATCTGCGTGGCCGCCCCGGCTGGCCCGGCTGGCCCGAAGGCGAAGGTCATGACCTTGGCACCGGAGTCGTCACTGCGCAGCGAGATGAACGTCAGGCGCATCGGCGCGCCGATCTCGAGCCGCGCCGGGTCGGCCTCGGTGAGCCGGGACTCGACCAGGACGGAGCCGGTCCCGTCCTCGGTGGCCAGCTCGACGTACCCGACTCCGTAGGGGGTGAACGGCCCGTCGGCGGCGTACGGAGGCTTCGGTTCGAATCCCTGGATCGTCCAGCTCCACAGCCGGCCCGTCTGCTCCAGCGGCCCTGTCCGCAGGTCCGTCCCCGTGCAGCGCGGGCAGGACCGCTGGGCGGGGAAGGTGGTGGTGGCGCAGGCCGTGCAGGTGCTGCCGATCAGGCGCGGCCGGCCGGGCTCTGCTTCCCCTCGAGGGGACGACCCCCCGTCAGCCCCCCGGTCAGGCCAGGTGAACAGGCCCTCGGCCACCGGTACCGCTTTGTCCTCAGGTAGCGTCGTCATTCGCCTCTTCTTCCGCGTCGGCTGGCCGCCACTGGACCAGCACCGTGCCGTTCTCCAGCCGCTCGAAGCAGGCCCTGAGCTCCTGGCCGGGATGCAGCGCCGGCCGGCCGGGCAGGTGAGTGACCAGGCGGGCGGCCGGCTCGCCGGCGAGTTCCACCAGTGCCACGGTGTACGGAACCGGGTAGGCCGGATGTACCTGGTGCTCCACCACCGTCCAGGAGTACACCCGCGCCCGCGGCGGGACCGCCCGGTACCCGGTGTCCCAGCCGCCGCAGTGCCAGCAGTACGCCCGCGGCAGGTGCAGCACGGCGCCGCAGCCGGCGCAGTAGCGCAGCGCCACCTCGCCGCGGGCCGCCGCGGCGAAGAACCCGCCGGTGTCCGGGTCGCTGACGGCCGGCGCGAGCCGGGTCGGCTGTGCTGGCTCTGCTGCCTGTGCGTGGACTGACTGTGCCGTGGTCATCGGTCCGCCGTCAGGATCAGCGCGCTGCTCGCGGGCGGCGGCGCGGACGTGACCAGGCTGACCTCGGCCCCGGGCACCTGCGCCGAGGACGTGCCGCGGATCTGGCGGACCGCCTCCACTATGTGGTTCATGCCGTGGATGTAGCCCTCGGACAGGTGACCACCCGAGGTGTTGCACGGCAGCGGCCCGTCCAGCCCGATGCCGCCGTCCGCGGCGAACGCGCCGCCCTCGCCCCGCTTGGCGAAGCCGTAGTCTTCCAGTTGCAGCAGCAGCGTGATGGTGAAGCAGTCGTACAGCTGCGCGACGTCGACATCGGCCGGGCCGAGGCCGGAACGCGCCCAGAGCAGCTCCGCCACCGCACGGGACGACAGCGAGGTGATGCTGTCCCGCATCAGCACAGGGAACATCGTCCCCGGCTGCGTCCCCGGCAGGCTGGCCTGCGCCACCGCCTGGATCAGCGCCGCGCCGTTGCGGCAGTCGCGGGCCCGTGCGGTGCTGGTCACGACGACGGCGGCGGCACCGTCGGTTTCCAGGCAGTAGTCGTACAGCCGCAACGGGGAAGAGATCATCCGCGCGGACAGGTAGTCGTCCATGGTGAGCGGCCGGCCGTGCATCTGGGCCGCCGGGTTGGCCAGTGCGCGGTCCCGGCAGGCGATGGCGATCGAGCCGAGCTGCTCCGGAGTCGACCCGTATTCGATCATGTGCCGCTGCGCCATCAGTGCGAACATCTGGCCAGCCGTGAGCAGCCCGTGCGGCAGGAAGAACTCGTCGTAGGTCGCGCCGCCGCCGACGACCTGCTGGGCCGCCGATGCGGGCGCGGCGCCATACCGCCGTCCCGACCGTCCGTTCAGTGAGCGGAAGGCCACGACCGTGTCCGCCTGTCCGGACAGGATCGCCCCGACGGCCTGGCCGACAAGCGCGCACGGCGCCACTCCACCGGGGCCGCACTCGCCCCAGTAGCTCAGCTGGCGGATGCCGAGCGCCTCGGCCAGGTCGTTGTGCCTGACGAGATCCATGTCGCAGCGCACAATGCCGTCGACCTCGGAGGCGGCGAGGCCGGCGTCGTCAAGCGCGGCGAGCACCGCCTGGGTGGCCAGGGTGAGGTCGCTGCGGCCGGAGTCGCGGCTGAAGTCGGTCATTCCTATCCCGGCGATGGCGCACGCGCCCGGCCGCCAGCCTGTCCCGCTCACGAGGACACCTCGCTGGCGCTCGGAGTCCGCGTTCGCGGACGCACAGTACTTACCGATTCGCTCGCAAGCTCGCTCATGTCAGCTCCCGCAGGATGTCGGCGGTGTGCTCGCCGAGCCGCGGCGCGCGCGTCAGGGGCGGCACCGCCAGGGCCGAGAAGCGGATGGGCGCACCCGGGTAAAGGTGCGGGCCGCCCGGCGCGTCATCGTCGACGGGAACGAAGAAGTTCCTGGCCGTCAGGTGCTCGTCGTGCGGCAGGTCCTCCGGCGCGTTGAGCACGCCGACCGGCAGGCCGCGCCGCTGGCCCTCGCGGTAGATGTCGTCGGCCCGCTGCAGCAGGAAGAACACCTCCACGAGCTGCTGGATGTGCGCGAAATTCGCCTGCCGGAATCCCGGGTCGTCGTAGCGGGAGTCGGTGAGGTCGACGGCCAGGCCCAGTGATTCCATCCATTCGACCAGGCTCTGCCACGGCTTTCGCTCGGTGGTGATCAGTGCGAAGTAGACGTAACGGTCGTCGGCGGTGGCGAACACGGCCGGCTGCGTGGGTGTGGGCTGGGCATGCCGGCAGGTTTGCCGGTGCACGAGCACCCGGGGGTAGAACCAGTAGGGGTTGGCCAGTTCGGCGCTGACCGAGAGGCAGTCGTGCATGGCCACGTCGATGAGTTCTCCCCGGCCGGTCCGCTGCCGCTCGATGAGGGCGAGCAGGATGCCGAGATGGCCGAAACTGGCGGTGAGCTGGTAACCCTGGTCGCCGCCTGGCCGGATCGGCGGGATGGCGTGGTCGTCGTAGCCGCAGCTGTTCAGCGGCCCGCCGAGCGCCAGGCCGACCAGGTCGGAGCTGACCATGTCGGCCCAGGGCCCGTCCAGCCCGAACGGGCTCAGGTTGATGACGATCAGCCCCGGCGCGCCGTCGCGCAGTCCGGCCGGGCTGATGCCAAGGTCTGCCCATTCCGCCGGGCGCCAGCCGGTGATGACGATGTCGGCCCGCCGCAGCAGGCCGCGCAGCCGCTCCATGCCGTCGGCGGTCCGGTAGTCGAGCACCATGCTGCGCTTGGCTACGTTGTAGAACCAGAAGTGCAAGCTGGCGTCCGGGTCGCCGTCGCGGGCACCCGCCGCGGCCGGGCCGATGTGGCGGCCCGGCGCGCCCTCGGGGAGCTCGACCTTGATCACGTCGGCGCCCATGGTCGCCAGCAGCTTGCCGAGCGCCTCGCCCGCCGGGTCGCCGGCGAGCTCGACGACCGTGAGGTCGCCGTACGGCGTGGCCTCGGTCATCAGATCACCCCGGATGCGGTGAGCTTCGCGAACTCGTCGTCGGCGACGCCGAGGAGCTCCTTGAACACGTACTCGTTGTCCTCGCCGAGCAGCGGGCCGGAGCGCCAGTTGTCCGCCGACATGCCGTCGAAGTGGACCGGGACGCCCTCGAACCGGGCTTCGCCGATCACCGGGTGGTCCATCTGGAAGAAGACCCCGCGGTGCGCGAGCTGCGGGTCGGTCTCGTTGAGGTCCTGGGCGTTCTGGACCGCGCCTGCCCGGACGCCGGCTTCCTGCAGGAGCTTGGTCGCCTCGTAGCGGTCACGCTGGCTGGTCCACGTCGCGACCGCTTCATCCAGTGCGTCCTGGTTCTCCCAGCGCGACTGCGGGCTGGCGAAGCGCTCGTCCGCGGTCCAGGCGGGTCGCCCGATCGCGTCGGCGAAGCGCGACCACTCCTCGTCGTTGAACACGGCGATCGCCACCCAGCGGTCCTCGCCGCTGGCCGGGTAAACCCCGTGCGGGGCGGCGGGCGGATGTTCTAGCCGGTTGCCGGCCGGATAGCGCGGCCCGCGGGTGACCCGGCCGTTCACGGTGACCTCAAGCATGACCGGCCCGAGCAGGTTGATGCCTGTCTCGATCGCCGACACGTCGATCTCGGTTCCCTCCCCGGTCAGCATCCGGTGGCGGATGGCCATCAAGATGGCGGCCGAGTTGTAGAAGGCGGCCTGGTTGTCCATGTGGGACAGGCCCCAGCCGGAAGGCTCGCGACCGGGCAGGCCGCTGATGAACGACAGCCCGCTGACCGCCTGGACGACCGGGCCGTAGCTGCGGTAGGAGGCGTTCGGGCCGCTGTGGCCGTATCCGCTCATCCGGGCGTAGACAACGTCCGGCCGCAGTTCCCGCAGGCGCTCGTAGGTCAGGCCCCACCGTTCCATGACGCCGGGGGCGAAGTTCTCCGTCACCACGGAACTGGCGGCGATCAGCCGCTCGGCGAGCCGCCGTCCCTCGGGGACGCGCATGTTGATCGTGACGCCGAGCTTGTTGCGGCAGTAGTTGTTGAACAGCCCGCCCTTGTCAGGGTCGGCACCGACGACTTCCTCGCCGAAGTTCCGCGCGTCCTCGTTCTTGTACAGGGGCAGCTTTCGCGGCGTGTCGATCCGGGTCCGGTCCTCGATCTTGATGACCTCGGCGCCGAAGTCGGCGAGCAGCCGCGTCGCGACCGACCCGACTCCCATCCAGCAGAAGTCCGCTACCCGGACGCCGGCCAGCGGCCCCCGGCGCGGCCCGGGCTGGCGTCGTTCATCGAGGTACACGGTTCCTCCCTTACTCACTTGCCATGAAAACCCCGCGGTCGGCCTGCTGTCAAGATTCATGATGATGATTATCATCTAACTGTGTGCGCGCTCACCGGGGGTCACCAGTGAGCCGCGATGCCGCGGGCCACGCCCGCGGGTCAGGCCTGCGGGCTGGCCCCGGGGTCCGGCCCGGCAGCAGGCTGGGCCTCGGGACCGCGTGACCGCAGCAGTCGCCTGATGGCCCGGCTGTCACCGCCGGCGCCGATGGCCCCCCGGCTGCTGGCGATGCCCACGGCGCTGATGAGGGCGACGCCCTGGAACAGCGGGCTGGCCCAGAACGTGCCCGCGCCGAACTGGAGCGTGAGGCCCTGGACGCCGAAGGCCAGGGCGAAGAAGGCGATCAGCGTCCCCCATACGTTGGGCCGCTGCGAGAGCTGCGATGCGCCGAAGAACACGGCGGCGAGCGCCGGGAACAGGTAGCCCTGGCCGATGTCGGCGGTGTAGGCGCCTACCTGCGCGGTATACATGACTCCGGCCAGCGAGGCGATGGCCGCCGATGTGACGAGCGATCCCCAGACGATGCGGTCGGCCGGGATGCCTGCCAGCCGCGCCGCCTCCCGATTGCCGCCGACGGCGAACATCCGCCGCCCGAGCGGCGTCTGCTCGAGCACGAACCACAAGGCGCCGGCGATCACGATCATGTACAGGTCCAGGTAGGGGACCCCGAACACCGTGCCGTTCCCCACCGTGACGAACAGGCTGGAGAACCGGCCGGCCACCTGGTGGTTCTGGGAGATGTAAAGCTGGAACGCGCTCAGCACCTCGCTCATCCCGAGCGTGGCGATCAGCGAGTTCACCCGCAGCTTCACGACCACGAAGCCGGAGACCGCGCCGATGAGCGCGCAGCCGGCGACGGCCATGACGGCGATGACGCCGATCGGCAGGCTGGTGTGCAGCGTCAGCCAGTTGATCACCACGATCGTCAGCGACATCACCTCGCCGATCGACAGGTCATAGGTGTCGGTGGTCAGCGGCATGAGGAACGCCAGGGCCAGCACCGCGGTGACCGCACCCTGCGAGAACACCACCTGGAACGTGCTGACGGTCAGGAAGAGGCGGAACTGCAGGGCGCCGAACAGGGCGAGGAAGACGACCCAGAGGTAGACGGCGCTGAACCGGCTTATGCTCGGCGGCCGGAGGTGACCGGGCCGCCTGCTCGCGCGGGTCGGCCGAAGCGGGGGCGCGGTGACGGCGTTCATGCTTCTCCTTCGGTTCCTTCTGAGCGAGCGGCCGCGGCAGCGAAGGCAGGCCCCGCTGTTAGGTCGAGCTGGCTCGCGTCGATCGACTTGGCGGTCAGCCCAGGACCGCGTTCCAGGGTGCGGGCGAGCCTGCCGCCGGCCAGGATCAGCACCCGGTCCGACAGCCGCGCGAGCTCGTCGCTGTCGGTCGAGACCAGCAAGATGGCGATGCCGTCGGCGGCGCACCGCTCGATGACCTCGTGGATCTGCGCGCGGGCACCGACGTCGATGCCCTGGGTCGGATCGTCGAGCACTAGCACCTTCGGGCGGGTGCGCAGCGCTCGCGCCACGAGAACCTTCTGCTGGTTGCCGCCGGACAGGGTCGGCATCGGCGCGTCCGGCCCCTGGGTGACGATCCCGAGACGGCCGATCCACATCTCGACCTCGTCGCGTTCGGCACCGCGGACGATCCGGCCCCACCGGCGGTGCCGCTCGGGCTGCGAGATTGTCATGTTGGCGCGGACGCCGAGGTTGGGGAACACGCCCAGCCGGGCCCGCTCGCCAGGGACCGCCGCCACGCCGGCCGCCACGACGCCCCGTGGCCGGCCCGGCGCCAGCACCGACCGCGCGGCCTCGATCTCGCCGCAGTGCGGCAGGCCCCCGGTGAGCAGCGGCGCGAGCGACTCGCGGCCCGATCCGGTGATGCCCGCCACCCCCACGATCTCGCCGGCGCGGACGGCGAAGTCGAGCTCGCGAACCCGGCCTCCGGCCAGCCGGCGGACCCGCAGGACCGCGTGCTCGTCCGCGTCAACTCGGGCCGCCGGCTGCCGGGCGCCGGTGTCCGGGGCGAGGGCGGAGTGGCCGACGATCAGCTCGGTCAGCCGGCGCTGGTCGACGCCGGCGCACGGCAGCGACGCCGCGACACGCCCGTCGCGCAGGACGGTGATCCGGTCCGCTATGCCGAGGACCTCGCCGAGGTGGTGCGAGACAAGCAGCACGCCGTGGCCGTCGGCCCGCAGCCGGCCGATCGACTCCAGCAGCCGGTCGACGTCCCCGGCGGGCAGGGCGGCCGTCGGTTCGTCGAGCACGATAAGCAGCCGCCCGTGCCCGGTGTCCGACAGGGCCCGGGCGATCGCGACCGCGGCGCGCTCGCTCATGCTGAGCGAGCCGACCGGGGACCGGACATCGGCGTCCACGCCTACCCGGCGCAGGTAACCGCTTGCCCGGTCGGCCGCCTCGCGCCACCGGATCCTGCCGCCAAGACCGAGTGGGTAGGAGCGGCCGAGCATCATGTTGTCGAGGATGCTCAGCTGCAGGACCAGGGCGAGATCCTGGTGGACGAAGCGGAGTCCCGCCGCCCGCGCCGCGTGAGTGCTGCCGAGCTGGAACGAGCGGCCGTCCAGTTCGGCCTCCGCGCCCGGAGCGGGCTGATGATAGCCGGAAAGCAGCTTGATGAGCGTCGACTTCCCCGAGCCGTTCTGCCCCACGAGGGCGTGGACCTCACCGTAATCCACGGTGAGGTCCACGTCCCGTAGCGCCGTCTGCTCGCCGAAGGACTTCGTCACGTGACGGAGCTGTAGCGTCATGGCACTAGACCCGGGCCGCCGGTCAGGCGCCCACCTGCCACAGCTTCTCGAACTGCGCCTGGTAGTTCGCTGGCCCCGGCCAGTTCCCGCCGTTGGCGCTCAGCTGTGCGCTGGCCTTGGCGGCCGTGTCGACGATGAAGGCCACTCCCTCGCTGGTAGCGTTCAGCGACGAGGGGGTCAGCACGCCCTCGGACAGCCGGGCCATCCAGTCGACGACGACCCACATCACGTATGGCTCGGGCAGGATCGACCACATCGCTTCCTGGCCGTTCACCACCTCTTGCAGCTGGGACGCCTGCCCCTCGGTGCCGACGATCTTGACCTGGCCGGCCAGTCCCGCCGCCTTGATGGCCGCGGCCACGCCCGCGTCGAGGTCCTGGAAGGACAGGTACAGGTAGCCGACGCTCGGGTGCGACTTCAGGTAGGCCACGATCGTCGCGGGAACCTGCCCCGCGCCGAGCTGGGTCACGCTGACCGGCAGCGTGGCGAATGAGCAGCCTGGGCACAGCTTCGAGAACTCGGCCTGCGCGCCCTGCCCCTGGCCGACCAGCGACGGGTAGAGCGGGATATCCACGTAAACCGCGTTGGCGTGCCCGCCGGAGTTCGCGATCAGCCAGTCGGCCATCATCGCCCCGGTCTTCAGGTCGCCCGCGCCGTTCTGCGCCACGCCGTACAGGCCGTTCTGCGTGCCGTTGGGCGTGTCATCGGTGTAGGCGCCGAACAGCGCGACACCCTTGGACTTAGCCTCCTGGACCTGCGGGGTGATGGTGCTCAGCGTGATGCTCGTGGTCGCGATGTACTTGTAGCCGGCGTCGATGGCCTGCTGCACCGCCTGACCCGGCGTCGCGGCGTTGTAGGTGATGACGGCGGGGTCCCAGCCCAGTGCCTTGGCCGCGGCGGTGAACCCGGGGTTGAGCAGCGAGCACGCCGTCGCCGCACAGGTGAGGAACGCGACCTTGACGCCCTTCGCCGGGGCATGCGGCAGCGCGCTGGTCGCCGGGATGGTGGTTGGCTCGGTGAGCAGGGTTGAGAGCTGCGCGGTGGCCTGGGCCACGCCGGTGCTCCCCGCGCTGCTCGCGGGCGCCGTTGACGCCGAGCCTGCCTGGGAGGCCGGCGCGGAGGTGGTCGCTGAGGTCGATGACGAGGAGCTGCACGCCGACGCGACCGCCACGCAGGCCGTCACGAGGATGCCGAAACAGGTTTTCCTTAGCTTCATTGCGATGTCCCCCCTGCGGGGTCGGAGGGCCAGGTCGCGGGACTCTCGGCGGCCTGGCTCGACTGATAGACGGAGTATCACGCCACCCGGATTCGGCCGTCAAGACTTTCCTTATCATGATTACGATGAAAATTATCGTTATGAGGAACGGGGCAGGTTACCCGGGCAGGCGCGGAGACTCTCCTCGCGGCGCGGAAGCCGGCGAGAACGAGCCGCGGGGACGCCAAGGGAGCGCCCGGCCCGCGGCACGCGAGAGGGCCGGCGCGGCAGGCAGGCGAGGCAGGCCGGCTGAGCTTAGTGGGGCGAAACGGCTGGACGAGTAATTCCAAGGGCCGACACGTAGCGGGGGCGAGGGCGCCGGGAAACGTCACCGGCGAACACCCTGAACACCACCGGCCCCAAAAACAACAGCACCAAAGGTCCGGTGCATGATCATGAAGGGTTGATAGCGCTATCACGCCACTAAGTCTTCATGAAATCGAAATCCTTCACGAAAGATGCCCTGCCGGGGCGGATGGGCGAGTCACAGGCAGCTCAATGTCCCCGCCGGCCCCGCGATCCCCTTCCCTGAACGCCGCCCGGCGCCAGCGATGACCGCCGGGGCGCCCCCGCCAGCCGCCCGCCCGCGCCGCCAAGCCCTGGAGTAACTCATCTCGGGCACCGGATCTCCTAGGCCTTGGAATTAATCATCTAAGGCCGCGTCAGTCCCACTCGATGAGCTCGTCGAAACGGCCGGGCCAGTGCCGCCGGTACTCCTCGACGAGCCCGGCGAAGTGATCGCGCATCAGGTGAGCGGCCTTGCTCGGCTGCTTCGCCATGATGGCCCTGGCGATGTCCCGGTGCTCGGCGTGAATCTGCTCCCGGACCGCGCCGGTATCCATGCGCGTCACGATGTGCTCGTGCCAGATGTTGCCGACGATACGGCCGAGCAGTTCGATGACCCGGTTGCCGGCCAGTGCCTCCACCGACCCGTGGAACTCGTTGGTGATCGTCCAGTAGGCGGGACCCTGGAGCGGCTGCTCCTCGAGCAGGAAGGGCTTCATGGCGGCGGAGACCAGGCTCCGGTCGCCGTTGCGCGCCGCGCGCTCCGCGCTGATCGGCGCCATGACGAGCACCGCCTCGAACAGCTCCTGGTACGTTGCCCCGCCGAGGTGCAGGTAGAGCGTGGTCATCTTGGCCAGGTTGCGCGGGTCGACCGCGGTGACGATCGGCCCGCCGCCTGGACCCGGCTTGAGCCGGATCAGTTCCTGGACCTCAAGCAGGCGCAGCGCCTCCCGCAGCGATGCGCGGCTGACCCGGTAGTGCGCGAGCATGGCCGCCTCGGACGGCAAGGTGTCACCGGGGCTCAGGTTCCGCGAGACGATGTCGCGCACGATCGCCGCGGCGACGGTCTCGGCCGTCTTGGCCGGGCGCCGGGGCTGGTCGGTCAGGTCCGCATTGGACTGAGCCAGGCTAACCCACAGGTTGCGACCGGGTGCCGGGGACTGATCGGCGTCTTCCCCTGGCGACGGTTCCGCACCGGGCGATGCATTGTCCTGGCTACTCATGGCTCCATGCTAATCATCCTGAGGGATACTCGACCACAACCGGCACAGCCATCTTTTCATGATGATGATAGTAATGTATTGTCGGCGTTGCGCGGGCGACGCGACGGCCGTCAGGTCCAGTGGCAGCAGGCCCTGGCCCTGGCGGCCCCAGTGGCACTAGGCACAGCGGTAACCGGACCGGAGGGGTACGGATGCGAATCTCGGTCGACTCGGAGCGGTGCAACGGCCATGGACGGTGCTACACCGTCAGCCCGGACGTCTACGCCCCCGATGACGAGGGCTACTGCGCTGACCGCGATCGCGACCGGGAGGTACTCCCGGGGCTCGAGGCGGACGCCGCGGCCGGCGCGCGAGCGTGCCCGGAGGGCGCGATAACCGTCATCCTCCCAGCGGACGGAGGCACGATGGCCCCAGGCACCGCGGACTCCGCCGGAGCCGCCAGCCCGCAGGCGCGGCCGGTGAGCCAGGAAGAGCTGCGCCAGCTGGTCGACCGCCAGCAGATCAGCGACGTCCTGTACCGGTACGCCTCCAGCGTCGACTACAAGGACTTCGCCACCCTCCGCTCGCTGTTCACCGACGACGCGCACGGTGTCTACATGACGGTCGCGGACCTCAGCGGGGCGGACGAGATCGTGAAGTGGATCGACGGGATGACCGCGGACAAGTCCTGGCAGCACCACAAGCTGACCGTCTACCACATCGACTTCACGGGCCCGGACGAGGCGAGCACGCTCACCTACCACACGTCGCACCAGACCGACGCCGGCGACGAGAGCGCGGTCACGCTGATCGTGGCA
>Ga0265337_1000233_pt1 | contig 30043 bp, 19 predicted proteins | sample 42122metaG_FD_192441 | JGI IMG/M metagenome (GOLD analysis project Ga0265337, IMG submission 192441) | Rhizosphere microbial communities from Carex aquatilis grown in University of Washington, Seatle, WA, United States - 4-21-22 metaG | ecosystem: Host-associated > Plants > Roots > Rhizosphere >... | reverse complement strand
GGAGACCCGGAGGCTTGGGACGCTCTCTTTCGACGCTACCAACTGCCCTTGTATGTCTATGTTTTTGAACTGGTGCATGACGAACAGACGAGCCTCGACCTCGTCCAGGAAACGTTCATCGCCGCCTTCAGCCATATCGGCGGCCTGCGCGACGATGCGAAATTCGGAAGCTGGCTCTTCGGCATCGCCCATCAGAAATGCATCCAGCGCTGGCGAAAGGAAAAGCGCGAGGAAATTTCGTCCGATGAAATTCCCGACGCACCGGATGAATCCGAAAACCGTCCGGACGACCTGCTCATCCGCCTGGAGCAGGAGGCTGAATTTATGAATCTACTGAACCAATTGCCGTTTCCGCAACGTTCGGTGCTGCTGCTGCACTTTGTCGAAGATTTTTCGCTCGAAGAAATCGCCGGCATCACCGGCATACAAATCGGCACGGTGAAATCCCGGATACACTACGCCAAAAAGTCGCTGCGAAAATTAATGGAGGAGAAGAAATGAAGCTGCCGATTCAACGCAGAGACACGGAGAACGCAAAGGCACGCAGAAGTTGCTTTTCTCCGCGAATCTCTGCGTTCTTTGCGCCTCTGCGTTGAAAAGGAACCAGACCGATCATGAAAACCCCGCGTGATATCTTGTTTGCCCGCCATCAGGCCGCCGCGCCAAAGCTCGACGCCATCCGTCGGGAAGTTGTGGCGGGGTTGAAGCACGAAGGCGCAGAGACGCAAAGCTGGAGAGCCAGATTTGCATCTTCGTGTCTGGTTTGTTCAAACAAATTATGGCTGGAATTGATATGGCCAAGCCGGCGGATTTGGACGGGGCTGGCAGCAGCCTGGGTTTTGATTTTCATCGTCAACTTCTCCCAGCGCGACAACGTCAGCAGTGTCACCGGAAAGCCCGTTCAGTCCGGCGAGATGATCATGAGCTTGCAAGCCCAACAACGCTGGATGAATGAATTGTTCGCGGATCGTTCGGCGTCGCCGGACGCCGATCGCCCGCGGAATGTGGCGCCCGGGCCGCGAACCGAAATAATCCCGGCCGCCACCGTTTGATTTATGAACGACAAACCCAAAACCAAATGGCGCTGGCGGTTGTTGCGCTGGGGATTAATCGGGCTGGCCGGTGTCATCACCCTGATCGCGGTAGTCATCACCGAGGAAAACTGGCGTGGCAAACGCGACTGGGACAATTTCCGACGCACCGCCGAAGCGCGGGGCGAGAGGCTGGACCTGGCCTTCGTTGTTCCGCCCCCCGTGCCGGATGACCAGAATTTTTTTGCGGCACCGGTTGTGGCCGAAGCCTTGAAGTCGGAACACGGCCAAAACCCGGACGCCCCGCAGCCGCGGGGAACAAACGGCGTCAATCGGATGAATTTTAACATCTATCGCGGCAATTCCGCGAATTGGCCGACCAATGGCGGCAATTGGCAAAAGGGCCGGTTGACCGATTTGAAGCCGTGGCAGCGCTATTTCAGGACTTTCAGCCAATCGTTCGAAGGCCGTACCAACGGCTTTCCGGTCGCCGCGCAGCCGCAGACACCCGCCGCCGACATTTTGCTGGCGTTGAGCTGCTTCAATCCGGCCCTCGAAGAATTGCGCCAGGCCAGCCAACGTCCCTACGCACGGCTGCCACTCGATTACGAAAAAGGTTTCGGGGTCGTCGGGGATTGTCTGCCATGGCTGGCCAATGAGAAACGCTGCGCCCAGTTTTTGGAGTTGCGAATTCTGGCCGAACTGGAAGCCGGCCAGAGCGGGCCGGCGCTGGACGACGTGAAACTTTTGTTGCGCGTGACGGATACCATCCGGAACCAGCCGTTTCTGATTTCGCATCTGGTGCGCATCGCCATGACGGCAATTGCGCTGCAACCCATCTACGAAGGGCTCGCGCAACACCGCTGGAACGATACCCAGCTCGCAGCGCTCGAAGCCGCTCTCGCCACGCAGGATTTTCTTGCCGACTTCCAGCTGGCCATGCGTGGTGAACGCACCTGCGCCATTGATGAGTTCGAGACGCAACGGCTCACCCGCGAAATGAAATCGTTCACTGAGGTGCTCGGTGCAGAAACAATTGTCACCAACAGCCTGCGCTGGATGCCTAGCGCCTATTTTTACCAAAACGAGCTCGCTTTCGCCCGGATGTATGAGCAGTTCGTGCTGCCGCTGGCGGACCTGACCAACCAGACGATCTCCGTCGCCGCCTACCGGGCGGGCCAGAAAGATTTCCAGGAACAGTCGAATCATTTTTCGCCCTACAAAATACTGGCGCGGATGACTTTTCCCGCCGTCGGCAAGAGCGTGGTGCGATTTGCCACCGTCCAAACTGATATTGACCTGGCTCGCGTGGCCTGTGCGTTGGAACGATACCGCCTGGCATATGGCGAATATCCTGAAACGCTCGACGCGCTCGCACCTCAATTTATCGTAAAGCTGCCGCACGACATCATCGGCGGACAACCGCTGCATTATCGGCGCGTGGATCCGCCTTCGCCAGGCTCCGGCGCGGCAAGCGGAAAATTCCTGCTCTATTCCGTGGGTTGGAATGAAACGGACGATGGTGGACAGGTGGCTTTTAGAAAAAGCGGTTCCGTTGACCCGGAAAAAGGCGACTGGGTCTGGAAGAACTGACATGGTTGGAAACATTCAACGCTCAACATTCAACACCGAACCTTCAATGTTTGTGTCGTCCGGACGTCGCCTTGGGACGCACCTGGCCACCGTCCTTGTCTGCGGTAGGGACATCGCGCTGCGATGTCACCGCCCGCGCAGCAGCGGGCGGAATGAACAACGTCAATAAATCGGGCGGGGAATTGCGCCGCTGGACGCGGCGCGGATGGCGCAGCGCGCCATCCCTGCCAAGGACAACGTCCAGATGTGGCTGTTGCGTTGTGTGTTTAGAAAAACCGGGCCGGGTCGGAGACCGGCGTTCCACGAAAGATTATTTGAACCTTTCCGTTTCCGGCGGGGATTAATAGACAGATGGTCATCACGGACGACCACGTTGAAACCACAACCGCACCGGAACTTCTTTCCCGCGCACGCGCAGGAGATCCGCAGGCTTTTTGCCTTTTGACCGGGCCATTACAAGCCCGGCTTTTACGGCAGGCGGCGGCGTTGTCCGGCGACTTGAGCGCCGCAGACGACCTGGTTTCCGAAACCCTGGTCGAGGCCTGGAAAAGCCTGCCGCGTTACAATGCAACGTGCCGGCTTTCCACCTGGCTCTACGCCATTCTGCTGCACCGCCACCAGAAGTCCATCCGCCGGGCGCGTTCCCGTCCGGTTTCGCTCGTCTGGCTGCCGTTCTTTGAAGCCCGGGAGCTGCACGAACAACAGGAGAGGATTCCATCGCCGGAGATGTCGCCGGCGGAAGCGGTGGCTCAAAATGAAATGGTCACCCGGTTGGGGCAATGCATTGAAATGCTGCCGGACAAGCATCGCCGGATCATCCGGCTGAGATTCTTTGAAGACGCCTCATTACCGGACATGGCCACGGTGCTTGGCTGTTCAGTGGGCACGGTGAAATCCCGGCTGCATCATGCCCTGGAAAAATTACGCAAAATGAAAATGAACCTTCCGGATTTGAAAGGGGATAAACAGATATGAAATGGTTTCCGAACTGCTGCGGACGTTATCGCCAGAGCCTTTGTCTCCTGGCCAGCGGCGTGTTGCCGGAATCGGAGAAAGACCAGATTAAAAATCACCTCGCTGCGTGCGCGGATTGCCGGAAATATTACGGTGAGCTAAAGGCCGTGACGGTGCCGCTCACAAACTGGGAAGCGAACTTTGCCCACCTTCAGCCGGGCGCAAACGACAGGATTCGCTGGGCCCAGGCGGTTCAAGCAGCAGGCAGTCCGGGACCCCTTTATGGGTTTACGCCAGTAGGGGCTGTCATTGAATGGTGGCGGGATGTGATCTGGCCGTGTCGCCGCGTTTGGGCGGGCCTGGCGGTGGTTTGGATGGTGATCCTCGCAGCCAATTTCTCTCTGCGCGAACGCTCACCGGCCATGCTCAAATCCGGAGCGTCATCTGAAATGACCATGACCCTGAAAGCCCAGCAAAAGATCCTGGCCGAATTGTTGACGGATCATTCCGTGTTGCCGGATGCAGACCGGCAAAGGATTTTCCTGCCCAAACCCCGGACGGAACGCGTGGAGCTTTTGATAGCCTGAACCTGTAGGAGACGACGCGAGGAGACTCCAATTAAGAAAATCAGAGTCTCGTCACCTCGACTCCTACAAAGCAAACGATTATGAACGAAACACCAAATCCAAACGTTGGGCGGCATTCTGTCACCGGGGAGTTCTTCTGCTGGTTGTTCCGTCGACAAACCCAGCGCCGCGCCTTGATTGGATTTGCCGTACTCGCCACGCTGGTGGCGATCTTTTATCTGGAAGAGGACTGGCGCGGCAAACGGGCCTGGGAGAACTGCAAACGCGAACTGGAGGCAAAAGGCGCAGTGTTGGATTGGGAGAAATACGTCCCGCCGCCCGTGCCGGACGATCAGAATGTTTTCAAGGCGACCACCAACATGACCCCATGGTTTGTCAGTGCGACAACCCCGGCTGAAATGGAACTCGCAAACCGGGTGGGCTTGCGGCTGTGGCCGACCGAAACCAATGGTTTTCCGGTGCTCGACACCGCCAAAACCGGGCCGATTGTCGTGGCCACAATCACGGTCATTCCGCCCGACAGCGGCACCCTTGATTCCGCAAGCCACCGGCTCAATTTGAAACTCAGTGACCCCGGCGCGCGGAGCCAGGCGGGCGAATTCATCCAGAAGACAATCGGCCGGAGCGCCAATGGCATCCAAGGCTTCAAGTTTTCAGAATTTCAAATGAACAACCTCGCTATCGCCCAAATCATTTTGGAGGCAGACCCGGCTCCGTCCATTGCTGAACTGGAAAATCTCCTTTCCGCAAACACCGTCACGAACATCGGCCATTTGCGGGTTGAAGCCGCCGACGGCAAGGGAATTTACCAGGTGGTGCTGACCGGCGTGCATCTTGCGACGGCGGCGGACTATCTGAAATGGAGCGACCAGTTTGAGCCGGATTTTGATCAAATCCGCGAAGCATTGCAGCGGCCGTATGCGCAGATAGCGGGCGACTATTCCCGGCCGTTTCTGCACCCGATTCCAAATTTTGTGACGATGCGAGGCGTGGCGCAGACATTGGCGCAACGAACCCAGTGCTATTTGCTGCTCGGCCAGCCAGAAATGGCATTCCGCGACGCAGCCCTCCTCCATGACTGCCGCCGTATCCTCGAACGGGCGCCGACCGGCAAACCGATGCTGTTGGTCGATTCGATGATCGATGTGGCGGTCACCGGCCTTTATGTGAATACCGTTGCCGAGGGCCTGCAATCGCACACCTGGCGTGAGCCGCAGCTGGTCCGACTGCAGGAACAACTCAAGGGAGTTGACCTATTTGCATTTGTCGCCGAGTCCTTTCACACCGAACAAGCCGGGTCCTGTTTTTTTATGGCAAGCGCCACCGCCGGCAAGGCGGTAGAAATGTTTTCATCGGGCACGGCAAAAAACAAGTTGTGGCAGGCGCTAAGCAATCCCATATTCTGGTTTTACGCACTCGCGCCCCGCGGTTGGTTCGATCAAAACAGGAGCACCATTGCCACCCTGGAGCAAAACGCCGTTGATGCCGTCAATCTGGCCGATCAAACCTTTTCACCGCAAAAATCCATCCAGGCTAATTCCGAGGCGGAAAAGCTGTCCGCCGGCAGATTCTTCTCGCCTTATTCGTTTATTGCCGCAATTGCAATTCCCAATTTTATCAGGGCCTGGCAAACCACCGCACGGAACCAAACCCTGGTGAACGAAGGCCAAATCGCCTGCGCCCTGGAGCGCTATCACCTCGCGCACGGCGAATATCCCGAAGCGCTCGACACACTTGTGCCACAGTTCATCGAAAAACTCCCGCACGACATCATCGGCGGCCAGCCGCTGCATTATCGCCGCACGGCTGACGGCAACTTTCTGCTCTATTCCGTCGGCTGGAATGAAATCGACGATGGCGGAACCGCCAGCGACAAAATGGATCAAGGCGACTGGGTCTGGAAAAATTGAGACCTCAACTCTTTTTACAGGAGGAAACGGAGATAACGGAGGTGAAAACTTATGAAGCAGAATCTCTTGTTGCCTCAGTTTCCTCCTGTTGAAAGTTCTTTTCTGAACCAAAACTTCTCCCGACCACGGTGCCGATGACCGAGCCGATGATCGCTCCGGCCACGAAGTCCGAGAACCAATGGATGGTCATGGAGACACCGATGCCGACATAGACGGCGTAGAGGATTGCCACAACACCCAGCCACCGCTGTTTGGGATAAAGCGTGAAGATCGTTAAGGCCATGGCGAATGCGATGGTGGTATGCGACGAGGGCCAGCCCCAAAAAACTCCACCGCGCAGAAAGCCAAAGCAGAAGACGTGACTGATATCTTCGCCAGCGACGCGCGCGGGATGGACGCGGCCGGTAAATGCCTTGTAGGTGGACGAAATCAACGAGCCAAGGAGCGCCGCGTGGCCCACCGCCCAACCGGTCAATACGGCCCGGGAATTTTGAATGATGAAACCAACGACAATCAGAAACAGCGGCAAGGTCAGCGGCAACAGACCGCCAATCCCGACGGCCGGCTTCATCCAGGAACGCAGCATTGGATCGCGAGTGGCGAGGTAATAACGCCAGTCAAAGCCGGACAGGACCAGGATAACCGTGAGCAGGATGGCGATGAGATGCCAGACGAGGTAACGGCCCTTGAAGCAACCAATCAAGTTGCGCGGCAGCGTCGCCAGAAACTGTTTCATGTGGAAATGGTATGAAAAATCAGCCACAGATGAACACAGATTGGAACAGATGATTTTTCAATCTGTGTTTCATCTGTGAAAATCTGTGGCTCAAACCGCGCTTTGCCCGCCGCCATCGGCGCCGCCGCCGTCCAGATCAATCAAGATGTCGCGCGGTTCGGCACCCTTGTTGGGCCCAACGATGCCACGGCTTTCCAGTTCGTCCATGATGCGCGCGGCGCGGGTGTAGCCGAGGCGCAGCCGGCGTTGCATCAACGAAACGCTCGCCTTTTGCTCGCTGCGGATGACTTCGATGCACTGCTGGATGAGGTCCTCGTCCTCGTCAATGCCAGTCTCGTTTTCAAAACTGGCGACCGGCTTGGACAATTGCTGGTGAATTTCCCGGTCGTAGTTCGGTTTGCCCTGTTTGGCGATGAACTCGACGATGCCGTTGATTTCCTGGTCGGTGATGAGCGCCCCCTGCGCCCGGATCAGTTTCGCCGAACCGGGCGGCAGATAAAGCATGTCGCCCTTGCCGAGCAGTTTATCCGCACCCATCGCGTCGAGAATCGTGCGCGAGTCCACGCGCGAAGCGCACTGGAACGCAATACGCGCGGTGATGTTCGCCTTGATGACGCCGGTGATGACGTCCACGCTCGGACGCTGGGTGGCGACGATGCAATGGATACCGGCAGCGCGCGCCATCTGGGTGATGCGCGCGATGGCCATTTCCACATCGGCCGGCGCCACGAGCATCAGGTCGGCCAGCTCGTCGATGATGACGACGATGTAACTCAGTTTTTCGGGAATGACGATGTCCTCCTCGCGCGGCACGACAATCTCCTCGTCCACCTCGACGGCGAACCCTTCGGCGCCGGGTTCGACCTTTTCCTTTTTGGAGGTGAGCGGCAATTCGGGTTCGGTCTCCTTCAACGGCTTGTTTTTTGGCCGGGCATTGAACGTGGCGACGTTGCGCACGCCGACGCGCGCGAAAATCTGGTAACGTTTCTCCATTTCATTCACGACCCAGCGCAACGCGAGGATGACCTTCTTCGGGTCGGTCACCACCGGCACCACCAGGTGCGGCAGCGCGTTGTATTGCTGCAGCTCGACGACCTTAGGATCAATCATCACGAACCGGAGTTCGTCGGGCGAAAACTTGTAGAGCAGCGAGGCGATGATGGTGTTAATGCAGACCGATTTGCCGGAGCCGGTGCTACCGGCGATGAGCACGTGCGGCATTTCCACGAGGTCGGCAATGATGGGATGGCCGTACACGTCCTTGCCGAGGGCGATGGGAATCTTGGCCTTGCTGTTGCGCCACTCGTCGGACTCAAACATGTCGCGCACAATGACCTTGGACTTGACCGCATTGGGCACCTCGACGCCGACGGAGCTTTTGCCAGGAACGGGCGCGAGGATGTGAATGCGCTCGGCCTTGAGCACGGCGGCGATGTTGTTCGAAAGCGCGGTGATTTTTTCCAGCTTCACGCCCGGCGCCGGATGCAATTCATAGCGGGTGATGGTCGGGCCCTTGGTGATGTCGCCGAGGGAAACCTCGATTTCGAACTGGGCCAGCGTCTGCTGCATGAGCCGCGCATTGGCCATCAACTCCTCCTTCGACTCCGTGGGCTTCAAGGTCAGGTCCGGGTGCTGGAGAAAATCCAGCGGGGGCAGCTGGTAATTGCCGATCATGGGCGTCGAAGCGACGGTGAGCGGCTTGGGTTTCCGGGGCACCCTGGGTCTGGGCGGGGCCGTCGGCACGGAACCGTCAGCAATGTGAACCACCGGTTCGCTTTTCGTCTCGGCGGATTTTTCCGCCGCCGCCGTTTCGGTTCCAGCTTCCACCGGTTTTTCCGGGGCTTCGGATTTCCGGCCCAGAACCTCCTCGGTGGTGGCCGCGGCGGGCGCCGGGGCCGGTTCCCCGCTTCCGGCGGCGGGCCCGGCAACTTCGGTTTCCTTGGGCGGCGTACCGGGCAGGGTGGTTTTGCGCACCCGGGGACCTGCCGGTTTGGCCTCGGGCACGCTCAAATCCCGGACGGTCGGCTCCGGCACCGGTTTCATGTCGGCGCCCAGGCCGGAGCGGGCGACTTCCTCCTGCAATTTTTGGGCCTGCCGCTCGAGGTCACGCGCGCGTCGTTCGAGCGCGGCTTCGTCGTTGGATTTGGGTTGAGCCGGGGCGGCGGCAGCGGGTTCGTCCTTCAGGAAATTGCGAATCCATACGCCGAGCCGGAAATTGGTCAGGAACAACAGGCTGATGAGCGACAAGGTGGCATAAACGATGACCGCGCCGACCTTGCCCAGAAGGCAAAAACCGTATTCATAGTGCGGCGTCTGCCCGTAACTGACAAATCCGAGCCAGCCGCCGGCGCTCTGGGAACCGATGGATTCATTGACCCTTCCCAGCCAGCCGGCGTTGTCGAACAGATAAAGCAGGCCGGTGAGCGAAATCACCAGCACCGCCGACCACAGCAACGACCACCAGAGGCGTTCGCGGAGATAACCCAGAATGTTCAACAGATACGCAAGACCGAAGGCCGCGAACAACACGGGCAACAGGTATCCCACCACCCCGAAGGGAAGAAATGAAAACCACGCCAGGTAGGCGCCCACCGTCCCGATCCAGTTATGCACGGGCTTGTTGTGCGGATCCTTGAAAAACGAGATGTCGTAGCGGTCGAAGGAAAACTGCGCGACCAGCAGCAGCAATGCGGCGGCCAGCAGTGCGACACCGATGACATCGGCAAAACCGTTGTGTGAATCCGACGACGCCTTTCGTGACATGGCCGGAGCGTAACAACTTGGCGGGGCAACTTCAAACCGGGAAATCAAATTTCCAGCGTCAATTCACGCCCGGTGCAGTTGGGCGCTCAATCTTCCCAAGCCGCAGCACCGGCAGAGGTTAATAACGGGTTGGATTATTGAACGGCTCTCCGCGAATGGAGCGGCTGCGAATTGGGACAACTCGCGCTCCGCTGGTCGGGCAGATTCAGTGTGGCTCTGCACCCATTCGAGCCGGCCGGTTCGCGGCAGAATTAGCCTTTGGCGCTTGCGGATGGGCCCGCGCGTCCCACCAAACTCAAAAATTTTAAAAAAGTTATTGACTTGCTCGCGCTAGTGTACTAGTTGTAATAGTACAGTAACAAACGCCGTGAGTTTTAACATCACCATCAGCACCGGTTCAAACACGCCGATCTACAAGCAGATCACGGATCAGGTGTGGCTGGCCGTGGTCACCGGCAAGCTGGCCGTGGGTGACCAGCTCCCCAGCGTTCGCGCCCTGGCGGAGGACCTGGTCGTCAATCCGAACACCGTCGCCCGCGCCTACGCCGATCTGATGCGGGACGGGTTGATTGAATCCCGGGCCGGCCGCGGAGTTTTCATCACCCGCAAGCGCAAGGTGTTCACGCGCGAGGAAGGCTGGCGGCGGCTGGAGCCGTTGATTGATGCGGCCATCGGCGAGGCGCTGGCGATGGATTTCACCCATGGGGAATTGCGCGAGGCATTTGAAAAGAAACTGGGGCAGTGGAAGCCTGGAAAAGGAGGCAATCGAAGCAATGAATGAGCAATCCGTTATTTGCACCCGCGGTTTGACGCGGTATTTCGGCAGCAAGCCGGCCGTTGACAACCTGAATCTGGAAGTGCCGCGTGGAAGTGTTTTTGCGTTTCTGGGCCGGAACGGCTCCGGCAAAACCACGACCATACGCATGCTCCTGGGATTGCTGGAACCCACCCGCGGCAGTGGAACGATTCTTGGCTACGACATCCGCGCTTTGCCGCCGGAAGCCCGGGCGCGCATCGGCTATCTGACCGAGGATCACCAGCTTTACGGCTGGATGAGCGTCAAGGAATGTGGCGAATTTCAATCGCGGTTTTATCCGCGCTGGAACGAAAAAATCTTTCGCGGGGTCATCGGGCATTTTGGCCTCAAGCAGACCGCGCGGGTAAAAGACCTGTCGCGGGGCGAACGGGCGGGCCTTTGCCTGGGACTGACGCTGGCGCCGGAACCGGAACTGTTGGTTCTGGACGATCCGGCGCTCGGATTGGATCCGGTGGCGCACCGGTCGTTGATTGAATCCATGATTTATCTCACGCGCCGGTCGGATCGGACGATTTTCTTCTCGTCGCACCAACTGGCCGACGTCGAGCGCGTGGCCGATTACATTGCGGTTCTGGACCGGAGCGGGTTGCGGGTGTGCTGTCCCCTGGAGGCATTCCGGAACAGTGTGCGGCAGGTCCGGCTGCGGTTCTCCGGCGCGCCGCCGCCGATGCCGAAAATTCCCGGTCTGCTGCAGACTATCCGGTCGGAGGGCGAACTCCGGGTCATCTGTGCGCATTACAACGGCGCGACCGAAGCGGCATTGCGGGCGTTGAATCCGGCCCAAATGGAACCGGTGCCGCTGAACCTGGAGGACGCGTTTATCGGTTATCTGGGCGAGCGCGGGGAAAAATCGTTCATCCTGCCGGAAACGGAGGCGCAACCATGAAAACATTGATTCGAAAGGAATTGAGGGAAAACCTGAAGCTGGCTGTGCTCGGTTTGATCATCTATTCGGCATTCCTCGGGCTGAATATTCATACCTACTCACATTGGATGCAGTCCGTGGCGGCAGGAGGCCAGGGCCAAAGGGAGGTGGCAATGATGCAGCCGTTGGTTTCGGGTGAATTCTGGGGGTTGAGTGGCATTCTATGCGCTGCGTTTGGCGCCATTCTGGGCTGGTTCCAAATTCACAACGAACGGCAACGTGACCTGTGGGCGTTTCTGGTGCATCGCCCGGTCACGCGCACTCAAATTTTCTTCGGCAAAATCCTTGCCGGGTTGATGCTTTACCTTCTGGTCGCGGGACTGCCATTGACCGGCTATCTCCTCTGGGCGCTGGCCCCCGGGCATGTCGCTGCGCCGTTTGAATGGGCCATGCTCCGGCCGGTTGCTGTCTTTTCCATTTTGGGAATGGTTTATTATTTTGCCGGAATGCTGACGGGCCTCCGGCAGGCGCGCTGGTATGCCAGCCGCGCGCTGGGTTTGGGCGCAGCCGCAGTTGTTTCCCTGGCAGTCATGTACAGCACACCGCACTTCTGGCAGGCGCTGGCGGCCATCCTTATCGGCAGCGGCATCCTTGCGATGGCTGTCTGGGGTGGTTTCCACAGTAACGGGTTTTATCGCGGCCAACCGGCGCCGGGCCGGCTGGCGTTGGCCGCCGCCCTCGTGCCCGGGTGCGCGCTCATCTCGTTTTTCGCAATTTGTTTGCTGTTCAAGTTGTTGGTGCAAGTCCCCGAGCCCCTGTTTCCCTATTATCGAATGAACCAGGACGGCACGATTTACAAAATCACACCCCGCAAAGAAGGCTGGCAACCGGAGATAGCGGACCTGGAAGGCAAGCCATTGGTGGATACGAAGACCGGCAGCGCGCCCAAATGGGCGGAATTCGACCAGCGCAAATGTTATGAGGATCCTATCCGGCCCTGCTTTGACAATATTGCCAATGCTTACCGTGATCCTTGGTTTAACAACTCCTGCAACCGGTTTACTTTCTGGCGGGAAACGGCAGACGAATTCTGGTTTTATTGCAACCGAAATGGCCGGCTGGCGGGTTACGACAAAAAAACACGGCGGTTCATCGGCAGTCTGGGACCGGACGGTTTTTCCAAGGGCTTGACCGGCAACGGCGATCATTTCGACCGGGCGGGTTTTTACGAACCGCTTCAAGGAGTGGTCCTCCGCGATGCACGGACCGTTTATCAACCATTCCCGGAACAGCGCCGGGTCAATGCGCTCTTTACCGTTACCAACGAGAATTGCGAGGCGGTCACGCAGGCAACCAACTCATCGGACAGAATCATTGGCGCGGTCAACGAAGTTTGGATCAACGGCTATGACTGGAATTACATCATTGTGGTCACGCGCTGTTACGTCCATCTCCTGGCTCCAGACGGCAAGGAATTGTGGCGGGCCAAGCCGGCTTACCCTGAATACAACCAGGTAACAGTCGCCTGTCTGGAATCAAACAATCAGTTTGCGCTCTGCACCAGTCCCTCCTGGCGGGCGCAGGGCAAATCCGGCGGCAAGCTCCCCGAGCAGGTGACCTGGCTTGACCGGGATGGCCGCGTGTTGAAGAGCGCCGACCTGCCGGCGCTGTCTTATCATCCCTATAACCTTGGACTCGCGCAAAAGCTGTTCAGTCTGTCCTTGCCCCCGGTTTTGTATGTGACGTTTCCCCTGTTGCAGGGGTCGCCCTGGCCGTCGGCCATCCAGTGGGTGCTGGTCAAATACAGCCTGACGGCGGCGCTGCTCTGCCTCCCCATCGGCTGGTGGCTCGGGCGACGGTACAGTCTTCCACTACCGGCGCGTCTGGGTTGGGCGGCGTTCCAACTCTGCTTCGGCATCCCCGGTTTGCTGGCCCAGTTAAGCGTGGAGGAATGGCCGGCCCGGGAGACCTGCCCCAACTGCAAAAAACTCCGCGTGGTGGACCGTGAACACTGCGAACATTGCGGAGGGGATTTCGCGCCGCCCGAAAAAAACGGAACCGAAATCTTTGTGCCTTTGGAAACGAGCAGAACCTGATTCGAGCCACGGGCGGTAAAGCCGCGACAGGGGGGATTTCTACCGGCGGCGCTTCGTTGCACTGGAATTTTTCGCGCCGGCATCGGTCACACCGGGAAAAGCCATGTATGCTTTGGCATTGGCGTAGCAGATGTTGCGGATCATTGGCCCGACCAGCTTTTCATCGCTGGGAACGAGGCCGTTTTCCATGTCACGCCCGATCAAATTGCAAAGCGTGCGCCGGAAGTATTCATGGCGCGGGTAGGACATGAACGAGCGCGAGTCCGTGATCATGCCGATGAAGCGCGAGAGCAGGCCAAGGTTCGACAGGGCGTTCAGCTGCCATTCCATGGCTTCCTTCTGGTCCAGAAACCACCAGCCGGAGCCGAATTGCAGCTTGCCGGGAATCGTGCCATCCTGGAAATTTCCGATCATGGCGGCATAGGCGTAATTGTCCGCCGGGTTCAAGTTGTAAACGATGGTCTTAGGAAGCGCGTTTTCCTGGTCCAAGCGGTCCAGGTAAGCTGCCAGAGCGGACACCTGGGGCCAGTCGCCGATGGAATCGAACCCCGTGTCCGGACCGAGTTGTTTGAGCAGCCGCGTGTTGGTGCTGCGCAACGCCCCCAGGTGAAGCTGTTTGGTCCAGCCCCGGGCGGCGTCCAGCCGGCCGAAAAACAGCATCATGAACGAGGCAAACTGTCCGTGTTCCTGCGGCGAAACTGATTTGCCATTCCGAACCCGGTCAAAGATTTCTGCTGCGGTTGTCGCGGAACAAAAATCCGCAAAGCAATGGTTCAACCCGTGATCGGACAACCGGCAGCCCTGTGCATGGAAAAAATCGTGGCGTTTTTTCAGCGCAGCAGTGAAGGCGGAAAAGCTGTTGATATCCACATTGCTGGCCGCGGCCAGTTGCTCCACCCAGGCGTTAAAAGCCGCTGGCTGATGAACCGTCAAGGCCTTGTCCGGCCGGAACGCCGGCAACATCCGGGTCGGATGGCCCTGCAAGGCAAACGCGCGGTGATGCTCCAGGTTGTCAGCCGGGTCGTCGGTGGTGCAGACCACCTTGACCTTGAATTTTTTCAGGATGCCCTGGGCGGACAGTTGCGGCATCGCCAGTTTTTCGTTGGCCCGCTTCCAGATTTTGCCTGCGTTTTTTTCGTCGAGCAAATCGGTGATGCCGAAATAACGCTTCAGTTCCAGGTGCGTCCAGTGATAGAGCGGGTTGCGCAGAGTCTGCGGCACGGTCGCGGCCCAGGCCTTGAACTTGTCAAACGGAGAAGCATCACCCGTGCAAAAACGCTCCGCCATGCCATTGGTCCGCATCGCCCGCCATTTGTAATGGTCGCCTTCCAGCCAGATCTCAAAAAGATTTCCAAACTGCCGGTCGGTGGCGATGTCACGCGGCGACAGGTGACAGTGATAGTCGAAAATCGGTTCAGCCTCGGCGTATTGGTGGTAAAGCTTGCGGGCCGTTCTGGTGCTCAACAAAAACTCTTCGTGAATGAAGGGCATGGGCAGGAAGGATAGTTCGAACGGGCTCAGGCGGCAACTGCTTCGCGAGCGGAGGCTTTCGCCTGTTCCCGTTCCCCGAGGAATAGCGGCTTCATATGGCGCTCGAACAGGTTTTCCGTGACGTTCTTGGCGATGACCGCCTCATGTTTTTTGAGGGCGTTCAGATAACGGTCGCCCTGCCTGGCGGCGATTTTAAAACCGACATGGAGCAATTGACGGAAACTCGAATTATAAGCGGGGTTTCGGGGATCATGCCGGAGCGCAGAAACATATTGCTCCGAAGTCCAACCATTGACCGCGGCCGCCGATGGCAGCCTGGCTTTGTTGATATCAATGACCGCCGTGTACGGCGCGCTTAATTCATGCACGTGCTCCAGGGTCTGGCCATAAATAACTTTGGCGATTTCCAGACCGTCACCGCCCGCTTCGGCCAGGCCGATGAGTTCCTCCAGCCAGGTAGTGCCGGCCGTCTTGATGTGAATGCCGGCATCAAACCGTTTCAACGCGCGGCGGATCGGAAGGTAGATTGAAAACTTGTCGCTGCCGGAATGGATGCTGAGCTTGAGCGTCGGAGGCAGGCCATATCGCTTGATGACAAGAGCGATGACGGCGAGATCCTCGTTGAATTCCCGTTCGAATTGCTTCACATCGCCAACGTAATCAACTCCCTTGTTGAAACGGCCGGTAAATTTGGGCGCGATGGTCTGAATCGGGATCTGCTCATCAGCCAGCGCCGCAAGAATGACGAGCAGTTCCAGCGGTGTCTGCGGGCTGTCGGTTTCATCCATGGAAACCTCCGTGATGAAATTGGCCTCACCCTTTGTCCGGGCAATATGCCGGTAGATTTTGCCGGCGTCCTGCACCGCGAGCAGAAATTTGTTGGCGATACGTTCCACCTCGGCGAGCGTGGTTTCAAACGGCCGGTCAATGTGGGGGATGACAATCTGGCCGATCAATTCCGGATGGCGGTCGGTGAAGGCCTTGACGCTTTGCGGGGCGGCAGGCTTCCCGATGGAATCGGCCACGTCGATGGTGAAGAAATCCGAAGGCGCAACAAAACGATCCACGGTTTCCAACCGGATATGGTCGGCATCCACGTGATAAGGTTTCTGCCAGCCGAGCGCGGCAACCGCTGCATCGGCCTCGGCGCGCAAGCTGGACGGTTCGGTGCCGATGAACAGGTGTTCACGATTCGACTTGTTCCACACCGGGACGATGTCCGCGCCATATTCGGTGGCCAGGATGCAGGCGCGCAGTTGGGCCCGGGCCTGATGCGAAAACCGGTCGCCCATGCCAAACGAAAACTTCCCGAGGGCCAGATATTTGCTCATAAACATCAATCAACCATAAAAAGTATAACAGATGATCCCTGCTTTTTCCCGCTGTTAGTTCGGCAAAATTATTTGATAAATTTGCACCCGACAATCGTTAAAACCGGTGCCAGCCATCCCCGGGGGAGCGCCGGAACAATCAGTTCGGGCTTGCCATGGCCCGGAAGGCTTGTCAGGCTTGCTTTCCTCGTGGATGCGCGGTTAGCTCAGTTGGTAGAGCACTACCTCGACACGGTAGGGGTCAAAGGTTCGAGTCCTTTACCGCGCACCAGCCTTCGCTTGGGGCGGAGCGTAACGCGAAGGCTGCCGCGCCATAGCGCCAAAGCGCAAAGGCGGGCGAATGGCGTGATTCATCAAGTGCTCCAAGCTACGGCTCGGCAAGCCAGTTGAATGGGATGAAATTCTTCTTCGTTTGCAGAGGCCGGCTTTTTGACAGCGAAGGGCTAAAGCGCCACCCAGTGACTTTTCTTCGAACATCCCTTAAACTAAAGCTGCGTATGATCCGCTGGGTGCTTTTAATCCTGTTTTTGGCCACGTGTCCGGGTTTAGCCCAGCCGAACAACGTAGCCATGGTGCAAAGGCAATGGTCCGAGGTACGCACCGCCCATTTCAACGTTTTCAGTTGCGGCGTCACCCGCGATGTTTACAAACTGGCCGCCCGCCTGGAACAATTTTGCGAAGCATTCACCCTGCTGGCCACCAATGGAGCGCAGGCGGTGGCTTCTCCCCCGATTGTAGTGATGGCTTTTCCTGACCACGAATCCATGAAGCCGTTCCTGCCGCTCTACCAGGGCAAACCGGCCAACCTGGCAGCCTTCTTCCAACGTGGCAGCGATGAAAACCTGATTGTGCTCGCCACGCCGGGCCAGGATTCGGGCTATGCGGATCTGGAAGCCATTTATCACGAATACACTCACCTGCTGTTTCGGCACAACGACCGCGACTGGCCGCTCTGGCTCAAGGAGGGAATGGCCGAGGTTTATTCCACTTTCGAAACTTCCGGTTACAATATCCGCATCGGCAAACCCATTGAGCATCACCTGCGCCTGCTGGAACAGCAGCCGTGGATGCCGCTGGCCGAATTGTTTGCGGTCGCCCACAATTCGCCCCAATACAATGAGCGCAATCGGCAGGGCGTATTCTATGCCGAATCGTGGTTGTTGACGGAATTTCTGATGGCCGGTGACAACCCGGTTTACAAGGCCCGCTTCGCACAATTCATGGACCGGCTCCATCAAGGCCAGCTGCCGGAACCGGCCTTCACCAATGCGATGCAGGCCAGCCTGCCGGCGATGGAAACCGAGCTTCGACGCTACCTCAAACGCGGCCAGTTGACACCGATCGGGCTGGCATTAAAATCGGATATCTCCGCCCCCGTTAAATTGACCACACGCAATGTCACACCCATCGAGATTTATTTCCGACTGGGCGACGAACTGCTGCGGATTGACCGGCTGGACACCGCAGAATTGTATTTCAACCAGGCACAAAAACTGGCACCCGACAGTCCCCTGCCCTGCGAAGGGCTGGGCCTCCTGGCTGCCGAACGCAAGCAGCACGATGCCGCGTTGCGCAACCTGAATGAGGCGATCCAACGCGGGTCGGACAGTTTCCTGGTCTATTACGTTTATGCCCGGGAAAAATACCGTCTCACCGCCGACGCCCAGGACCGCTACGCACCGCTCAAAGGTCAGGCCGCCGGCGAAATACGCAACGAACTCCAGCAATCGCTCGCCTTGATGCCGGACTTTGCGCCGGCGAATGAATTGTTGGGCTTTTTTGAAATGGTCCAGGGAGAAAATCTGCCGGCAGCGGAAAACTACCTGCGCCGGGCCATCGACCTGGAACAGGAAAACCCTTCCTATTGTTTTTCCCTGGCCCAATTGCAATTGAGAAACCACAACGCCGATGCCGCCCGCCAGACCCTGCAGCCGTTGCTCCTGCCCAATGTGAACGCCGAACTCCGGGCCCAAGCCCAGGAAATGATTCAGGAGATGGCCCGGGGCCGTCCGGCCTTTTGATTGTTTCCCGGACCGCTTTTCCAAATTGCGCCGGCGATTATGAGCCGCGTTCGTTCAACCCTTCGGCCGCAATTTTTTCCAGAGCCAGCCGAACGGATCGTAGAATTCGTCCACCACACGTTCCTTCAACGGAATGATGGCGTTGTCGGTGATGGTGATGTTTTCCGGGCAGACCTTCGTGCAACATTTGGTGATGTTGCAAAAGCCGATGCCGTGCGCCTGCTTCAATTCCTCCAGCCGGTCCTCTGTGTCCAGCGGGTGCATCTCCAGCGCCGCAGTGTAAACCAGGAAACGCGGGCCGATGAATTCGTCGTGCTTGTGATGGTCGCGCAAAACATGGCAGACGTCCTGGCACAGGAAACACTCGATGCACTTGCGGAATTCCTGAACGCGGTCCACGTCCTCCTGCTGCATCCGCCAGGTGCCGTCCGGCGCATCGGGGGGGCGCGGATTGAATTTCTTGATCTTGGTTTTGACGCGGAAGTTCCACGAAACATCGGTCGCGAGGTCGCGGATGATGGGAAACGCGCGCATCGGCTCGATGGTGATGGGCTTGTCTGCCGGCAGCGTATCCATGCGCGTCATGCACATGAGCTTGGGCATGCCATTGACTTCGGCGGAGCAGGAGCCGCATTTGCCAGCCTTGCAATTCCAGCGGACGGCGAGGTCGTTGGCCTGCTCCTTCTGGATTTTGTGGACGACATCGAGCACCACCAGACCTTCGGTGATTTCCGTGGTGTAATCCACGAACTTCCCGCCGCCGTTGCCGTCGGTGCGCCAGATTCTGAAAGTGACGGTTTTCATCGCGGCAAAATCAGTTCTTCATCTCCTCGATGACTTGTTTCAATTCCTCCGGCATCGGCGGAATCGGTTCGCGCCGCAGCTTCATCGAGCCGTCCGCCGCCTTGGAAACAACGGCGTTGTATTTCTGGGCTTCGGGATCCTTGTCCGGGAAATCGTCACGGAAATGGCCGCCACGACTTTCCTTGCGGTCGAGCGCTGAAATGGTGATGGCCTCGGAAATGGTGAGCAGATGTTTCAAATCAATGGAAGTGTGCCAGCCGGGGTTGTATTCGAGATGGCCTTGCACGGCGACTTTCGCGGCGCGCGTCTTGAGCTTCTGGAGGTTGTCCAGCGCGAATTCCATTTCCTTCTGCAAACGCACGATGCCGACATTTGCCTGCATCATGTTCTGCAAATCGGATTGCACCTGATACGGCCCCTCGCTGGTGCCGCCCGCCGGGCGTTCAAAGGGTTCGACCGCTTCGCGGTAAGCCGCTTCGACTTGTGCGTCATGGATGGCACCGGCGGAATTTTCCTTCGCGTATTTTGCGGCGTATTCGCCCGCGCGCTTGCCGAAGACGATGAGGTCAGAAAGGGAGTTGCCACCGAGACGGTTTGCGCCGTGCAGACCGGCGGCACATTCTCCCGCGGCGAACAAGCCGGGCACGTTCGTCGCCTGCGTCTCGCCATTGACACGGATGCCGCCCATCGCGTAATGAGTCGTCGGGCCAATCTCCATCGGCTCTTTCGTGATGTCGAGGTTCGCGAGCTGCATGAACTGGTGATACATCGAGGGCAGCTTGCGCTTGATGTGCTCGGCGGAGTTCGGAATTTTTTCCTTGATCCACGAAATGTCCAGAAACACGCCGCCATGCGGACTGCCGCGACCGGCTTTGACTTCACGATTGATGCAGCGGGCCACGTGATCACGCGTCAGCAGCTCCGGCGGACGCTTCGCGTTCTTGTCGTTCTGCGTGTAGCGCCAGCCTTCTTCGGGGTCCATCGAGGTCTGCGACTTGTAATTGTCCGGAATGTCGTCATACATGAAGCGCTTACCGTCCTTGTTGCGCAACACGCCGCCTTCGCCGCGCACGCTTTCGGTGACAAGAATTCCCATGACGCTCGGCGGCCAGATCATGCCGGTTGGATGAAATTGAACGAACTCCATGTCGAGCAGTTCCGCCCCGGCATGATACGCCAGCGAAACGCCGTCGCCCGTGCCTTCCCACGAGTTGCTCGTGATGCGATACGCGCGGCCAAGACCGCCGGTGCAAACCACCACGGCCTTCGCCTTGAAAATGCGGAAACGTCCACGCTCGCGATCGTAACCAAACGCGCCGACGACACGGTCGCCATCCTTCAGCAGCGACACGATCGTGTATTCCATGTGAACCGTGATGCCCTGATGAATGCCGTGATCCTGCAACGTGCGGATCAATTCAAGCCCGGTGCGGTCGCCGACGTGCGCGAGGCGCGGATAGCGATGGCCGCCGAAATTGCGCTGCGAAATCTTGCCTTCCTTGGTGCGATCAAAAACCGCTCCCCAAGCTTCGAGTTCGTGAACGCGCGCCGGCGCTTCCTTCGCGTGGAGTTCAGCCATGCGCCAGTTGTTGATATATTGGCCGCCTCGCATCGTGTCCGCGAAATGGACCTTCCAGTTGTCGCGGTCATCCACGTTGCCCATCGCCGCCGCCATGCCGCCTTCGGCCATGACGGTGTGCGCCTTGCCGAGCAGCGATTTGCAGATCAGGCCGACTTTCACGCCGGCGGCCGAGGCCTCGATGGCCGCGCGGAGTCCCGCACCGCCCGCGCCGATGACGAGCACGTCGTATTCAAAAGTTTCGTAATTGGTAGCCACAGGAAAATGGTTCGAGGTTTAGAATTTGAACAAAATGAAATCCGGGATTTTGCCCGTCGCGCAAAGCCGGACATAGACATCGGTGAACCCGACCCAGAACAGGCTGATCCAGGCCCACATCATGTGGCGCGTGTTTAGGCAGCTCACGCAATTATAGGCCTTCGCGCAGGTGGGCGCCTTGGATTTGGAATCCAGAAAACCGCCGATCAAATGGCGCAGCGAGTGGCAGCCGAAGGTGTACATGGCCAGGAAAAAGGCGTTCAAACTCAGCACGATGGTTCCCACGCCAATGCCAAAATGTTCCTTGCCGGCCAGGTCGGTGAACCACATGCCCAACCAGGCGTCGTAGGAAAGAATCACGATGAAGAGTGCGGCAAGGTAAAAAAAGTAGCGGTGAATGTTTTGGATGATGAGTGGAAAATAACGTTCGCCGAGAAAGGTTTTGCGCGGTTCGCCGACGGCGCAGTTGATCGGGTCGGCCCAGAACGACTTGTAATACGCGCCGCGATAATAATAACAGGTGAACCGGAAACCGGCCGGCGCCCATAAAATCAAAAATGCCGGCGAGAACGGAAGCCAATCCGGCCACCAGGCCGGCAGCTTGCCGATGGCGTGGGGCGAGACGCCCCAGAATTCCGGCGAGTAAAACGGCGAGAGATAATTGGCCCCGCCATTTTCACCATGCAGACCGCCAAACCAATAGCTGCACGTTGCGTGGTGGATGTCCCCCACACCCTGGTAAGCTGCCCAGGTGGAATAAATGATGAAGGCGGAAAAACCGAGGAACACCACCAACGGCTGCAGCCACCAGGCATCTGGACGGGTCGTTTCGCCAAAGCCCCTTTGCTTTGAAAGTGTGTCAGCGTAAGCCATAAGATATTAACCTTAGTAATTTGATAATGAAGCGTCAATGGAGAGCCGACGGATATAAGCGACGCTTTTAAAATACTTCGTAGAACTTATATGGAAATGCCTTCCGGGCGGACGGGCGCGCTCCAGTCATTCAAGGCGCGCTCGTCCCGGCCCGATGGGGAGAGTCCCAGAAGCTCCAAGGCCTCACCGACCAGGTAAAGCGAGCCCGCCACCGCTACAAAATCATCAGGGGAAGCCTTTCCCATCGCTGCGGCAACGGAATCGCACGCCAAGACTTTCGCCGAAGCATTTGCCCGCCGGCAGGCCATGGCCAGTTCCTCCTTGTCCGCCGTGCGGTCGCTCGCGACCGGCACGGTGTAAATTTTAGACGCCAACGGCGCAAGCGTGTCACAAATCTGCCGCCAATCCTTGTCCTGCAAAACACCCAGAATCAACGTCCGCTCCCTCCCGCCGAAATGTTTTTCCAGCGCCCCGGCCAACGCCAGCGCCCCGGCCGCGTTATGCGCGCCGTCGAGAAGGATTTTTTGCCCCGACGTCCGGGTGACCAGTTGCAACCGGCCCGGCCAGTTCACCGTCTCCAGGCCGGCCCGGATGGTCACGCCGTTTACGGGGATTTTACCTTGCAGCGCTTGAACCGTCGCCAAGGCAAGGGCAGCATTCAACCTTTGGTGATCGCCAAGCAAAGGTAGGGCAGGCGTCTCGCCTGCCCCGAAGAAGCGGGACGCCTGTTCTATTTTGATCATCCGCGCATTTTTCTCCCGAGCCGTTTTTTCAATCACCGCCAGCGCCCCCGGGTCATCGGCCGAAGTGACAACCGGCGTCTCCGGCTTGATGATACCGGCTTTTTCGGCGGCGATTTTTTCAATGGTGTCGCCCAGCCATTGCTCGTGGTCCAGGGCGATGTTGGTAATGACACTGGCAAGTGGCCTGACGATGTTCGTGGCATCCAGCCGGCCGCCCAGACCGGTTTCCCAGATGACCAGATCGCACTTTTGCTCCGCGAAAAATCTCAACGCCATTACGGTAACGGCTTCAAAAAAAGTCGGGTGATGGCCGGCCGGGAATTGCTTGAGCCAGGGCTGTAATTCTTCGACGAGCCGGACCACTTCCATTTCCGCAACCCACTGGCGGTTGATCTGAATCCGTTCGCGAAATGACCTCAAATGTGGCGAAGTAAACAGGCCGACGCGCAAACCGGAGGCGCGGTAGATGCTCTCCAACATGGCGCACGTCGAACCTTTGCCGTTCGTGCCGGCGACATGGATGAAACGGAGCCGGTCCTGCGGATTCCCCGCCAGCGCGGCAAGTTTGAAGGTATTTTCCAATCCAAACTTCGCGCCAAACAGCCGCAGGCCGTATAGAAATTGAACCGCTTCGGCGTAGGTCACGGTTATATCACGGACTGGATCGACACTGGCTTCAAGGCTTTCGACCCGAAAAAATTTAAATCCGCCTTGTCACGCAAGACGGGGCGGGTCGTTTCGGCAGCCAGGTAATCCATAAATCGCCATCGTGTCGTACAAGTTGCACGAGACAATCCAAGTCTTCCATGGCACAGCCCTCAAGTCCAGCGGGGTTTTCCAACGCCGACACTGTGATGGGGTTGACGGTCTTAAGGCTGTGAAATCCTTCAGGACAGGGAATAGCTGGAAATGGCCCGCATGTATTGAGCCCGTTCGAAGGCGCTGGGGGCCGGACAGTTTTTCTGGCTCAGGCTGCCCTTGAGCTGGCCGACGGATTCATATTCGTGCTCCTCCATCCAGGAAGCCAGTTCGTGTTCAATGACGCTGATCTGGCCGATGCCATGCCGGATGAGCGTGGAGCAGAGCATGGTCACATCCGCGCCGGCCATCAGCATCTTCAAGACATCGGAGGCGCGATGGATGCCGCTGGTGGCCGCCAGGCTGGCTGTAAGCCTGCCGTAAAGAATGGCAATCCAGCGCAACGGCACTCGCATGGCCATGGGCGTGCTCAACAGGATGTTGGGTTTCACTTCCAACGTTTCGAGATCAATGTCCGGCTGGTAAAACCGGTTGAACAGCACCAGCCCGTCCGCGCCGGCCTCGTTCATCCGCTTGGCCACGTTGGCAAAGTTGGTGAAGAACGGACTGAGCTTCACCGCCACCGGAATCGTCACCTCGGCCTTCACCGCCTTGAGAATGTCCAGATAGGTCTGTTCGATCTCGCTGCCGGACAGGTTCAGTTTGGTGGGGATGTAATAGATGTTCAACTCCAGCGCATCGGCACCCGCCTGCTGGACCTGCCGGGCGTATTGCGTCCAGCCGCCGGGCGACGAGGCATTCAGGCTCGCAATGATGGGGATTTTCACGGACTTTTTCGCGTTCGCAATATGCGCAAGATATTCCTCGGGGCCGAGGTGATATTCATCCGGCTCGGGAAAATAGGTCAGCGCTTCCGGCGAGCTGAAGGTCCCCTGCTCCATATTGCGGTTCAGTTCCAGGCGATCCTGACGCAATTGTTCCTCAAACAGTGAATACAGCACCACCGCCGGCGCGCCGTCGTCCTCCATGCGCTTGATGTTGTCAATGTCCTCCGAAAGTGGCGAGGCCGCCGGCACCAGCGGCGTGCGCAGTTTCAAACCGAGATAGGTCGTGGTCAGGTCCATAAGTATTGGCGTGATGCGTGAAACGTAAAACGTGAACGCCGGCGACTGCCGGAGGCATTTCACGTTTCACGCATCACGTTTTCATTTTTTGTTAAGGTTGTTGGTCCACCGTGGCGGACGGTTTGGCCGGAGCCGCCGGAGCACCCTCTGCCTTCAGATTGCGCCCGGACATATACTGATAAAATTTCCAGCGACGTTCGGCATCCCCCTGGGCCTGGGCGAAGAATTTTTTCGCGTCCTCGGGTTTGCTCTTGGTGAGCATCTTGAACCGGTTCTCCGAGAGCAGATAATCCTGCACCTTGGCCTTGGCTGCCCCGGAATCCAGTTGCAGCGGGTTCTCGCCGGCTTCAGCCCGGCGTGGGTCGTAGCGATACAGCAGCCATTGGCCGGAATCCACCGCCAGCTTTTGTTGGCGCACACCCACGCCCTGGTCGAGCGCAATGCCGTGCGCGATGCAATGGCTGTAGGCGATGATGAGCGAGGGACCGGGATAGGATTCGGCTTCCACAAAGGCGCGCAACGTTTGTTCATCCTTCGCTCCCATGGCAACGCTGGCCACATAAATATTGCCGTAGCTCATCGCGATCAGGCCGAGATCCTTCTTGCCCGCCGGTTTGCCGCCGGCAGCGAATTTCGCCACCGCACCGCGCGGCGTGGACTTGGACATCTGTCCGCCCGTGTTGGAATAAACTTCCGTGTCCATGACGAGCACGTTGACATCGCGTCCGCTGGCCAGCACATGGTCCAGGCCGCCGTAACCGATGTCGTAGGCCCAGCCGTCACCGCCGAAAATCCAGACGCTGCGCTTGACGAGCGTGTCGGCGATGGGCAGCAACGTCTTCGCCTCGATGGAATCCACTTTCGCCAGCTTCTGCTTCAGGGCGACCACGCGTTCGCGTTGCTCATAAATGCCGGCTTCGTCGCCCTGAACCGCGTTGACAATTCCGGTGACCAGATCATCGCCCAGTTGCGGAGCAAGTTTCTTCACCAGTTCGGTCGCAAATTCCTTTTGCTTGTCGATCGAGACCCGGAAGCCAAGGCCGAACTCCGCGTTGTCCTCGAAAAGCGAATTGCACCAGGTCGGACCGCGGCCGGCCTTGTCCACGCAATAAGGTGTGGTCGGCAGGTTGCCGCCGTAGATGGAGGAACAGCCGGTGGCATTGGCAATGACCGCACGGTCGCCAAAAAGCTGCGACACCATCTTGATGTACGGAGTTTCGCCGCAACCGGCGCAGGCGCCGCTGAATTCGAAGAGCGGACGCAGCAATTGTTGCTGGCGGAGTTGAGTGGTCTTGACCTTGCGCCGGTCCAGTTCGGGAAGTTCGAGGAAGAAATTCCAGTTGGCCCGTTCCGCATCGCGCAACGGCGCCTGCGGACGCATGTTGATGGCCTTGAGTTTTGCTTCGGTCTTGTTCTTGGCCGGGCAAACGTCCACACACAGCGCGCAGCCGGTGCAATCCTCGGCCGCCACCTGCAAGGTGAATTTCCATCCCTTGAAATCCGGAATCCGGGAGTCCACGCTCTTGAATGTTCCCGGCAAGCCTTTGAGCGCCGCGGGTTCATAGACCTTCGCGCGGATGGTTGCATGCGGGCAAACCGCCACGCATTTCAGACATTGGATGCAGATTTTTTCGTCCCACACCGGGATGTCCAGCGCGAGATTGCGTTTCTCGTATTGCGCGGTGGCGGTCGGGAACGTGCCATCCACCGGGAACGCGCTCACCGGCAGGTCGTCGCCTTCGCCGGCGGTGATTTTGCCCAGCACGTCATTCACGAATTTCGGCGCGCCGGCCACCAGCGGTGGCAACAGCGGACCGGAACCGTTCGCCCGGTTCGGCACCGGCACCTCGTGCAGATGGGCCAGCGTGTTGTCAACGGCCTTGAGGTTCATGGCCACGACTTCCTCGCCCTTCTTGCCGTAGGTTTTCTTGATGGAATACTTGATGGATTCGATGGCCTTTTCACGCGGCAGCACGCCGGACAACGCGAAGAAACAGACCTGCATGATGGTGTTGATGCGCCCGCCCATGCCGCTGTCGCGCGCGACCTTCGTCGCATCAATCACGTAAAATTTCGCCTTCCGGGCGATGAGCGTTTCCTGCACGGGCGTCGGCAGTTTGGACCAGGCCTCGTCCTTCGAGTGCGGTGTGTTGAGCAGAAACGTGCCACCGGATACGAGCGGTTTGACCATGTCATAACGCTCCAGGAACGTCGGCAGATGGCAGGCGATGAAATTGGCGCGGCTGATAAGATAGGTGGACCGGATCGGCTCCGGCCCGAATCGCAGGTGCGACACGGTCATGCTGCCGGATTTCTTGGAATCATAGACGAAATAGCCCTGCGCGTAATTATCCGTGCCTTCGCCGATGATCTTGATGGAATTCTTATTTGCGCCCACTGTGCCGTCGGCGCCCAAACCGTAGAACAGGGCGCGGATCACATTGTCTGGCTCGGTCGAAAACTCGTTGTCCACCGTCAGGCTGGTATGGGAAACGTCGTCGTTGATGCCGACGGTGAAATGGTTTTTCGGTTGGTTTGATTTGAGGTTGTCGAACACCGCCTTGACCATCGCCGGGGTGAATTCCTTGGACGACAACCCATAACGACCGCAAATGACCTTCGGCATGGCCTTCAATTTGCCGATACCCGCCGCCAATGATTCCATCAGAGCCGTGATAACATCCTGATAAAGCGGCTCGCCCGTGGCGCCCGGTTCCTTGGTGCGGTCGAGCACAGTGATGGATTTCACACTCGCCGGCAAGGCCTCGACAAAACGGCTGATGTCAAAAGGCCGATACAATCGCACCTTCAAAACGCCGACTTTTTCGCCCTTTTTGGTGAGATGATCTACCGTTTCATGCGCCGCCTCGCAGCCGGAACCCATCAGCACAATGACGCGGTCGGCATCGGGTGCGCCAAAGTAATCAAACAGATGATAGGCGCGGCCCACAACCTTGGCGAACTGGTCCATCACGTCCTGCACGATTTGCGGGCAGGCAGCATAGAATGGATTGCAACCCTCGCGGTTCTGGAAGAAGGCATCGGGATTCTGTGCCGTGCCGCGCAATACCGGACGGTCAGGCGACATCGCCCGGGAACGATGTTCGGCAATCAACTTGTCGTCAATCAACGCGCGCAAATCGGCGTCGGTGAGCGTCTCGATTTTCTGCACCTCGTGCGAGGTGCGGAAGCCGTCGAAGAAATGCACAAAGGGAATCCGCGACCGCAATGTTGCCGCCTGTGAAATCAGGGCAAAATCCGTGGCTTCCTGCACGCTGGCCGAGCCGAGCATGCCCCAGCCGGTGGTGCGGCAGGCCATGATGTCGCTGTGATCGCCGAAGATGGACAGCGCATGGGTGGCCACCGCGCGGGCGGTGACGTGAAAGACCGCCGGCAGCAATTCACCGGCAATCTTGAACATGTTGGGAACCATCAGCAGCAGGCCCTGCGACGCCGTGAACGTGGTCGCGAGGGAGCCGGTTTGCAGTGCGCCATGCACGCTGCCCACCGCGCCACCTTCACTCTGCAACTCCACGATCGACGGGATGGTGCCCCAGAGGTTCTTTTTGTTTTCCGACGCCCATTGGTCGCAAAATTCGGCCATGGGCGAGGACGGCGTGATGGGATAAATGGCCATCACTTCATTAAGGCGGTACGCCACAAGGGCAACGCCCTCGTTGGCATCAACAGTCAGTTTGGGTCTGGTACTCATATTGGCGATTTATAAATTCAGCATTCAGGTCATTAAAAACGGTGGTGGCGCCGGTCGGATGCATTGGAGCTTTTCGGCGTTCGACGACCCTGAAATCAACTTAAATTACCAGCGGGCGGAAACCCTCACTTTTTTTGCTAAAGAAGCAACATCCGTTGTTAACCGCTTGCCGGGCTGGATTTTTCCTTGCCGCCACAACCGAACCGGCACCACTCTGGGATGAGCGTTTCATCATCCTGAAATAATCCCCGCGTGAATCTCTCATCGGAGTTCGCGCCAAGGCTGATGCCAATCAGCCACGAAAGGCATGAGTGAAAGATATCATTGCTGGGGTCGTTCTTATTGGTATTGGCTTCGCATTCGGCGGTTCGTTTTTTTGGGCGATTTCAGCATCAGCAGTTGGATCTTTGACGGGCTGGGCACATTTTGGATCGCCAAAGGCTTGTTCAGGCTTTACAAACAAAGGGCCGGTTGACGGCTGAAACGCGGCGGCAAAACGCAAACGGCATGGACCTTCCCATCCAACATCATCCAATTTCAAACCGATTTGAAATCCAGATCGACGATGCCTTCGCGTACCTGGAATATCTGGATGCGGGCCGGACCCTGGTTTTGACGCACACGTTCGTTCCTCCGCCTCTCAGGGGCCAGGGCTTGGCTGGAAGATTGACCCGGGCCGCACTGGATTTTGCCCGGAAGGAAGGAAAAACCGTTGATCCACAGTGCAGCTATGCCGCGGCTTTCATGGACCAACACCCGGAATATGCCGGCTTGCGGCAACCGATCCCCTGATCCCCGCTTGGTTCCGGGGCCGCTCGGTAGTTACTTCAGCCGCCGGCGTTCTTTTTTGATTGCGGACGAATCAACAGCGTGAGCACCGCACCGACGACGAGCAGCCCTGCGGCGGTAAGGAAAGAAGATTGATAACTGCCGCTTTTGGCCGTGAGCATTTGTTGCAGGCGGGGCAGAACGAGTCCGCCCATGCCCCACGCCGTGAACAGCACGCCGTAATTCATTCCGAACGTCCTCAATCCCCAGAGGTCCTTGGTGAACGACGGGAACAACGACAGATTCGCCCCGTAGTTGAATCCAATCAGCGTGGCCACCAAGACAATCACCGCCGGCGCCTCGCCGGCGGCGGCCGTAACCGGGATGGCGACCAGCATCAATACTGCCTGGAACAACAACACCAGCATCAACGTCCAGCGCCGGCCGATCTTGTCGGACAGCAGTCCAGCGCCGATGCGGCCGCAGGCGTTGCCGATGGCCATCACCGCCACAGCGATGTAAGCCGCTTCGCCCATGCTTTTCTTCGCCATGCCGCTGACACTGCCAATGACCATCAGGCCGGCGCCGGCACCGATGAAGTAAATGACCCACAGCAGGTAAAAGCCCGGGGTCCGAAGGATTTCACCCGGAGCGCTGCCGGCCGCAGCAGGTTTCGGCACAGCATCGGAGGAAGACGGAAGGCCCGCAACGTAACCCGCCGGTGGATTGCGCAGCAATTGCGCCAGTCCGCATACGATCACGGTGAAAGCAATGCCGAGAACAAACATCGTGGTTTTAACCTGGTAATGGCCCAATAAATATTGTGACACCGGCGAGAGATACACCGGCGCAAGTCCAAATCCCGCCACCACCAGGCCGGCAATCAATCCCGTTTTCGCCGGAGGAAACCATTTCAGCGCCGGCGGCGTGGCCGAGGAATAGCCGAACCCGATACCCATACCGGTCAGCACACCGAATCCAAGCAGCCATGTGCCATAACTGTTCGTGGTGGAGCAGAGCACGAATCCGGCGCCGACGAGCAGTCCGCCGATGGACGCCGTGAGGCGCGGACCGAACCGGTCCTGGCAACGCCCGGCGAGAATCATCGCAAACGCAAACACCAGGCAGCACAGGGCGTAAGGATCGTTGAGCTGTGAGCCTTGCCAGCCGAATTCCTTTTCGATGGCGCCCTTGAACATGCTCCACGTGTAGAGGATGCCGAGGGCCA